>Ga0209415_10000799_pt1 | contig 59299 bp, 52 predicted proteins | sample PeaSoiSIISIP2007_FD_187696 | JGI IMG/M metagenome (GOLD analysis project Ga0209415, IMG submission 187696) | Peat soil microbial communities from Weissenstadt, Germany - SII-SIP-2007 (SPAdes) (version 2) | ecosystem: Environmental > Terrestrial > Soil > Wetlands > Peat | place: Germany... | reverse complement strand
GTCAATGCAACACCATAAACAAGTCCAGCCGTGTGCATCGAGGTCTCTATGTTTGCAAACACTGTGGCGCCGAAATGAATGCCGACGTAAACGACGCAGTCAACATCCTCAAAAGGTATGTCCCGGAGCAAATAAGTGTCTCCTGGAGTAGTGGCTGTTTGGCACAGCATGCAGTCAACCGGTTCGCCTGGAGAAATACCAGGTCATCTGCATCAATCCATGAACCGGGGAAGTGGCAAATATCTCTGCCGCATCTGCGAACAGAATCTGCAGTGGCTCTCAGCAGTTGCAGAGCCTGATTCGGGAATCCTCGGCCTCAGGCCGGGGAGGATGTCAACGATTATTGCTTCGTGCACGTCCCAATGCTCCACAATCTTACAATTCTCGAGTCTGAAGATGCGACGATTGCGAACTCATCAGGCAGGGACGTGCGTTAATCTCAATTGCAAAATTCCGGAGATTCAAGTATTGTTTCATCAAATATCCTGATCAATATGAAGCCCCGCATCCTTTTCATAAATCCCTGGATCCACGATTTCGCCGCCTTCAACCTCTGGGCGCGTCCGCTCGGCCTGCTCAAGGCTGTTGAGTATTTAAGCGCCTTTGATGCGGAGGTGATCTTTATCGACTGCGCGGATTCCTTCCATCCCAATAAATACGGAGCCGGCAAGTACCGATCCGAGATCATACAAAAGCCTGAGATGCTAAAAAGCGTACCACGTTATTTCAAGCGATATGGCGTGAGCGCTGAGGAGTTCACAACCAGGCTCAAATCGATGATGCCTTTTGATATCGTACTCATGACATCGATCATGAGCTACTGGTATACTGGCGTGCAGGAGACGATCAGGCTCGTCAGGGAGGCCGCGGGAGATGTTCCAATCATCCTCGGCGGTATTTATCCCACGCTTTACCCTGATCATGCTTCCCGACATTCGGGAGCGGACTCCATCTATGCAGGCTCTCTAAACGACCGGCTCTTGTCCCTAATGCGGGGCTTCAGGATAACGCTCAGTCCCGTGCGCAAACGGGCACCGCACTACACCTTGAACCTTCACGCGCAACATTCTTTCGCACCGCTGCTTACCTCAACAGGCTGTCCTTTTTATTGTTCCTACTGCGCATCGAGACTGTTGGCTACGCGATACGAGCAAAGGCCGCTCGACGGTATTGCAAGGGAAATCCTGGAACTCCGGGCACGTGGCGTCAGGGACTTTGTTTTCTACGATGACGCGCTTCTTTACGACGCGGAGCATCACATTAAGCCATTGCTGCAGTCGCTACTACACAAGAGACTCGATGTGCGGCTCCATGCGCCGAACGGACTGCATGCACGCTTTATTGATGACGAACTGGCACGATTGATGAAAAGAGCGGGTTTTACGACAATCCGGTTGAGTCTTGAGACCATTGAGAGCGAAAGACAGCAAGCCACCGGCGGCAAAGTGACGAACGATGATTTCGAGAGGTCAGTTAGATCCCTGCAAAGTGCGGGTTTTGCCAAGTCACAGATGGGCGCCTACCTCCTGTACGGTTTGCCCAGCCAGAGGCTCACGGAAGTGGAAACGGGGATCGCGTTCTTAAAAAAGCTAGATGTCCGCATTCATCTTGCCGAATTTTCACCGATTAGAGGCACAGGGTGCTGGGACGATCTCGTGAAGAACGACATTATTCCCCGAGACCTGGATCCTCTTCTTACGAACAACACTGTTTTTTCCTACCTCTATTCAGGATATGACCCCGTTGAAGTGAACAGGATCAAAATCGACGTGAAGGAATATAATCATACCTAGACCAGGAGTCTGGCGGAAAAAATCTCTGCAACCGATACCGGACATATCGGGATATGGCCATCACTTTCTGCTTTAAGCAAGCCGGAAAAAATTATTTAAACCCGTTCCGTTTTTATGTTAGAATCAGCAATAATAAAAACGAAAAGAAAGCAACCTATCGTTGTTTGTCGGTTTGCAAATAAAACTCCCGGGCAAGGGGATTCCCATGATAATTACGGATCTTGATCACATCGACCGCCAGATTGCCATGACCCCTATTCTACAGAAAGCGCTGTCTTTTTTGCGGCGGCCCGATATTCAGTATCTTGTCGAGGGCAAAATAGAGATAGACGGGGACTGCGTATTTGCAATCGTACAGAGGTACGAGACGATAAAAATGGAGACGCCGAAATTTGAGCACCATCGCAAATATCTCGATATACAATTCATCCTGTCCGGCGAGGAGATTATTGGGTGGGCACCCGTGGAACGAATGCTTATCACTGAACCCTATGACGCGGACAGGGACCTCTGTTTCGGCACGGTTGGAGCAGGAAAATGGTCGCCTATGCATCTGCAGTCAGGTCAGCTAGCAGTGCTTTGGCCTGAAGACGGTCATGCGCCAAAGCTTTCGGCAGGCATTCCCGCCCTGGTAATGAAGATCGTCGTGAAAGTGGCATTAGAATATACAAATTGAAAATATAAAGAGAAGTGTCAATTCGGGAGGTCACTGTAATTGTGGATGATCATCAATATACGCGTACAATTTATCGATCCAGGGATAACAGGACAATGAGAAAAAAAGACGTTCAAGAGATCATGAAGGAATTTGAAGTGCGCAAGGCTAGGCAGGTTATTGCAATTGCACTAACGGTGTTTTTCATTCTGCTCTGCGCCATACTCCACAAGTGGCCCATACTCTATGCAAATTTTTCAAAGGGAGCGCTCTTCGGAGCACAGGTCGCGGCTATTGCGGCATTTATGGGCTTTTCGGCTCTTAACTGGAGATGCCCCTCCTGTGGGAAATCCTTGGGTGGAGACATCGTCAAGAAGATGTGCAAAAAGTGCGGGGTGAGGCTGCAATGAGGGGAAATAGAGCAGGAAAGCTGAAAAAACTGAAATCAGGAAAAGTCGGACTTGGAGACTGCCCTCCTTGACATCCGATTGGCATACTCTAGCTGATTAGAAACTACAACAATTGAGAAGAACGTTTCCAACGTTTCCCGCAACCCCCCTCCATCCATGCGCACTTCCGCCTAGCTCAGAACATTATCATCATAGACTCTTAACCGGATAGATTTCCAAAACTAACTTCCCCATCTTCTGTTATTATAGCGCCCGGCTATCAAAAGACATTACAGCGGTTAATTCCAAATATTGTCCTCGATAAATCCATATCATAACAGGAATAGTTAATACGGAAAGTTCTTCCAACGTCCCCGAAATGATGATCGATTGACTTAAGCGGGACATAAAAAAAGTCCCCCTCGGAGAAAGGGGGGGTTGCGAAATCAGCAGGTTTGCCAATCAGGTCTCAACTGCGGAGGTTAAATTCTCTCCAGGGCCTGCTTCAAGTCGGCGATCAAATCGTCCACATCTTCGAGGCCAAGCGCGAGTCTTACCAGGTTGTCTGCCATGCCGATTTTTTTCCGGTAGTCCTCGGGATAGTCGAAAAACGACATCATCCACATCTGGGTCACAAGGCTTTCGCTGCCTCCGAGGCTGGGCGTAATCAGGAAGAGCTCGAGGGAGTCGATAAACTTCCGGGTTCTCGTGTCGTCACCCTTCAGCAGGAAGGTGACCACGCTGCCGAAACCCTTCATCTGCTCCTTGGCGATTTTCCGGTCCGGGTGCGAATCGAGGCCGGGATACCATACTTTTTCAATCTTCGGATGGGCTTCGAGCATGCGTGCGATGGTCAAGCCTGCCTCGTTGTGGTGTTTCATCCGGAGGCCGAAGGTCTTAAGGCCGCGCTCGAGCAGGAAGCAGGTGAGCGGGCCGGGCGTGGCGCCGATCATGCGCTGCATGCGGTAAATGTCGTTCATGAGTTTGTCGGAGCCGAGCGCGACGCCGGCAAGAAGGTCGTTGTGTCCTCCCAGATATTTGGTAGCCGAGTGGACGACCACGTCCACACCCATTTCCAGGGGCTTAATGTTGTAAGGTGTTGCCAATGTGGCGTCGATAATAGTCATGACCTTGTGCTGTTTCGCGACCCTCACCACCGAGACAAGGTCCAGACACCGGAGGTAGGGGTTGGTCGGCGACTCCGTGAAGATGATGTTGGTGTTCGGCCGGATCGCTTTCTCGATGGCTTCAGCCGTAGGGTCCACCATCGATACCTGGATGCCGAACTCAGCCAGGAGGTTCGCGGCGAAGTCGCGCGTCTGGCGGTAACAATCGCTCGTGAAGATAATATGGCCGTCGCGGCGCATGAATGTCATGAGCGACAGGATCACGGCGGACATGCCCGTGGAGAATAGCACCGCGCGCTCGGCGCTCTCGATAGCCGCGAGCTTGCGCTCGCACTCCTGTTGCGTGGGGTTGCCGTAGCGACCATACTCGTGTTCGCGGATCGTTCTACCCTCGCTTTTGGCTTTCATGAAGTCGTAGACTTCCTGCGTGTTGTTGAAGTAGTAATTCGACGTGTGTACGATAGGCGTGGATACCGCGAAATGAGCATGGTGCACGCGGTCCAAACCATGGATGCCGAGCGTGGCGGGGTTCCATTTTTTGGGATTCGAAGGTTTGTTGTCAGACATTCGATGTTCTCCTATTCTTTAACGCCTGCTCCAGGGCTTTCTTGACGGCATCTACCGTCGGCGGCAGGTCGATGGGTTTGTTGGCATAGGTGCAGGGGAAATCGAGATTTTTCTCATGATACTTTACCTTGAAATCGGTGAACTTAAGGCCATGGGCCGTTGAAATGACCACGACCTTCTCACTTTTATCAATCTTCCCGGTTTTCAAGAGTTTAAACAGCGCGGCGAGGGCCACTCCCGTATGGGGGCAATTGAACATGCCCGTGGTGTCGCCTAGGGCGGCGGCATCGGCTAGTTCCTGCTCTGTGGCGTCCATCACGATGCCGTCGAACTGCTTCAACGTCCTGATCGCCTTCTCGATGCTTACGGGGTTGCCGATCTGAATCGCGCTGGCGAGGGTCTTCTGTGCCTGCATGGGCTCGAAACTTGCGAAATTCTTCAGGTACGAACGGTAGAGGGGGTTGGCCCGCTCAGCCTGGGCCACGACGATCCTGGGAAGTCTGTCAATAAGCTCCAAGTCGCGCATCATGAGGAGTCCAGAGCCGAGGGCCGAGACATTTCCAAGGTTTCCTCCGGGGATGATGATCACGTCAGGCACTTCCCAGTCGAACTGCTGTACGATCTCGATGCCTACTGTTTTCTGGCCTTCAATCCGCAGCGAGTTCATCGAGTTTGCCAGATAAATGGTGTTGTCCTTTGTGATCTCCTGCACAACGCGCATGCAGCCGTCGAAGTCCGTGTCGAGCGATAGAACCAAAGCTCCGTTTGCGATCGGCTGGACGAGCTGGGCTACCGATATTTTCCCCTTGGGCAGAAGTACGATGGACTGGATGCCGGCGGCCGCGCAATAAGTCGCTAGGGCGGCAGAGGTGTCGCCAGTGGACGCGCAGGCAACGGCCTGGATGGGGACTCCTTCGCTGATCATCTGCTTTACCTGGGACACGAGCACCGTCATGCCCAAGTCCTTGAAGGAACCACTGTGAGAATTGCCGCAGAGTTTGATCCAGAGGTTGTCGATGCCGATCATCTTGCCGAATCGCTCGGCCCAGAACAAGTTTGTCGCCCCTTCATACACGGACACGACATTATCATCATGGATGTTCGGCAGGATCCATTCCTTCTTGCCCCACACGCCGGAGCCGTAGGGCCATTGGGTAGACTTGTAGCGGTCCTCGAACAGCTTCATCCACGCCTTGGCGCTCCGGTGTGCCAGAGCCTGCATGTCGTGCTGCACGCCCAAAAGCGATCCGCAGGCTTCGCAGCGATAAATAATCTTGTTCAGCGGATATTGCGCTTTGCACTGTTCATTGATGCATTGAAACCATGCTCGATATGACATAGGATTTATCCTCTTTGTTTAAATTCACGGAAACAGCCAATTGAGCTTGGGAACGATGTTTCCATGCCGTACGTTCTTCATATCGCCGGGGCGCTCAGGGCATCGGAAACTATAGCATACTGCCCCGTAAAGAATCAATGCAAAATTAACAGATGGGGGAATAGAGTTCTCATTCGGAGTTCGGAGGGCAGACGGCTGAGGGCTGGGGTCTGATCATAGAGCCTGCTGAGGGCAAAAGATTCTCGGGATGACAACGAAGAGCATAAACGATGGAAATTTGGTTTTAATATACCGGTTATGACTGTCAAACAAAATAAAACCAGAACCAGCCAAGATTATTTCGTTGCATTGCGGTGCCTGCGAATCATCCCTTCTTCTTTTTTGTATTTGTGTTACAATAAATACATGCAAAACATGGACACGACCAATAAATATGACGATGCGGGAAGCTCGGCCAACCCGGATGTCGAGGATGTAAAGCCCTCTGATTACTTGAGGGCAGTGAAAGCCAATCTGAGGAACGGCAAGCAGAAGGACGCCTTCGTTCTGTTGCAGCAAGCCGCGGTGCGGTTTCCTGATGAGCCTCTTATCCTTTCCTATTATGGCTGCTTTCAGGCCTTGGTGGACAAAAAGTACCGGAGCGGCGTGGAAACCTGCAAAAAGGCGATTGCCATGCTCAGACAAAAAGGGGCTTTTGAAGAAGAGCTGCTCTATCCCGTGTTTTATCTCAATCTTGGCAGGGCCTATCTGTCCGCGGGAAAGAAGCCTGACGCTATCGAGGCATATACAAGAGGGCTGAAGTACGACAACAGCAACAGCGACCTTCGGAGGGAATTGCGGGGTTTGGGGCTAAGAAAAGCGCCTCCTGTTCCCTTTCTCGACCGGTCCAACCCAATCAATAAATACATTGGCCTAATGCTTCGGACAGTGGAAAAAAATCCCGGGAACGCAAACAGGCAGCGCCCATCCAAGTAGGGAATCACGAGACGCTGTTCCGATCTGGCGCTGTCAGAGAAATTTCCGGTTGCTCCTTTTCTCGCACTGAATGCTTGTCGCGCATACAAGAGCTCATATTTATTAAGACCGTTTTTTTCGCGGGAATTCCCTTTGCACAAATCTGATACTATTCCCAGGGAACAGGCGAGAGTGGCAGGCTCCCTTGATTTCAATGGCGCTTTCGCTATACTAATTAAAAGGGATCGTGTATTGTCTTTTCCCCAAAGCCTCTTTTGCTGGACATTTCCCTATTATTGCTTGCGATCCAATGCGCATCTACCCGCGATTGCTCTGTATGAGAATATTTAAAAAAAGGAGTTACCGTGAATCGCAAGAAGAAAAATTCAACTGATATATGGATATGGTCAATCTCGGCTTCTGTCTTGCTGACGATCATCACGGTGATCCCTTCGACCTCATTCGCCCACGGGGTTGCTGGACAACGTTTTTTCCCGACCACGTTCGCAGTGGATGACCCGTTCATTTCTGATGAGTTTTCCGTGCTATATAATTCAATTAAGATGAACGATGAAGCAGGGGGGCCTCGGGTTCAGACTTCGTCACTTGATGTCGGATACTCCAAACGCATCTTGCCTAACATCGGGATAGAAGTGGATGAACAGTATCAGCGCCTCCACACAGAGGGCGATGGAACCGTAAGCGGTTTCGGCAATCTGGGGGTGAATTTGAAGTACCAGTTTTACACGAGCGCCGAGCATGAAACGATTCTTTCCGTCGGGGTGACGGATGAAATTGGGAATACCGGCACTCATAGCGTATCGGACCCGTTCTCAACCATTTCGCCAGCCTTCTATTTTGGGAAAGGGTTCGGCGACCTGCCTGAATCCGCAGGTTTCCTAAGACCTCTTGCAATCACCGGCGTTATTGGACCGAACATTCCCTCGGAGAATACGACAGACGGTGTGAAGAACTCCACTACCCTGACCTGGCAATTTACGGTTCAGTACAGCCTCATGTATCTCCAGTCGGTAGTGAAGGATGTGGGACTCGGCGTGCCTTTCAACCGCATGGTCGCTGTCGTCGAATTCCCCATGGAGACCTGTCTGAATGCAGATTGTAAGAATCAGACAACCGGAACAGTAAACCCCGGGATCACCTGGATCGGTAAGTATACGGAACTCGGCCTTGCCGCGGAAATCCCCATGAACCCTCGTTCAGGAGCTGGCACCGGCGTCTTCGCCCTGTTCCATCTCTTTATCGATGACCTTTTCCCGAAGAGCATAGGAAGGCCAATATTCCCGTGAACGCGATGAGACGATATGCCGAACGCGGGGTCATGGTCACGCTCCTCTCTGTGACGTGCTTGTGCATGGCGCCGAGGGATTCGCTGGCCCATGCATATCCCGATCACGCCGATCCGAAAGTGGGAGCCACGATTTCAGCAGCTCCGTCTATTGTCCGCATATGGTTCGACAGCGATCTGGAACCCCTTTTTTCATCGATCCATGTCCAGGACCAGAGCGGCAAAAATGTGGACAAGGGCGACAGCCGCGTAAACGCCTCCGATCCGACGCTCCTTGAAGCAAGTGTTCCATTACTGACTCCTGGAACGTACCGGGTCCTTTGGGATGTCGTGGCACGGGACGGTCACCGGACCACGGGCAACTTTTCGTTCACCATAAAATAAAATTATCGGTTCCCGGGCATGAATATCATCATCCACAGCATACCAGTATGGGCTGAATTCATCTCTCTGGCTGTCTGCATCGGCACGCTCATGTGCCGCGCCTGGGTTCTTTCGGCCGCCGTCTTGCTTGTCATTCCCGACCGCAGCAGCTTGATGAGACGGATGTGGTTCCTTTTCGGTATCGCAATTGCTGTCATCTTGGCGGGCAGTGCAGCCGATCTTATTTCGCGTACAGCGGAAATGAGCGGCAGGCCGGTCGAGGCCGCGTTACCTCTTATTCCCGCTGTTATTCTGAAGACTCATTTCGGATGGATATGGATTGTCCGCATCGCGGGATTAATCCTGGTCGCGCTCCTGACAATGGTCAGCAGGCGCCATAGAGAATCTCCCGCCCTGTTATATATCCTGCTCGGTCTTGCAGCGCTGATCGCCTGGACCGAGAGTGCTTCAGGACACGCATCGGACAAGGGCGATTTCACCGTGTCTGAATTAATGGATTGGTTGCATCTCCTCGGCGCGACAGTATGGGGAGGCGGCCTTTTTGTGCTTGCCCTGATTATTCTGCCGCACCTGAACAAGCGCGACACTGAAGCATTGCCGTCGATTGCCGGCGTTGTCGCCGGTTTTTCGAGAATTGCAGGCTGGGCGGTCGGAATTATTGCGCTTACGTCCCTTCACCACGCGTGGGTATACGTGGGAAGTGTAGAAGCCCTTGAAGAAACGCCTTACGGCAACCTTGTCATGGCAAAAATCGTACTTTTTTTCCTGTTACTGGTTCTTGCCGCATTCAATCGCTATCTCTTCGTGCCTTTTTTACAGTCACAGGCGGGCTTGCCATCTCCCGGACATAAGTTCGCAGGCCGTTTTTTCACCTTGGTCACTCCGCCCCTTGCCAAGAGCTTGAAGAGCCGCATGACTGTCTCATGGCTTCTGCGCAGCATGAGAACTGAAGCTGCCCTTATGTTGGTCGTGCTGCTGTGTGTCTCCCTGCTCCGGCATGAGATCCCGGCAAGCCATTATCTGCATCATGATCACTCAGCAGGGGCCGGCCACATCCATGGAACCTCAGCCGCCATCCCAGCGGCGGTGATTGGGCCGATCGTAAGTTTTGAGACAGTGCCTGCTGAGATCAGTGCAGGGATGCCGGTAAAAATGACTGTCCGCATCGAAGACAAAGACGGCAAGCCACTCACGGGTCTGGTGAGGCACCACGAACGCATTCTCCATGCCGTGATCGTGGGCCAGGATCTGAAAACCTTTGCCCATATCCATCCGGAGGATCTTGGGCCGGTCACGAAAGTCATGCTGAAACAGGCCATTTTCCCCCTGCGTTATACTTTCCCGATGTCGGGAAATTATGTTGTAGGGCTTGACTTTGCAACCGCGGACAAAACGTACAGCGATACTGTCCTGATTAATGCAATGGGTGGCCCGCCCATGACTGGGCCGGATATCGATTTATCGACATCGAAAAAGTTCGGAACGTACTGGGTTTCGCTTGCTTCTTCCCCGCAGAGGGCCAAAACTGGCGAAGAAACAACATTAACATGGCATATTGAGCAAAATGGCAAGCCCGTGACGGACCTTCAGCCTTTCCTGGGCGCACCGATGCATATATCCGTGGTATCGGCTAACCTGCAGCATTTTATGCACATTCACGGCGTGCTTCCCGGAGAGACACGTACGAGCCTCGGCCATGAACATGTCGCACTCCCCGGGATGTTCGGGCCTGATATTGCATCCACGGTCTTCTTTCCGTCCGAGGGTACCTATGCTCTCTTCGGTCAGGTGAGTCATGAAGGAAAGGTACATCTTTTTGAATTTATGGTGGAGGTACAATAAGGGAACGTCTGTTCAAGCAGTTTCAATCGGAATGGAGCATAGACATGGAGACACGAAAACTCGGAAATTCAGATCTCGTAATTACGTCTGTCGGCTGCGGGGCCTGGGCAATAGGCGGGTCGGGATGGGAATACGCCTGGGGGCCCCAAAACGATGAAGATTCAATCGCCGCGATCAGGAGGGCCCTTGAGCTGGGCGTGAACTGGATCGATACCGCGGCGGTATACGGTCTCGGACATTCCGAGGAAATTGTGGCTCGCGCACTGGCTGGTTGGACCGGCGCACGCCCTTACGTATTTACGAAATGCGGCTTGCGCTGGGACGGGCAAGGGAAGATATACCGGTCGCTCGAGGGCCATTCGGTGCGTCAGGAATGCGAAGAGAGCCTGCGTCGGCTCCGCGTTGAGGTGATCGATTTGTATCAAATCCACTGGCCCCCGGAAGACAATGGGCCGGAACTTGAGGAGGGGTGGGCCGCTCTCGCAGCGCTTAAGCGTGAAGGAAAAGTTCGCTGGATCGGTCTTTCGAACTTCAGTGTCGCTCAGCTAAAACGTGCCCAGACAATCGAGCAGGTTACGTCTCTGCAGCCGCCTTATTCGCTCGTCAGGCGAGGTGTTGAACGTGATATTCTTCCCTTCTGCAGGGAGGAGGGGATCGGCGTGATCGTTTACGCACCCATGGCATCGGGCTTGCTCACCGGCGCCATGACGCGGGAGAGAGCTGCCGGCCTCTCAACCGATGACTGGCGGCGCCGAAGTCCGGAGTTCAATGAGCCGAATCTTTCGCGGAACCTCGCCCTTGTTGAGCGACTCCGCGCCGTATCAAAGCGTCATGGCCGCTCACCCGGCGAGGCGGCTATTGCGTGGACGCTCAGGAATCCCGCGGTAACAGGCGCAATCGTTGGTGCGCGGAGCGCCCTCCAGGCTGAGGGGGTGATGCGTGCCGCGGAACTCAACTTGAGCGATGAAGAGATTTCTGAGATAGAAAACGCGAAGGGACCATAAAAAAAGACCGGCGACTGTCACATTCGCCGGTCATCGATCTCAAAGACTTACTGTAATCGGTTACCCGCCGACATAACCGCCGGAAAACTCGCTTTTTGAGATCTCATCGGTGGACGCCACCGATGCAATGCGCTCAAACTCCCGGTCCGTTCCTTTCCATTCGAAGGGACAGGCCTTCATCAGCAGCTGGAGTTTCCAGTCAACCATATCAGCCAGCTCACAGAGGTGCTGCTCGTAAGTTTTTGAACGCTCGCTGCCCGCGCCGTATACTTTTTTCGCATCTTCCTGGAGCAGGTGAATACTCTCTTTTATACTCGTGAGCTTCTCACTCACTTCATCACAATAGCCGTTGATTTTTATGTCTTTTACGTTTGCCATGGATACCTCCTAACTTACTCCGGACTGGGGATCTCATGTCACTACCTCTCTTCCCCAGGCTCCTCCCGCTCTTTTCTCGATGGGAGGCACGACATTCATCTGATAATAAAAGTATAACACCGGCAGAGTCTGGATGAGCAATTAACAGCGTAGTACGATAGTCTTTTATACTACGGAAGCCATCATGGTGACTTTTCTCCCGGGAAAGGGCCTGTCAATGAATGACCCAGTCATGCCGTGTTACCAGCTCGGGATTGGGACCTTAGCCGAGATTTCTATGTAGCATCCTTTCGAGACGTAGCGCTGGCCAGCGCCGGAGAACAGGCAGGGTTAGGGAGGGGAAGAATGAATACTCAGGCCATCAGTTCCTTGATATGCCTGATCACGTCGGCCACAACCTGCTGTGCGCTTCCATAGAGCATCCGCGTGTTGTCGGCAAAGAAAAGGGCGTTGTCTGTGCCGGAATAACCTGTACCTTTGCCTCGCTTGATCACGATGACATTGTGCGCCTGGTCAGCGTTCAAAATCGGCATCCCGTAGAGAGGGCTTGATTTGTCTGTTCGGGCAGCGGGGTTCACAACATCATTGGCCCCGATCACAAGCGCCACGTCGGTCTGGCCGAACTCCTCGTTTATTTCCTCGAGATCGAAGATCCTCTCATAAGGTACGCCAGCCTCGGCCAGCAGCACGTTCATGTGGCCGGGCATGCGCCCTGCCACCGGATGGATCGCGAACTTGACCTCCACGCCCGCTTCGCCCAAAAGCTGGCTCATCTCCTTGACCTTGTGCTGCGCCTGGCCCACGGCCATGCCATAGCCGGGGATGATGATCACTTTCTGCGCATAGCGAAGCATTGCCGCGACATCGAGCGCCGAGACTTCCTTCATTGTTCCTGAAACAGCGCTCACGCCAACCCGCGCTTCGCCCGTGATCGGTCTAAACAGGATGTTGGTCAGCGGACGGTTCATGGCCCGCGCCATCAGTTGCGTAAGGAGCGTACCCGCCGATCCCACGACAATACCTGCGATGATGAGCGCCGGGTTACTCAGTACGTATCCTTCGAATCCGACAGCCAGACCCGTCAAGGCGTTAAACAGCGAGATGACCACGGGCATGTCAGCACCGCCGATTGGCATGGTGACTATCGCGCCGAGCGTGAGCGCGAGCGCAAAGAAAACGATGATGTGAAACGTGGAAGCCTGGATAGCAGACACGATACCGATGCCGGCCGTGAGCGTGAGCGCGGCCAGGATCATATTGACCCCGTTCTGGAATGGGAGGTGAAAGGTCTTTCGTATGATTCCCTGCAGTTTCGTAAACGCCACCAGCGAGCCGGAGAACGAAACGGTCCCGATGAATCCCCCTAGAACCGCAAGGACCTTTACTGCGGCTCCATGCGTTTCATTCCGGCTCAGTTCGATGGCGGCAATTGCTGCTGCCGCGCCGCCGCCCATGCCGTTATACAGGGCGACCATTTGCGGCATGTCGGTCATCTTGACGATCTTCCCGGACCAAGCGGAAACACCTCCACCGACGGCAAGGGCGATTGCCATAAGAAGGTAGTTGCTCATACCCGGCCATCCGAAGGTGACGAACGTGGCAAGCACCATCCCGGCGCCCGCCCAGATGATGCCGCGCCTGGCTGTCACCGGCGACGACATGCCCTTGAGTCCCATGATGAACAGGAACGCGGCGATGAAGTAGCATGTATGAATGAGGATTCTTGCTGGCATAACAATAATTTAGAGTTCCACGTTCTTGGCTCAACGTTCAGAGGTTGGAGTTACACCCTTTGTGCCTTTTTTTTCGCTCTTGAACATCGCCAGCATTCGTTCCGTTACCACGTAGCCGCCTGCGGCGTTGGCAGCCCCGAGGAGAACGGCAATGAAGCCGATGACCTGTTCGAAGGGGGTGGTGGCCTCGCCGAGGGCGACCATGGCCCCCACCAAAACGACGCCGTGTACGAAATTGGAGCCCGACATCAGCGGTGTATGCAGGATCACCGGCACCCTCGAGATTACTTCGTAGCCGGTGAATGCTGCGAGCATGAATATATAGAGCGCTGCAAAGCTTTCCATCAGATGCCTCCCTCCAGAGCCTTTCTTACCCCTTCATTCCATATCTTCCCCTCATGGGTGAAGCAGCTTCCCGACAGAATCTCATCCTTCCAATCAAGAACAAGCCGGCCGTCTTTGATGAAGGGCGAAAGAAAATTGTACAGGTTTCTAGCGTACATTTCCGAAGCGTGGACCGGCATGCGTGATGCAAGGTTGACGGTGCCGACGATGGAGACGCCGTTCATTATTACAGTTTCACCCGGACGTGTGCCGGCAACATTGCCTCCTGCGTCAGCGGCCATGTCCACGATGATCGCGCCTTTTTTCATGCGGCTAATCATTTCTTCAGTGACGATAAGAGGACTCTTCTTACCGGGGATCGCGGCGGTGGTTATCAGTACATCGGCCTGGGAGACTGCCTTTGTCAACCGCTCCTGCTGCGCTGTCTTTTCGTCATAGGTCAGTTCCCGTGCGTAACCGCCTGCACCCGCTGCGGTCACGCCGGTGTCGACAAACCGCGCACCCAGGGACTCGATCTGCTCCTTGGTCTCGGGCCGTACGTCATAGGCCTCGACAACGGCGCCGAGCCGGTGCACGGTTGCGATGGCCTGCAGCCCCGCAACTCCGGCGCCGATCACGAGAACCCGCGCAGGGCGAAGGGTCCCGGCTGCATAGGTAATCATAGGAAAAAATTTCGGACTCAGTACGCCGGCAATCAAGGCGCACTGATAACCAGCGACGGTTGCCTGGGAAGAGAGCGCGTCCATGCTCTGGGCTCGTGAAATACGCGGTATCTGCTCCACGGCGAAGCTGGTGATGTTTTTTTCGCACAACAGGTTTGCCCGCTCCCGGGACTCGTAAGGGTGGAGAAAACCTACAAGCACGGTCCTGGGTTGCAGAAGCCGGATTTCCTCGACGGTCGGCGGCTGTACCTTGAAGACAACCTGGGCTAGGGCAAACACAGCGGCGCCGCTTTGGACTATGGAGGCCGCACCGAAATCATCGTCACGGAAATAACAGCCTTCACCGGCGCCGTGTTCCACACAGATATCGGCGCCGAGGGACTTGAACTTCTTGACCACTTCAGGCACGATGGCTACGCGTTTTTCGCCCCGCGCTGTTTCCCTGGGTACTCCTAATACGCATGGCATCTCAATCCTCCGCTTCCATAATAATTATAACCATAATTTACTCTCTTTGCGTGTATTCGCCCTTGCGGATGACGAAATAACCGTAAAGGCCGGAGGGTCAAATCCGACATTGCCGCTTCATCCACGAATAATACTCACTTGATTTTTCGAATCTTCTGGTCTATGTTTGTTTTAAAGGGACAAGAACAATGACATCAGCGGGCCTCTCTTTATTCCATCCTCTTATCAAACAATGGTTCTGGGAAAAATTCGGAACGCCGACCGACATCCAGGAGAAAGCCTGGCCCGAAATCGCCGCAGACCATCATGTGCTGGTGACTGCGCCTACGGGCTGCGGCAAAACGCTGGCTGCATTTTTATGGAGCATCAATCAGCTCGTCTCGGGCGTTTGGACAGGCGGCAAAGTCCGTGTTCTCTATATTTCGCCGCTCAAAGCCCTGAACAACGATGTCCAGCGCAACCTGATCAAGCCGCTCGGAGAATTGCGGGAATATTTCACTCGAACGGGAACTGTATTCCCGCAAATCAATGTTCTCACCCGGAGCGGCGATACGCCCGGCGAGGAGCGCCGTAGAATGGTCCGCACACCGCCGGAAATCCTGATAACCACTCCGGAATCGTTGAATCTTCTTATGACATCCCGAAGTGGCCGTTCCTTGCTGACCGGGATCGCCACGGTTATTCTCGATGAGATCCATGCGGTCGTGGGCACGAAGCGGGGAACCCATCTTATTACAGCTGTCGATCGTCTCGTTCCCCTATGTGGCGATTTCCAGCGTATTGCGCTTTCCGCCACGGTCAATCCCGCGGAGAAGATTGCCGAGTTTGTGGGAGGCTTTCGAAAAATAGGACAAGGTCAGGACAGTCATTTCGAGAAACGCCGCGTTTCTATCATTCGGTCGCGACAGGCCAAGACCTATGAGATCGTTGTCTCGTTCCCGCCTGATGCGCGGGAGAAGATGATTGATGGTTCCTGGTGGCCGGCGCTTATCGATTCCTTCAGAGATATCATCAAGCAACACCGCGCGACGCTGTTGTTCGCGAACAGCAGGAGGATGACGGAAAAGGTGACGCGGTTGATCAATGAAGCTGAAGAGACCGAACTTGCCTATGCGCATCACGGGTCCCTGAGCCGAGAGATTCGGCTGGCCGTGGAACAGAAATTAAAGAACGGCGAATTGAAGGCCATCGTTGCCACGAATTCCCTCGAGCTGGGCATCGACATCGGAAGTCTGGATAGCGTCGTGCTCATTCAGACACCGCGATCAGTCTCCTCTGCGCTTCAGCGCATCGGCCGCTCGGGCCATTCGGTGGGGGAAAAAAGCCGCGGTCTTCTCTTCCCGACCCATGGACGAGATTTTATCGATTCGGCAGTCATGGCTCGCGCCGCACTGGACCAGGACATCGAAGAGATCTGCCCCGTTGAAGCGCCGCTCGACATTTTGGCTCAGGTTATTCTCTCCATGACAGCCATGGAACAGTGGGACATCGACGAACTGTATGCTTTTTTGAAAACCTCTTACCCTTATCGCGAACTGCCGCGCAGGCATTTCGAAGCCCTGCTCGAAATGCTCGGTGGCAGATATGCCGACAGCCGCTTGCGGGAATTGAAGGCCCGGGTCTCGCTCGATCGCATCGATAACACGGTTCAGGCCCACAGCGAGGTGCCTTATCTTATTTACACGTCGGGCGGCACCATCCCCGACCGCGGCTATTTCGACCTGCGGCTCAAGGACACACACTCTAAGATCGGAGAGCTCGATGAGGAATTCGTGTGGGAGCGTTCCCTCGGCGAGACGTTTACCCTGGGCACCCAGCTGTGGCGCATCGAGAAGATCACGCATAATGACGTCGAGGTGGTCCCCGTCCGTTCGGTCGCTGGCATCCTCCCATTCTGGAAAGCCGAGGAACAGGACCGTGATTTTCACTTCTCCGAAAAGATCGGCCTCTTTCTTGAGCAGGCGGACAAGAGGCTTGACACTTCTGGATTCCGTCAGGAGCTTCTGGAGAAGTATGCCATGGAAGCGCCTGCTGTCGATGAACTTATCAGGTTTTTGAAACTCCAGAAGGAGGCGACGGGCAGCAGCCTGCCGCACCGTCACCATCTGCTGATCGAGAACGTGGAAGAGCCTGGGGGCCGCGGAGATTTCAAGCAGGTCATCCTGCACACCTACTGGGGCGGGCGAGTAAACAGGCCTTTTGCCCTCGCCCTGGCCCAAGCCTGGGAGGAAAAGGAGCGCAGGCCGCTGCAGCTTGTCAAAAATGATGATGCCATACTGCTCATGCTGCCGAGGGAGTTACGGACCGATGACCTTTTTTCTCTTCTCACGCCGGGAAACATCGAATTCTTTCTGCGAAAAAAGCTGGAACAGACAGGATTTTTCGGGGCCCGGTTCCGGGAGAACGCAGAGCGCGCGCTCTTGCTTCCGAAATCCAGCTTCAAGCGGAGAATGCCGCTCTGGCTCATCCGTCTCCGGTCCAAGGAGCTCCTTGCTGCCGTGCAATCTTACGAAGACTTCCCGATTCTGCTTGAGACATGGCGCACTTGCCTCAAGGATGAATTCGATCTCGATCACGTGAAAACGGTCCTTGAGGAGCTCCAGACTGGCTCGATCCATGTGAGCGAAATTGTGACCAGAACCGCGTCCCCCTTTGCTGGCAATCTCGTCTGGAAGCAGACGAACAAGTACATGTACGAGGATGATACACCGCTTTTAGCTCGGGAATCGGCTTTCCGTCCCGATCTGATCAGGGAACTTCTGTTTTCCTCCCACCTCCGGCCGAAGATCCCCAGTGAGTTGATCCGCGTGTTGGACAACAAGCTTAAGCGAACGGCACCGGGATATTCGCCGGGTACAGCTGTGGAGCTTCTGGACTGGATCAAGGAGCGTTTATTGATCCCGGAGCCGGAGTGGAAGGAACTGGCTGCCGCGATCAGGAGGGACCATGAACAGGACGCAGGAGCTTGGCTCGCATCGCTGGCAAGAAAGCTGTTCTGGATCGGCTGGCCCGGCGTCAGGCACGCGCTGTTGTGCTCAATGGAAACGCTGCCAAAGGCGTTTGTGGCTTTCCGTCTTCATCCTGATGTCATCTCGGCTCAGCCCGTGACCGAAGAAGAAAAAACGGAAACCGCCAGGCGGCGTGTCCTGTCATTTCTTCGCGAGGTTCCCGAGTTCGCCCGTACAGCTGAAGAGTATGACCTCACAAACTTTCTGTCGGAGTGGCTGGCCTTTTACGGACCAGTGGAGAAAGAGGGACTGGCTCACCTGCTCGGCATAACCACGGAACGGATTGATGAGGCGATTGAGCCATTGATCGAATCGCAGGATCTGGTCATGGACCGTTTTGGAGAAGAGAGCAGGGTTCTCGAAATCTGCGACAGCGGGAATCTCGAAACTCTGCTTCGCATGACCCGGCGCTATAGACAGCCGTCGTTTCAGCCGCTACCCCTTGAACAGCTCCCGCTGTTTTTGGCGGTCTGTCAGGGCATCGTTCCGCGGGGGGATTCGCTCGAAAGCCTCCGGCAAAAATTGGAGCAGCTCTTCGGTTGGCCTGCGCCGGTCGGGGCCTGGGAGGAATATATCCTTCCCGCGCGCATGCAGTCCTATCGGAGTGAATGGCTGGATAATCTCATGTCCACAACCGATTTAATCTGGTTTGGCTGCGGCACCCGGCGCATTAGCCTTGCATTCACCCAGGACCTAGAACTCCTCCATCCCGAGGCTGCGGCGGAGGATGAGGGAGACCTTGCGCACTTGATCCCCGACCGCCGGGGCAGGTACAGTTTCCTTGAGATTGCCGAATTTTCCCACATGGACACGGTCCATGCAACGGAGCTCTTGTGGAAAGAAGCTTGGAAGGGGAACATCACGAGCGATACCTTTAGGACGATCAGAAGGGGAGTAATGACCGGCTTCTCCGCGCAGACTTTTAGCGATGAGGCTAGGCTTGTTTCACGGCGATCCGGATTCAACCGGTGGAAGGCTTCCCGGCCCGTGGAAGGGCATTGGTTGAGGATCGATGCTCCGGCAAAAGGCCGGGATATCCTGGAGGAAGAGGAACTCACAAAGGACCGGATTCGGCAGCTTTTAAAACGCTACGGCCTTATTTTCCGTGAACTTGTTGCCAGCGAATTGCCGGCACTACAATGGCGCCGGATCTTTCGATCTTTACGGCTGATGGAACTCTCGGGGGAGGTCCTGTCAGGCTACTTTTTCGAGGGTCTTGCAGGTCCGCAATTCATTTCAAACGAGGCTTTCCGCATACTACAGGAGCCCTTGCCCAGTGCCGCCCCGTTCTGGATCAACGCAGCGGACCCGGCCTCGCTGTGCGGACTTTCTTTCAGCCCGCTACTGGGACTCCCTTCTCGCCTTGCATCAACCCATCTGGTCTATAGCGGCAGCAGGCTCGTCATGATTTCCCGGCGCATGGGAAGGAATCTCGACCTATTCACGGAACCCGGCGATGCTCGGCTGGCTGATTATTTCTCGCTGTTTAAAGACCTCCTTAGCCGCGAATTCAATCCGATGCAAAAAATCAGCGTTGAAAGAATTAATGGGGAACCGGCACTCCGAAGTCCGTACGTCGAATCGTTGAAGCGGTTTGGATTCCGGTTCACCCGTAATTCGATGGAACTGTGGAGGGAATACTGACGTTCAAGCTGATTAACGTCCAAATTGTTTAAGCAGTTGAACTGATCTCTTGAATCGATTAAACCTTTTCAACTGTTTTTTGAGCCCATGTCAGGTCGCCGGGCATTTCACATTGCCGGGCATTTCACTTGATTTGTCGTCATGCACCGGATATAATTTAACTCAGTTCCTGATTGTTTCATTAAGCCTGATGAGGGGAAGGGACATGGCGGAAAAGAAATTTGAAGCAGCATTGACCCGGCTTGAAGAAATCGTTCAGGAACTCGAAAAAGGCGATATTCCGCTCGATCAGTCGCTGAAGCTCTTCGAGGAAGGGATTAAACTCTCACGCATCTGCAACAAGAGGCTTGAAGAAGCCGAGCGAAAGGTGGAAATCCTGATAAAAGACAAGGACGGCGCTGTCAAGGCCGGGCCTTTTGAGGAAGAGGAAAAAGCGTAACGCTAAATACCATGGACATCAAGACCTATCTCGCAAAGAAAAAGGACATTGTAGACAAATCGCTTGAGAAGCTTGTTCCGCCTTCAACGGCCTTTCCCCCGTCCGTTCACGAGGCCATGCGTTACAGCCTCTTTGCCGGCGGCAAGCGGGTGCGTCCCATACTGGTAATCGCCGCCGCCGAAGCTTTGGGCGCAAGTACGTCTGATCTTCTCCCCTTTGCCGGGGCACTGGAGCTAATTCATACCTATTCGTTGATCCATGATGACCTCCCGGCCATGGATGACGACGATTTTCGGCGCGGAAGGGCCACCTGCCACAAAGTGTATGGAGAGACAATTGCGATTCTCGCAGGCGATGGGCTGTTGAATATGGCTTTCGAGGTGCTGTCCGATTCCCGAAGACTCAAAGCCGTTTCAGCGCAAAGACTCGTTGCCATCATCAAGGAAATCTCGACTGCCTCAGGCGTATATGGAATGGTGGGCGGTCAGGTTGTGGACATAGAGTCCGAAGGCAAGGAAATCGATTTCCCGACGCTCGAATATATCCATACACATAAGACCGGCGCGCTGATTCGCGCCTCTGTCCGGACCGGCGCTCTCTATGCCAAGGCAAGCAAGAAACAGTTCTCCGCCTTGACCCATTATGGTGAATTGGTCGGTCTGGCGTTCCAGATTGTTGACGACATCCTGGATATCACCGGCAGCAGGGAGGAAACGGGCAAAGACGAGGGAAGCGATCTCAAGAAAGGCAAGCAAACCTTTCCGAGCTTCTACGGCCTTGACGAGTCGCGGCGCAGGGCAGTTGAAGTCTCCGAGAGGGCCGTTCTGGCGCTCAAGGATTTCGGTCGCAAGGCTGACCCGCTCAGGGAGCTGGCAAAGTATATCGTGAATAGAGCGAGTTAGAAAAAGAAAGAGTCAAGGGGCAAGGAAAAAACGAAAATGATTTTTCAGGACTCCTGTCCGTATCCCATTGGAAGAGGTTTATATGATACTTGACAAGATAAATACCATCCAGGATCTTCGTGATTTGCCCCATGCGGAGTTGCCTCAGCTTGCCGGGGAGCTCCGGCAGGAGATCATCGATGTGGTGTCCAAAACCGGTGGACACCTGGCCCCGAGTCTCGGTGTTGTCGATCTGACCATTGCGCTGCACTACGCCTTCAACACTCCACAAGACCGCATCGTGTGGGATGTGGGGCATCAGGCATACGCTCACAAGATTCTTACCGGCAGACGCGCGCAGTTTCCCACAATACGCCAGTTCGGCGGGATCAGCGGTTTTCCGAAACGGGAGGAAAGCTCCTTCGACTGTTTTGATGTTGGCCATGCCAGTACTTCCATTTCCGCGGCGCTCGGCATGATCGCTGCACGGGACATCAAGGGAGAGGATTTCAAGGTGATTGCCGTGATCGGCGACGGTTCAATATCCGCAGGACTTGCTTTCGAGGGGATGAACCAGGCAGGGCATCTAAAGAAGAACCTCATCGTCATCCTGAATGACAACGAGATGTCCATCTCCCCGAACGTGGGTGCGCTCTCCTCCTATTTGAGCAGGATGATGACCGGGCATTTCTACACCAAACTGCGCCAGGATGCAAAGCATTTTCTGCAGGGCATCCCGAAAGTTGGCGAATCCATGTTCAACCTCGCAAAAAGAGCCGAGGATTCCATCAAGGGCCTCATGGTCCCGGGAATGCTATTCGAAGACCTGGGATTCCAGTATATCGGTCCTATAGACGGCCACAACATCGAACATTTGCTCTCGACGTTCAGGAACATCAAGGACTATACCTGGCCCGTCCTGATTCATGTGATTACAAAAAAAGGGAAAGGGTGTGAGTTCGCCGAGTGCAGCCCGTCACAATACCATGGCACGCCGCCCTTCGATCCTAAAACGGGCAAAACGAGCAGCAAGAAACAGTCGATTATGAGTTATACCGAGGTTTTCGGCAAAACAATGATCAGGCTTGCCGAAGAAAATGACCGAATCGTCGCCATTTCCGCGGCCATGTCGGAGGGGACGGGACTGGACAAGTTCGCCGAGCACTTTCCTGGAAGATTTTTCGATGTCGGCATCGCTGAGTCACATGGAGTTACCTTTGCCTGCGGTCTCGCCGTGGAAGGGCTCCATCCCGTTGCGGCGATCTACTCCACTTTCACCCAGCGCGCCTACGACCAGGTCGTTCACGACCTCTGTCTTCAGAATCTGCCGGTGACGCTTGCCTTGGACCGTGCCGGGCTCGTGGGCGAGGACGGTCCTACGCATCACGGTGTGTTCGATATCGCTTATCTTCGTCATGTGCCGAACATGGTAGTCATGGCGCCCAAGGACGAGAACGAGCTGCAGCACATGATCAAAACCGCGGTCGAACACCCTGGCCCATCGGCGGTGCGTTATCCCCGCGGCATCGGCTGTGGCGTGCCCATGGACCAGGAGCTTAAAACGCTGACCATTGGCAAATCCGAGCTCATAAAGGACGGGAATGAGGCCACGATTATTGCTATCGGCAACATGGTCTGCCCGTCGATCGAAGCGGCAAAACGGCTTGCAGACGAAGGGATTTCCGTGGCCGTCATAAACGCTCGGTTCGTGAAGCCGCTTGATGAGGAAATGATACTTGCTTTTGCCCGAAGGACCGGCAGAATTGTGACGGCTGAAGAGCACGCACTCTTCGGTGGCTTCGGAAGCGCGGTGTTGGAATGCCTCGATACAAAGGGCATTTCAGGCATTAAAACGCATCGCATCGGCCTTCCCGATTCCTACATTGAACATGGCACGCAGAAAGAGCTCAGGCAGAAGTATGGTCTAGATACCGACGGTATTTACCGGTCAGTGAAGGACTTCATCGAACGGTCCCGATTGAAGGTGGTAGCTCCGGTTGCAACGTTCAAGATGAAAGACGCATAGGGGAAAACCAGTAACAATGGTCGTGGATCAGGGAAGGTAGGGATGGAACCGTTCTAATTGGATTCGATTGATGGTTTTGGAACAACGACTGTCCATTTTTGTTTTGTAGCATATCCCTAGTCGCTGATTTTGATATCAACCAGCTTGCCGTTTCTAAGGGTGAGTATGCGGACAAAGCGGTTCGGGCCGAGATTATAAGACCCTTCCTTCACTGTCATAAACTGCTTGCGCTCAACAGCGGCTTCTCGTTTTTGCCAAACGTTTTCTCGCGAATCTCCTTCCAATTGGTTTACCGCATTATGCAAGTACGTCGCTTGTTGAATCGCCGCGGGCGAAAATCTGTTCGCCGCACTCCCTGGTCGAACTGTTGGCTGATTTACTCCTCATGAGATTCCTTCGAGTCGGGCTCGCCGCACTTTGCGAGCAGATCCAGCCGCGTGTCTCCGGCAGAGATGATGCCACCTGCGCAGTCTAGGGTAGCCGGGTATGCGCTCGATCAGTACGCTCAAGATATTACCATGCCCGGTTTTCTCAATACGCCTACCTCTGGTTGATGCTGTTCTACCGCCGGGGGCTCATGAGCCTCCATCCTATTCAAAGTGTACCGGGGCCTGGAAGAAACGTCAATGCGCATCGATTGACCGTTGACAGCCTGTTTCGCTTCTGATAGGCTCGGAGATGAAACGTTTGTTCGGCTTCGTCATGACCGGAAAAGAAAAAAACCGAATGAAGAAGATACGCATCGACCAACTCCTCTTGGAACGCGCGCTGGCTGGGAGCAGGGAACGCGCACAGGCCATGATCTTTGCCGGGCAGGTTCTTGTGAACGGCCGGAAAATCGACAAGGCCGGCGTGCTCGTTCCGGGCGATGCCGATCTCCGGATTCTAGGCGAAACTCTGCGGTTTGTCAGCAGAGGCGGGCTCAAACTGGAACATGCGCTCTTGGAATTTCATATCGCAGTTGAAGGCAAAACCGCTATCGACATCGGGGCATCGACCGGCGGCTTCACGGACTGCTTGCTGCAACAGGGATGCAGAAAAGTGTACGCTGTCGATGTCGGATACGGCCAGCTGGCATGGAAACTGAGGCAGGACCCACGTGTTGTCGTGATCGAGAGGACGAATATCCGGGATATGGATGCATCTCTTATTCCTGAAATGGTTGATCTTGCCGTTTTCGATGTAGCATTCATTTCACTGGAGAAAGTAATCCCATCCATCCTGAGATTTCTCAGACCGGCTTCGGAGATGGTCGCCCTCATCAAGCCGCAGTTCGAAGTGGGAAAAGGGCAGGTGGGGAAGGGCGGCATCGTCCGGGATGAAGCGGTAAGAACAGCGGCAGTGGACAGAATAGCCGAATTTGTGCGGAGGCTCGACTTTGAAGTGCGAGGTGTTATCTCATCGCCGATCACAGGGCAGGATGGGAATGTGGAATTTCTGCTGTATGCAACCCGCATCGATAAATAGCTGAGCGTTTTAGGGATTTGCTTCCAGCCTGAATGACGGGGAATCCTAAAATATTCCGGGCATTATTATTCACGGCCCTCCCGTATCTTCCGAGTTATGATCGCAGAATATCATAAGTCGCCTTTCCAAATCGCTTCTGCGCCGCTAAAAGCCCTCCTTTTTTGCTACTATCGAATGTGTAATATATTTTGCAAAGGTCGCGAATTTTCTCGGATGCACGCAGATAATAATGAAAATCCTGGGAACGCAGAAAAGCCGGAAGCTGAATTCGAGAAAAAAAGGATCAGGAAGTGAACCGATCTTCCAGATATCAGGTTAAAAAGAAGTTGACCCATGTTCATCGGCGGTTGAAGGCGCAGTTAATCTTCCGGCAAACTCCTCGCCCAGTACGACGATCGATTCAATATCCAGGAATTTGTCCACATGGCGGTCCAGAAGCAGTTTGACCTGCGCCGGGAAATCCTCTTCCGGCGCCGTGTCATAGAACAGCAGCAGGACGGGATAGCGAGGGAAGAAACGGAAGCTGAACGCCGCGTCGTGATTGCCCTTCATCTTCGTTTCGATGCCGCCGAGTCTCTCGCAGGCCGACTTTAGGCCTTCCACGTTCCCCGCAAAATGTTTCGCGATCACATCCTCCACATGGCTCGCCCATGCCTTGTCTTTCGCATGTGACGCCGGAACCGAAGCGAATGTTATCCACTCGCCGGAAGGCGCAGGAGGGTTGGGCATGCAGAGATGGTTATAAATCAGGATCGACAAAAAGGGCTCTGGCTCCGCGCCCGTTGGACCGATAATGTGTTTATTTGTGACGGTATAGTCCTCGTTCAGGAACGAGATTTTCAGACAACCCTCCCCACGAGGGACCGCGCCCACGGACTCGGCCACGTGGGCCAAGTCGAGCGCCGCGACCTTTGGCTGGAGCGCAGCGAGCGTCTGCTCGAATACCGTGCCCCGGGGGGAGGTATGCTTTCGTTCCTCTTCGCGGAGAGCCTCCCGTGCTGATGCGGTCATGTTCGGGCAGTCGTCCGTTTTTGCCTGGTCCGTAGCTAGTTTTGCAGCGAAGCCGAAACAGCTCGTTGTACCGCACTGGCCGCAGTTAGTCTTGGGGAGGGACTTATAGATTTCAACGGCGGTTTTCATAGATTGAAACTTAACGCTTTTTCATCTGGCTGTCAAATTGTTATGTCCCTTTCTCCGGGACGGCCCCCTGCCCGCACGCAATACTTGACAATAGCGGCGCCGATTGTTATTGTTTCCCATGCATTTCGAGGACGGTTTTAGAGAAGAGAGGTATATACATGGAATGGACGGAAAAATTAGCTACAGGCATTTCCACGATAGACAGCCAGCATAAGGAACTGTTTAAACGGATAAACAATCTGGTGGTTGCCATCAAACAGCAGCGATGCAGGTCGGAGATAGACGGGATGATCAAGTTTCTCGATGATTACGCGCGGGTCCATTTTTTCGAAGAGGAAAAATATATGCGCAAAACCTGCTACCCGGGAATCGAGGAGCAACTAGAAAGCCATAAACAATACCTGGCCGCGCTCGCCGAGCTGAAGAATCAAGCGGCGTTGCCGCGCATCCAGGGCAGTTCCTATGATCTGTCGGCGACTGTCAACCAGGTTGTCGTTGACTGGATCGTGGCCCACATCATGCGTCTGGACATGAAATTCGGTGAGTATTTAAAGCAGCAGGGGAAAGGATAGCGAGAATGGAGGTTTGCGGGATAAGGGGCAGAAAGGTTTGAGTAGTGCGCAGCTTAGCACCGCTTCTGTCGCAGAGCTGCTAAATTGAACTATGAACTCGGTAACTGAACTATTTCATGTACAGCGCATCACGCACCTTCTCCAGCAAAGCTATCAGTGTACTGGGCTCAAGAACGCAATCGAGGTCTGTCTCAATGATTCCCTTTTGATGGATAATATCAGCCGTATATCCGGTCATTATCGCCTTGATATCGGGGCGTATATTTTTTTATCCTTCTGCGCCGTAAAACTCCGTCTCTTCAGGGCGGTGATATAAGGCGCTGGTTGCAACGCAGCCAAAAAACGCATTGTTTTTGATATTTAAGTAGACAAATGTTCACCTATTTGCTATCATTAGCGGTGATGGCTGCGACTCCTAAAGAACGTGAGTATCAAACAATGACCTCCATCGATAAAGTGTCGGTAACGGATGACAGTGCGGCAATCTTGCTTGGTCTCATTGGCTTTTCTGTTACAAAACTCTGGAATACGGCTGTGTGGTATACCAAAAGAACATGGGAGACCACAGGCAAAATACCTACCTATTCAGACCTTCGATAACCCGATAGCTCCCTTTTTGTCAACGAATGCTACCTTCCTGTTCAAACGCCCCTGATAGCTCTTTTTGCCCTTTCCAGGAGGGTCCATTTCTCCACTTGACAAGTGGACAGATGATCACTATAATGATATTTATGTCAGTTGAGAGAAACGAACTCATTTCCGTTTGCGCCGAATTTTCCGGTGGCGCAGTTAAACCGGTCTGGTTCTCCCTGAAGGGGAGGCGAATCCGGGTAGAGGAGATCGCACTTATCTGGAAGACGCGGGAGGGAAGTACGCCCATTCTCCATTTCTCCGTTACCGACGGGCAGGGATTATATGAAATTCGATACAACACAGGTACTTTTTCATGGAGGCTGACAGCCAGTGCGTAGCGTTCTCCACATTGACATGAATGCCTTTTTCGCATCGGTAGAGCAGCGGGCCAATCCCGCTCTTCGCGGGAAAGCCATGGCTGTTATCGGATCGGAGCACCGGGGTGTGGTCCTCTCCCCATCTTACGAGGCGCGCGCTTTTGGCGTGAAGACTGGCATGACATACGGAGAGGCGATGAGAGCGTGTCCGGGTCTGCGGCTGGTGTCAGCCGACCCCGCAAAGTATTCTTATACGTGTGAGGAGCTTATCGGCATCTGGAGAGATTTTTCCCCCTTGGTCGAGCTTTTTTCCATTGATGAAGCCTTTCTCGACGTGACGGGCTGCGAACGGCTGTTGGGCGATCCCCTGCAGATAGCTATCAGGATAAAAGAGCGGGTGTGGAATGAGAAGAAACTCACCTGTTCCATCGGCATCGCGCCGAACAAGCTCCTGGCCAAACTCGGCAGCGATATGCAGAAACCGGACGGACTCGTTCTTATAACCCCCGATGATATTGATGGAGTTCTTGAAAATTTGCCGGTTAGAGAACTCTGCGGCATTGGCCCGAGCTTGGAGCGTAGTCTCGCAATCATAGGGATAAGGACCTGCGGCGAACTTGGCCGCACCCCCCTTGAAAAGCTGACGGCGCGATTCGGCGTTATCGGTGAGCGGCTTCGCGATATGGGACGGGGGATTGACGACGACCCCGTTGCCGCACTGGAAACTGAATATGAAGAGCCTGCCAAGTCCATAGGACACAGCATGACCCTAACGGAGGATTGCGCCGATATCGCCCTGATCGAACGCCATATCCTGCAGCTTGCGGAGAAGGTGGGACGCAGGCTTAGGCGCGGTTCGTATCATGGCCGCACGGTGAGCCTCACGCTCCGCTATGCCGACTTCCAAACCTTTTCCCGTCAAAGAAAGCTTTTCCATGCCGTTAATCATGGCCTTGATATTTACGAGGCTGCGCGGGAAATTCTTCGTGAGGACAGGCTGGCCCAGCCGGTCAGGCTTGTTGGCGTAAGCGTGTCGAGTCTTGAAAGAGATGTTTCTCAGATGCCGCTTTTCGATGACGAGCGAAGGCGGATGTTCGTTACCGGGGCCATGGACGAAATCAACGACCGGTACGGAGATTTTACGGTCACCTGGGGCAGCCTTGCCGAGCGGTACTGCCATGGGCGTGTCATTTCGCCGGCATGGCGGCCGGGAGGGGACCGGCAGTACTGAGACGCCGAGTGGTGCTGAGGGAGGACCCAGGATTTTGTTACGCTGTAGAAGCTGCACTCCCAGGAGCTTGTTGCATAGAGGTTCATTTCAATGGCGCAGTAATATCGAACGTCCGGGGATTAACTATCTGATTGATCGTGGAAGGGGGAGGATATGAAAAACAGAATAACGGAACGTCAGCAAGATATCTTTGAGTTTATCAGGATGACCCTCGCGGCGCGGGGAATCCCGCCGAGTATGCGGGAAATCGGGGCGAAATTCGGTATCCGCTCGACGAACGGTGTGGAAGGGCACCTCGCGGCGCTCGAACGGCACGGTCTTATTAACCGGGAGCCTGGGAAATCGCGGAGCATTTCCCTTCAATCCCGCAAGCGACCAGCTTCGACAATCCCCATCCTTGGTAAAGTCGCGGCAGGCATGCCGGTGCTGTCTCCGGAGAACCGGGAAGGCGAGGTCATGGTTGATTTATCGCTTTTTTCGCTCCGGAGCAGCCATAATATCTTTGCCCTGAAGGTCAGGGGAGAGAGCATGGTGAACGCCCATATTATGAACGGCGATATCCTGTTGGTCCGAGCCCAGTCTGTCGCTCAAAATGGAGATATTGTTGTGGCCCTGACGGACGGTGAGGCTACGGTTAAACGGTTCTACGCCGAAAAAAACCGCATACGTCTGCAACCAGAGAATACCGAGATGAAGCCAATCTACGTTGAACGCGGCGAGTTTCGCATCCTGGGAAAGGCCGTGGGTGTGATCAGAAAAATTTAGGGAGCAATCTTTCATGAAGAAAAACCTGTTGCCCATCATTTTTATCTTCACTATCTTGGCCGTGCTTTATTTTATTTCATCGCGGCAAAGAGTGCCTCTGATTCCAGCCGATGCACTGCATCAGAATATCGTGAGCAACGAAGCCTGCGCGTTATGTCACGGACCAGGGGGGAAAGCCCCATTAAAAGCAAGTCATCCACCCAAGGAGCAATGTCTCGTCTGTCACAAGTCTAAATAATACAAGGATGAGGCGCTTGCCGTAGGAATACCGATCCAGTCCTGTTCATGATCCTGAGTGAAACGAAGACCCCATGGTTTTACAAAAACGTTTTTCCCTATCCGTATTGTAAAGTAAAATTGTAGCATTACTTAATCTGTAAATCGTAACTTTCCATAACATCCTAATTTTCTTACCATTTTTCATTGACAAGAGGGGCAGGACCTATTAGTATTTCGGAAGAGTCGATATGTACTGGGTGCGTTTCTTAATGCTTGAGGGAGGAATTCGCCATGGAAGGCTACCGCTATCAGCAATTCGCATATCTCGTCGTCCCGTTTGCAGCGGGTGTGGAGCTGTTTCTTACCGCCAAGTGTGAACGAAATAAATCGAGGAAAGAATGTGCCATGTCAGTTCTCATGGATGCCTTGGGATATGTTTTTGTTGGTCTGATACCCGCATTGTTTGTCTTTACGATTCTCAGTCTCGAGAATCATTACCTATCGCAAATTGTTCCGGTTCTTCACCGACTCGACCGGTATGGTGTCATGTTTTTCTTTCTCGGATCTTGGTGGCAGGTATTTCTCATAACCTCTCTTCGGGCTCGCCGGTCGGCGGCGGGCAAGGGGGGGAAAATGTTTCTCAGCGTCTGGATGCCGTACCTTGCATACGGTGCTTTTATATCTGCACTGATTCTTTGGGTCGCGCCTTGGAACCTCATGTGGGTGTCATTTCTGTGGTTTGTTGGAACGTTCGGACTTTTCTCGGTTATCGGCGTTTCCTCCGCAAAACTGTCTAAAATATTTTTTGTCCTTTCCATCTCTGTGCTTGTCTGCGAAAATATCCTCTTTATTATCCTCGACGCTATCGTGTAAAATCATTCGGCAGAACAGTATTCAGTACTCCTGGAGCATGACGCGCGGACTGTGGTATAATGGACCGCAACACGGGAGAACTGTTTTGCATGCTCCCTCTTGTGTTCAAGCAGGAACATAAAAAAGCGTCTAAAGCATTAAACATGAATGGCAAAATATTAAGTCAAGTCGATATGAAAAAGGTCGTTGTCGCCGCTCTCGAAGTCAACGATATTGAGACTATTATGACACTCGCGCGCCAGAACAGAAAACTGTTCAGTGTTCTCGTGCGCCTTACCTATGACAAAGAAACACTCACAGGGTGGCGAGCGATCAGCGCCATTGGACACGTGGCAACTCTCTATATGAAAAACAATTATGAGTTCCTGCGCGAGACCATCAGGAAACTCCTATGGTCTTTGTCCGACGAATCGGGGGGCATCGGTTGGTCAGCCCCAGAAATGCTCGGAGAAATTGTAAGCGCTGATCCAAAAAAAATGGCCGATGTGGTGCCTCTTATTGCTGAAATTTATACGGTTGAAGAGAAGGTCTTTAGGCCTGGCGTTCTCTATGCCCTAAAGAGGATCGCCCAGATCCAACCCGAGGCTGTGCTTCCTTTTCAAGAACTGGTCATCAGTGGTTTATCCGAGGACGACCCCTTGGCTAGAATTTATTCACTAGAATTGTCAATGCTGCTTAAAGAGGGGGTCTATCCGGATTGTCGGGAAGGATTATTGGCTCATATTAAGAACCTTATCCCAGATCGGGCGGAAGCATGGATCTACAAAGATGGAGGTTTTTTGGAAGTAGAAGTTGGTGCGCTGGCCAATAAAGTGTATAAATCTTATTAAAACCGCTATAACAGGTTAAAGTGGTATGAGTAGTCAATAATTAACTTAAATCGTAGGCTTTAGTGGGATATTAATGTCATATTTATTTGAAAATAGTTTTTTTACGGAAAAAAATTTTGAATTCATGTGGAAGTGTGGAATATTTTTTTATTTGGATCATGTACTCCCAGGCAATCTGAAGAATTCTTTGAATATTTATTAACATATTAATAACATTAATAAAAATGGCATATAGCAGCAGCCATTTTTTTATTGCAGAAATACTTGACAATATAACACTCATATTTTATAATAGTTCTATTATAATATTTGAGGAAATTTATGAGCGCGACGACAAAAAGAGATTATTATGATATTCTTGGGGTCAGCAAGAATTCATCCGAGTCTGATATTAAGAAAGCCTTCAGAAAGCTTGCGAGAAAGTTTCATCCTGATGTCAATCCTGGAGACAAGACCTCAGAACAAAAATTCAAGGAAATAAATGAGGCTTACGAGATTCTTTCTGATACCAAGAAGCGGCAGCAGTATGACCAGTTCGGTCATGCTGCATTCGATCCAACCTTTGGTCAAGGGGCGGGTCCGGGACAGGGATATGAGGGCTTTACCCGTAATGCCGGTTTTTCCAGCACGCATGGTTTTGAGGATATTTTCAGCAACATGTTCGGAGGCCGCGTCCGGCCGCAAGGTCCGGAGAAAGGTGAGGACATCACCTATACCGTCGAGGTAGATCTCGAGGATGCAATTTTTGGCAAGACGATGCAAGTCGATCTGAAACGTCAAGTGACTTGTTCCATTTGCAACGGCTCAGGTGCTCAGCCGGGAACGTCGCCGCGCACCTGTCCTACATGCAGGGGCTCGGGCAACGTTACCCAAGGCAGGGGGTTTATGCAGATCGCGCAGCCTTGCCCGACCTGTCATGGAACAGGTACGATCAACCCGAATCCTTGCAGCAATTGCAGTGGCAGTGGCGTTGTTGAAAAGTCGGAACGCCTTAATGTGAAAATTCCGCCGGGAGTGGATAACGGTTCAAAGGTGCGTATGGCGGGACTGGGAGGGCCCGGAGAAAGAGGTGGGCCTCCCGGCGATGTATACATCATAACAAAAGTGAGACCCCATCCTTACTTTGAACGAAAGGGCGACAACCTCTATTCAGAGGCTAATGTAACCGTAAAAGAGGCTGCTCTGGGCGAGAAAATCGAGATTGCGACCGTTGACGGCATGGTGTCGCTTTCCCTGCCGGAAGGCGTGCAAACAGGACAGCAACTCAAACTCAAAGGCAAAGGTGTGCCCCATTTCGGCGGTGGTGGTGTAGGGGACCACTATGTAACCATCAAAGTCGTAACGCCAAGCGGTCTTCCCGAGCGGGGGAAAGAGTTGTTGCGGGAACTCGATCGGTTGAGTCCTTTGAATCCTCGACGCGGAATAACATTCAGGGGATTTAGTAAGAAATAAAAGCGGTATGCAAGGTTTATGATTCATAATTCGAGCAATTTTTAAATTGTAGCAGGCATTGCGAAGCCTGTTTCAGGTTCGTCGAGGTTTAACATGACATCACGCGAACACAGACTTTTCATGATCAGTGTCGTTTCTGAAATGCTCGGGATCCATCCGCAAACACTCAGGCTTTATGAACGTGAAGGCTTCATTAAACCAAAGCGAAGCGTAGGAAACACACGACTCTATTCAGAAGAAGACGTAGAAAAGCTTGAGATGATTCTGCGGCTTACGAGGGAACTCGGCGTCAACCTTGCCGGCGTAGAGGTCATCCTGTCGATGCGCGAAAAAATGGAGCAGATGCAGCACGAAATGGATGAAATCATTCAGCAGCTTCGTGATGAACTAGAACGAGAGATCAGGCGCAGGGAAGAGATGAGAAACGCCCTCGTTCCGGTAAGAAGGATTCGGATCACGAGGGGGGGGTAATATAGGAGTGATGATGCAGGAGACAGGATGAATGGAGCCTTACCCATCAGGGCTCATGCATCATGCAGCGGGAGGTTATCATGGCACGGTTAGACAAACTTACCCTGAAGGCATCGGAAGCGGTGCAGGTTGCCCAGGACCTGGCCGCTAGGCATCATCATCAAAGCATTGAGGTAGAGCATCTCCTCCTCGCGTTACTGGAGCAGTCGGGCGGTGTAGTGATGCCCTTGATAAAAAAACTCGGCGCCGACCCGGGCGGAATCATAACCGATATCGAGCAGAATCTGGGTCGGCTGCCGAAGGTCGAGGGGCTTGTGCAAACGTATCTCTCCCCGAGGCTCAACAAGCTTTTCGAACGGGCGGAGCAGGAAGCGGAGCATCTCAAGGACGAGTACGTAAGCACTGAGCATCTGCTCATTGCCGCCGCGGACGGAGACGGCGTGGCGAGGGATATACTGTCCCGTCATGGCGTTACGCGGGATAGGATATTCACGGTTCTTGTCGATATTCGGGGTTCCCAGCGCGTGACGGACCAGAACCCTGAGGATAAGTATCAAGCCTTGACAAAGTACGGGAGGGATCTGACCGAAATGGCTCGCAAGGGGAAACTGGACCCGGTGATCGGAAGGGACGAAGAAATCCGACGCGTCGTACAGGTTCTGTCACGACGCACCAAGAATAACCCTGTGCTCATCGGCGAGCCGGGCGTGGGCAAGACCGCGATAGCCGAAGGGCTTGCGCAGCGGATCGTGAACGGAGATGTTCCTGAGGGCCTCAAGAACAAACGGGTTGTTGCACTCGATATGGGCGCGCTCATAGCCGGCGCCAAATACCGGGGCGAGTTCGAGGACCGTCTGAAAGCAGTGCTGAAGGAAGTAACTGAGGCGAGCGGTGAGGTGATCCTGTTCATTGACGAACTCCATACGGTCGTCGGCGCGGGGGCGGCAGAAGGCGCAATGGACGCCTCGAACATGCTGAAGCCAGCGCTTGCGCGCGGCGAACTCCGGTGCGTCGGCGCCACGACGTTGAATGAATACCATAAATACGTGGAGAAGGATCCGGCCCTGGAACGAAGGTTCCAGCCGGTGCTTGTGCGGGAACCGTCCGTGGAAGATACCATATCGATTCTTCGCGGCCTCAAGGAACGCTACGAGATCCATCACGGTGTCAAGATCAAGGACTCGGCGCTGGTGAGCGCAGCGATTCTTTCGCACCGTTACATCGCGGACCGCTTCCTTCCGGACAAGGCCATTGACCTGATTGACGAGGCAGCATCGAGACTGCGCATGGAGATCGACAGCATGCCAACTGAGCTGGATGAGGTCGAACGCCGAATAAGACAACTCGAAATCGAACGCGAGGCGGTGAAAAAGGAGCAGGACCCCCCGTCGCACGAGCGTCTCGCCAGGATTGAAAAAGAGATTGCCGACCTTTCGGAAAAGAGGGGCAATCTCCGCACCCAGTGGCAGGCCGAGAAGGAGAGCATCCAAAAGATCAGAGCCATCAAGGAACAGACGGAGCAGGCTAGGATCGAAGCCGACAAGGCCGAGCGCGAAGGGAATCTGGGACGGGCCGCAGAGCTTCGCTACGGCAGGCTTCTCGAACTGCAAAAGCAGCTTGATGCTGAGTCGGCCCATCTGCGTTCGGTCCAGTCCCAATCGAAGATATTGAAGGAAGAAGTCGACGAAGAGGACGTTGCCGAGATCGTGTCCAAGTGGACCGGAATACCCGTGAACAGGATGCTGGAGGGTGAGATGCAGAAGCTGCTGCATATGGAAGACCGGCTCAGGGTGCGCGTCGTGGGCCAGGATGAAGCCATCACCGCAATATCCGATGCCGTGCGCAGGGCGCGGGCAGGCATTCAGGACCCGAACCGACCGATTGGCAGTTTTATCTTCATGGGGCCCACCGGCGTCGGCAAGACGGAACTTGCCCGGGCTCTCGCCGAGTTCCTTTTCGATGATGAGCAGGCCATGATCCGCATTGACATGTCGGAGTACCAGGAACGCCACACTGTGTCGAGGCTCATCGGCGCGCCTCCGGGCTACGTCGGATATGAGGAGGGCGGTCAGCTCACCGAGGCGGTGCGGAGGCGGCCCTATTCGGTGATTCTCCTCGACGAGATCGAGAAGGCCCATCCCGAAGTGTTCAACGTGCTGCTCCAGCTGCTTGATGATGGCAGATTGACCGACGGCCAGGGACGGACCGTAGATTTCAAAAATACCGTGGTCATCATGACGTCGAATATTGGAAGCCAGTTCATTCAGGACCTCCAAAATGATGAAGAGGAGATGCGGAGGAGGGTCACTGAAAGCATGCGTCAGCACTTTCGGCCGGAGTTTTTGAACCGCGTCGATGACATGATTATTTTCCATCCGCTCGATGCCGACGTCCTCAAACGGATCATTGAAATCCAGGTCGGCCTCGTACAGAAGCGGCTGTCCGATAGGAAGATCGAGATCGAGTTGACGGAGAGCGCGAAAGAGCTGCTCGCAGAGGAGGGTTTCGATCTTGTCTACGGCGCGCGGCCGTTGAAGCGGGTCATCCAGCGGGATGTGCTGAACCCGCTTGCCGGGAAAATTCTTGCCGGCGAGGTAAAGGAAGGTTCCCGGGTAATGGTCGACCGTGTTGATCGACATCTTACGTTCCGGTCCATAGGCCAGACAGTCGAAACCAGGTAATATCGGCAGGGGTTCACTACTGTTATTGAGGAAGGAACTGACGCATTGTTTCCCTAGCCCGGCACTCATCAGAGCTTGTTACTGGTGAGTCGGCGGGTCTGGAGGGATCGGCGCCGACCTCTGCAATATAGACAAAGGTGAATAATATTTGTGGTTTAAAAAAGAAAAATGTGATATAGTTTGGACGAGATAGGGAACACAAATATCCTCTATAGGTGGGGTATGCCTAAATCGAAAAAGCCAACGGGAAAAAAAAGCGGCAAAGCTGTTCACGATCGGGACTTTAAAACCCTTTTCTATCGCAAACTCACCGAAACTCATTTGTTCTATGAAGTTGGAAGGATCATAGCTTCGGAACTAGAGCCCACCGAACTGATACAAAAAATTATCACCACCATCGGAAAGACAGTCAATTTTGAGGATGCATCCGTCTATAAGGTCAGAAAAGATCTGACCGGTCTGGAACCGCTTTATCTTCACAATCCTCTTCTGCAGCCGCGGATGGCGGATGCCATCTTTTTCGACAACGGAGCGCCGGGAGCGATCGCTGCAAGCGGCGAGCCGATTTTCCTTGATGATACTGCGCTGTTCGAAAGCTTTCTTCACCATCCCGACGAGCGCAAGGAACAGGGCAGCTACATCGGGATCCCTCTCAAGAACGAAAACCGCATCGTCGGCGTGATGGGGTTCAGCCACAATAAGACCGGAGCATTTCGGGTCGAGGATTTTGATCTCCTCCGGACTCTGTCCCACCTGATCTCCGCGGGTCTGGAAAAAGCAGAATTGTTCAAAAAGACGCTGGAACTTTCCCGTATCGACGAACTGACGGGACTCCTCAATTACCGGGTGCTCATCGAAAAGATCGAAGAGGAGATCCGCAGAAAGCTCCGCACCAGCAGGGAGTTTTCATTTATTATGATCGATATTGACGACTTCAAGCGGGTCAATGATCGTTACGGCCACCTTGAAGGGAGCAGGCTGATCGCCCAGATGGGGCCGTTGCTTAAAGCGGCATGCAGAACCGGCAGCACCGATACCTGCTTTCGTTACGGCGGAGAGGAGTTTTCCATTCTTCTGGCGGAGACCGATATTGAAGAAGCTCTTGCTGTCGCCGAGCGTGTTCGGAAGTCCGTTGAGGATTATCCCTTCACTCTGAAGGTGGCTCATCCCTATGAAAAAGTGACTGTCAGCCTCGGCGTCGCCACGATGGAAGAAAGCGGCATGAAGACCACACCGGAACTGATCCATGAAGCCGATGTCGCGCTCTACCGTTCGAAAGCCGTAGGAAAAAACAAGGTGACCTGCTTCAGCGAATCATTCAGCATGCCGGGAATGAAGAGCGAAGGTGAGACGGGAGCGAGTTAAGCTTTTAACGGGTTCCCCGGTAATTCGGTACTCAGAAAACGGCCGTTTTGTCAAAAACAGCCCAGTTGGCATGAAGCAATCCTGATGTTGACATCATTGCAGATTGCTCCGATTTCCTGTAGTGGAACTTCCAGTACCCGGGACAACTCATGGGCTTTTTCACAGGAGAGCCGGTTGTTTTCCGAGGCCCTTCTTATCGCGTCAATGATCTTATCCCGATCCATACTGCCTCCTCGCCATCTTTAATAATTATACCAGGGAAGTGGACATTTGTCTACTTTAAACTTAAACAATCTCTAATTGGTTTCTTTGCAACCAACGCCTCATATCTCCGACTGAAGGCCGCGGCTTTACGGCGCGGATGATAAATTTGCACCGGACTTGCTCCCCGTGGCCACCTCCCGAAGATCAGAAGGTAGGGTGAGGAAACTATTGGAGAGTTAACTTTATTTGCCTTATTATTATTTATACTACACGATATATAGCAGGCCGCGCAACGGGAATACGACCATACGACCGGTACAGCACAGGGTTCGTGAACATGCGCGATGTGAGAAGAAGGATCGTTGCACCACCGTCGCTGTAGCGAGAGTGGCTCCTGATTGTTTCCTTTGTTGACTTGTCCCTGCCGCTTGGATAAAATGGACTAGTTTCTCATGAAGGAGGAGAGATGTATGGCACAATTGTTCGATGCAATTATCATCGGTTCAGGTCCGGCAGGACTTACGGCCGCGCTGTATCTTGGCAGGGCTGGCCAGAAGTGTGTTGTGCTCGAAAAGGATTTTGTCGGGGGCTATACCGCCAAGATTGCCCACATTGAGAACTACCCCGGCTATGAAAACATTAACGGCATGGATCTTACCCAGATAATGGCCAAACAGGCTGAAAAGTTCGGCGCGACGATCGTCTACCCCGTCGAAGTGGTGGACATGGAACTGCAGGGAGAGCTCAAACGGATACGTACGCGCGAAGAGGTGTATGAAGCACCCGTCGTGCTCATTGCAATCGGCGTTGCAAGAAAGAAACTTGAAGTACCTGGTGCAAAAGAGTTTCTCGGGAAAGGGGTATCCTACTGCGCCACCTGCGACGGCAATTTTTTCAAAGGCAGAAAAGTAGCCGTGGTCGGATCGGACAATGAGGCCGCCGAAGAGGCACTTCATCTGGCCGACCTGGCTGAGAAAGTGACAATGATCCCCCATAGGGAACTCGATATCGTGAATGCAGTCATGAACCGTCTCAAAGCAAAGTCGAACGTGGAGATCCTCCCCCAATCGAAGATCCATTCCGTCATCGGCGACGAACTCGTGACGGGGATCAAAATATCTCTGAACGGTGTGGAGAAAACTCTCCCCCTGGAAGGTGTGTTTATCGCCATGGGTTCCACGCCGATCTCGCAGCTTATTTTGCGTGCCGGAGGGCTGACGGACGACCGTGGCTGTCTGATCGTGGACAAACACCAGCGCATGAATCTCGAAGGTGTATTCGCCGCCGGCGACTGCACCTGCGGCGGAATGCAGATCGTGGCCGCTGCGGGAGAGGGATCGGTTGCGGGCATGCGCGCGGCATCCTATGTGCGCAAGATCAAAGCCAAGGCGGCGGGTAAATAAAAAGACACCGGACTTCAGAATCTCAATCCCAACGAGAACGCAAGGTGCCAAAACCGGCCTCCGCGGTCGGCAGATGATTGAAGGCCGGGTATTCCGCCATTGTGTTTCTCGTTATGTAGCCTGGGGATTCGATAGTTGTCATGGAGAATTCATGACTGTAAAAGATATGCTCGGCAGGAGCGGTGTTGTATCAAAGGAAGATGCACTCAAAATCCTGTATGAGCATCTCGTACTTCCCGATTCCCCACAGGAAAATATTTCCATCAGCGCGGCACTTGGACGGATCCTCGCGGAGGGCTTGTCTTCCCCCGTTGATCTCCCCGAGTTCGAACGCTCGACTATGGACGGTTATGCTGTCAGAAGTGCCGATACCTTCGGCGCCGCGGAGTCGAGGCCTGCACTCCTGGCTGTGGTCGGCGACATCCTCATGGGAACCCTGCCTGATCGGGCAATTGCAAAAAGCGAAACGATGAAAATCGCCACCGGCGGAGCTCTTCCGGAGGGTGCGGATGCCGTGGTGATGTTCGAACAGACACAGCCGGTAAATGCAACAAGCATCGAGGTCGTCAAGCCTGTTGCGCCCTTTGAGAATGTAGTGCAGACGGGCGACGATATCAAAAAAGGCGAAGCTATCCTGAGCCGCGGGCACCGGATGCGGCCGCAGGATATGTCAGCCCTTGCTTCGGTGGGGATCATGCGCATCAACGTCCTGAGGCAGCCGCGCGTGTCGATCATTTCCACTGGAAATGAGATCGTTCCCGCGGACAGCATTCCCGGACCTGGTCAGATACGCGACAGCAATTCTTTTAATCTTGAGGGCTTGATCACCCAGGCAGGGGGCTTGCCTGTAAAGAAAGGCATCATCCGTGATGAGTATGACCGCCTTCGGGAGACGTTGGACGCGTCAATCAGCGACAGCGACCTGGTTCTGATGACCGGCGGTAGTTCGGTCGGCACCGCGGATTTGACGGCCAGAGTGATCAATGATGCAGGACAACCCGGAGTCCTTGTCCACGGGGTGTCCCTCAAACCGGGCAAGCCGCTCGTAATTGGTCTCGTCGGCTCATTGCATGGGCATGTGCCGGTTTTTGGATTACCGGGGCATCCTGCCGCGGTCAGCATTTGTTTCGAAGTCTTCGTGAAGCCCCTTCTCTCCCGTATGGCTGGAGAAATTCCAAATCCCGTACTGGAGAGCGTGCCTGTCTTTCGCACGGTCAAGGCACGTCTCGCGCGAAGCATTGCATCGAGCCCGGGCCGCGAAGACCACGTTCGGGTTACTCTTGAGAAGCGGGACGACGGCCTCTGGGCGCGGCCTGTTTTCGGAGCCTCGGGACTCATCAGCACTCTCGTAAAGGCCGTGGGCACCATCGTGATACCAGTCAACAAGATCGGGATCGAGACAGGGGAGGAAGTGGAGGTAAGGTTGTTCTAACGGAAGCATCTCGCCGAGGAATAAACAATGGAGTCCACCTGTATAAGGACAATTCCCGACAAGCGAGAACGACGTTTACAACACAAAGCCGTGCTTTCTAAGAGCCTGTCACTTTATGTACAAACAAAAAAAATATCTCGATAATCAGCCGCTTGCCGATGCAATCCGGAGATTTCATGAAGCATTGATTACAGCGGGCATCGGTGGACCGCTTGTCGGGGAACGCATACAAGTCGGCGATTCGCTCGGACGAGTCACCTCGGAAGCCGTTATCGCGAAGATATCGTCGCCCTTCTATCACTCGAGCGCCATGGACGGCGTCGCCGTCCGCTTTATCGATACCTTTGGTGCGGCCGAAACCAGGCCGAAGCGTCTTACTATGCCCGATCACGCCGTGTTCGTGGATACTGGCGACCCGATGCCCGACGGGTATGACGCTGTGATTATGATTGAGGACGTGGAGAAAATCTCGGAATCGGAGATCGAGATTTTGAAGCCCGCGACCCCTTGGCAGCACGTGCGCTTGGTCGGCGAGGACATCGTTGCCACGGAACTCATCATCCCGGAGAACACCCTCGTCCGTCCCGTCGATATGGCGGCAATGATTGCGTCCGGCCATACGTCCGTCATGGTTCGCCGCCGGCCCGTTGTTTCGATCATCCCCACGGGGACGGAACTAGTTGAGCCCGGCAGCGAACTTAAAAAGGGTGACATCATCGACTTTAATTCGGTAATGCTTTTCGCCATGGCCGTGGAGTACGGCGCCCGTGGGGTGCGAAAAAACATTGTCAAGGATGATGTAACATCGCTTGGGAAAATGATTCTGGAAGCCCACGCTGAATCGGAAATTGTTGTGATCAACGCTGGGTCATCTGCGGGCAGGGAGGACTTTACCGCCGATGTAATCGCCGAACTCGGCGACGTCGTCGTGCATGGCGTCAATATCAAACCGGGTAAGCCTGTGATCCTTGGAATCGTGCGGGGCAAGCCGGTCATCGGCATACCCGGCTATCCCGTGTCGGCGGCGCTCACCTTCAATCTTTTCGTGAAACCGCTCATATACTCCCTCCTCGGGATCACACCGACTGAACTGGGAACGGTCATGGCAAAACTCAGCAGGCAGGTGGCTTCTTCGCTAGGACAGGAGGAGTTCATCCGAGTGAAGCTTGGACGCGTTGGAGACAGCCTGATCGTGACACCCGTGAGTCGGGGAGCGGGCGCACTTATGTCCCTCGTCCGCGCCGACGGCATCATCCGCGTTCCCGCGGCGAACGAAGGCATCGCCGCGGGGCACGAGGTAATGGTGGAGCTTCTCCGGCCGAGTCGTGATATTGAGAACACCATTGTCTGCATCGGCTCCCACGACAACGCCCTGGACGTGCTCGGCAATTTTCTCAAGAAGAACCATGCGGAGTTTACACTTTCATCGGCGCATGTGGGGAGTATGGGCGGGCTTCTGGCACTCAAACGCGGAGAAGCCCATTTGGCGGGAATGCATTTGCTCGACGAAGAAACAGGTGAATATAATGTCGGTTATATAAAAAAAATGCTTCCCGATACTGGTACCGTGCTCGTGAACTTGGTTTACCGCACCCAGGGTTTCATCGTGACCAAAGGTAATCCGAAATGCTTGAAAGGGTTCGAGGACTTGACACGCGGGGACGTAACATTTGTGAACCGACAGGCGGGCGCGGGCACGCGGCTCTTGACGGATCTCCACCTGCGGAGATTAAAGATTGACCCGAGGAATGTAAAAGGGTATGATCACGAGGAATTCACCCATATGGCGGTGGCTGCAGCAGTTCTTTCGGGTGCGGCCGACATCGGGCTCGGCGTGCTCTCGGCAGCCCATGCACTGGGACTGGATTTCGTTCCGGTGGCGCAGGAGCGGTATGATCTCGCGATCCCGAAGCGGTTCTACAATACACCCATGCTGCAGGCTTTACTCTCGATTATCCAGGACGACAAGGTATTTCGCGATCTAATCGCAAGCATGGGCGGGTATGATGTTTCAGATATGGGGAAAATAATGGCCATGCTTTAAACCTGAAAGCTTTTTGCCGCGGCGGATGCTGAGGGGAAGCAAAAAAGATATAACAGGCAACAGACAACGTTCGAACCTGATACCGGCCAAAAAATCAATGTTCTCAAATTTAAAAAACCCCATGGTATTTATTCGGTAAAATCATATTTCTCTGCGCCTTCTGCGGTGAAAAAAACAATCGGAGGTTTCAATGTTCGCAATCAGCGCGGTGCCCGGACTGGGCATAGGAGTGCTCGGTCTCTTCGGCGAGACCGGGTGGGTCGGCAAGGGAATCGTGTTCATCCTGATGGGATTTTCGGTCGTGTCCTGGGCCATGATCCTGCTTAAATACCAGTTCCTGCGGAGAGCAGAGAAGGAGTCCCACGACTTTCTCCATGATTTCCGGAAGACCAAGAACATCGATGAACTTATGCGGCGGGCGGAAGCTAAGAAATTCAGCCCTCTCTCGACGCTATTCCTCGAGGGCTATCGCGAAGCCGAATCCATCATCAAAACCCTGCCTGACGGAAAGGTGACAGAAGAGGAACGGCCGCTCATTTCCCAGGAGATCGAGCGTTCTCTGAGGATCACGACGCAGGATGAGATCGTCTACATGGAGCGCTACCTCGCTTTTCTCGGGACGACCGGCACGGTCGGTCCGCTCCTGGGGCTCTTCGGAACGGTATGGGGCATTATGGACGCCTTTTACGGAATCGGTCTTAAGGGCGCGGGCGACATCGGAGCGCTGGCTCCGGGTCTTGCCGCGGCGCTCATCAACACCATCTCAGGCCTTTTTGTGGCGATTCCCGCCGTGATCGCCTATAACTATTTTGCCGACAAGATCCGGGACATTGCCATCAGGTGTGATTCGTTCTCCATGGAATTCCTGAGCTATCTCGAGCGAAACATGCTCCGGAGGAAGTTATGAGCTTTGAGCGACGGGAACGGCATATTATCCGTGAGCTGAACCTGGTCCCACTCATCGATGTTCTGCTCACGATCCTTTTCTTTTACATGATCGTCTCGCCCATGATGAGCAGGGGGTTGGATGTCAATCTGCCGAAATCCGCTGCCAACAGCATCAAACCCGAAGACCGCATAGTACTCACGGTAACGCGCGGTCAGGAACTTTTCGTCGAAAAAGAGCGGGTTGACATTACCCGTCTAAAAGGCGTGCTTGATTCGATCCGCAAATCCAAACCGATGGTCAACGTCTATCTTCGCGCAGACAAGGATGCTCCCTACGGCGCTGTAGTGCAGGTAATGGACGTGGTGAAGCGCGCCGGCATTGACCGGCTCGGCATGGTGACGGAAGCCGCCTCGGGTGTCGAGACTGGCAAATGAGGCTTTCTCACGGCAGGAAGATCGGCCAATCCGGGAACGAGCTGGTGCTTGCCGTTCTTTTTTCTTTTTTCCTGCATGCCGCTCTTGTTGCGCTCGCGCTTTTCGTCATATTTGCCGTACATCCGAAAATATATGTTCCGCTTTTTTACGAAGTCAAGCTGGTGGGACTGAACGCCCCTGCATCGCCGGCACCCCCATCGCCGGCAGCGGCCGCTCCGTCTCCGCCAAAACCTGAAGCTGCATCGGCTAGGGAGAAGCCCAATCAACTGACGAAAAAAGTGCCTGCGCAGCAGGGAAGGGTTTCGCCGAAGAAGGAGGCATTGCCGGCATTCTCGCCGGAGAAACAGAAAGTCCATCCGCAGACGCCTGCAAAAACGGAAGCGAAACCTGCAGAAACCGCAGCGCCGGCGGCACCGGTGGCCGCGCCCTCTGCGCCTGGGAGAAAACCGGGCGGCAAGACCGAGAATGTTGCGGTGAGTTCCTCGTCGGAGGAACTCAAATTATCGCCCTACCTCGCCCTTGTACGGGACAAAATTCAGCAGAACTGGAATCCGCCTCCGGGAGTGGCGACGGCAAAGGCAAAAGTCGAATTTACTGTTCTGCGATCGGGCAGAGTGGGTGATGCGAAACTCTTAGCCTCGAGCAGCAATTTCTATTTCGATCAGGCGGCGGTGCGTGCCATCCTGATGTCGAGCCCCTTTCCGCCCATGCCGGAGGGGTTCTACAAGGACTACGCCGTGTTCACCGTCGATTTACAGGAAAACGAGTAGGGTCGGGAGTCATGGGGCAGGGGTGAGGGAAGTTCAATTTTGATCCGCACTCCCTCGTATACTCTGGCCGAAGTATTGGGGTTCTCATGCCATGAAACGCATTTTCGCAGCAATCATAGTGTTGTGCATCCTCGTCGTGATGCCCGCCGCAGTTCATTCCCAATACTACCTCGGTGTGGTCCGCGGAGAAGCCAAGAAGATCCCGATCACTGTGCTCGATATCCGCGATCAGACAGGCTCTCCCGCGCTGCGTGCTCTGGCACTTGAGGTCCTGCAGGACGATCTTCGGCGTTCTCAGATATTTGATGTCATCGATGCGAAGAAGTTGGATCTCCGGATCACGGATAACTCGGAACCGACGGAAGAGATCATAAAGCGGGGAGGCACCTTCGGACTGACCGGCGTGGTCTGGGGTCAGATTAGGAAAAGCGGCGGAGATATCGTGCTGTCCGGCAAACTCTACGATGCAACATCGGGAATGCACCTCGCGAGCAAGGAGTACTTCGGGAACACGGTAACGTTCCGCCGCATGGTGCACACCTTTGCCGATGAGATCGTTTCCCGATATACCGGAGAAAAAGGCATTGCGCGCACGCGTATAGCCTATGTGTCCGACAAGACGAAGTTCAAGGAACTGTACATCATGGACTACGACGGACAGAACCCCCAGCGGGTCACGGCAGACCGCTCCATCTGTCTCTCGCCAGCATGGAGCCCGGACGGCAAGGTGCTCGCCTATGTTTCCTATCGCGACGGGAATCCCGATCTCTTCGCGCTGGACATGGAAACCAGCAGACGCTGGAAGCTGTCAGGCAGCGAAGGCCTTAATATCTCTCCAGCCTGGTCGCCGGACGGAAAGCGCATCGCGCTGGCTCTCAGCAAAGACAGCGGCGCCGAGATTTATACCATGAGCAGGGACGGAAACGATCTGGAGCGGCTGACCTACGGGGAATCGGACAACGTCTCTCCTTCCTGGGCCCCCAACGGCAGGGAAATCGTTTTCACCTCAGGCAGGGCGGGTACACCGCAGCTGTATATTATGGGTTCCGATGGCACAGATATCCGCAGAATATCCTTCGAGGGGAGCTATAACGCTTCCCCGAACTGGTCGTCCCGGGGCGACCGCATTGTGTTTTCGACACAGGTCGGCGGAGTATTCAAGATCGCGACCGTGTTTCCCGACGGATCGGACTTTCGCATGCTCACGAGCGGACGGGGAAGCGATGAAAATCCGTCGTGGTCGCCTTCAGGCAGACAGATCGTTTTTAGTTCGAACCGAGAGGGGAAATTCAATATCTACATTATGAACGCCAATGGAACGGACCTCGAGCGCATTACGCCGAACGATGCGAATTATACCTCGCCGGCCTGGTCGCCGTAAGACCGCAGCGCGAACATGTCCTTGCAGTATCTCATGAACCGGGGTCGAGGCGAACAAAAGGTCATCACGCCGAGTTGCCGGAAATCCACGGTTCCCCGGGTTCTTGAACGACATCCTGCATCCTCCGGTTAATGCCGCCACGCTTGTACTTTCCTCGCTCTTTCTGCCTCTTTAGCAGCATAACCCGACAACAGCCTGTATGCTATACTTTTAAGAGAGAACTTTTTTTCTGATGCTTGCACATGAGCAGCAAGAAACGGAAAAGGCTATTACCACTAAGGCCGCAGAGATGGCAGGGCATAACGAAGTAAAGAGTAAGTGAGATTTTTCAGTAAACTACTCCATTTCTCTCTGCGCTATCTGATAACGGTGCAGAAAATTACCTCTTATTTTCTTCAGCAGCAGGTAAGCTTGCTGTTTCATTATGTGGAAAAGAGGAACGAGATGCCGCATTTCGGCTTGATGAATGAACGAAACATGGGTCCTGTTGAGGGCCCGTTCCTGCGCGCAAGGCTTCATATGCGCGGAGGGAAGCGCAGACTCCGGCAGGGAAAAATCGCCGCGGGCATCGTGACACTCTACGACGCGCTGAATGCCGCGATGCAGGCTTACGTCGCCGCTGAGGAGCATGAGAGCGTCTGAAGATCAATGCAGGCGAGGATTTGAATGATGACAGGACACTGTTCACGGTGCTCGTCCGCTCACAGGTGCTTGATGGGACTTTTAATTTTGACGGCTTCGACCGTCTGACAGAACGGGCTTTGCACGAGGAAATGCCGGGCTATGATCCGAGTGAACTCCTCTCAGGCTTGGAGTCTGTCATGCAACAGCTCGGGGTCATGCCTTTTGATGAAAGCACCCTCCCGCCGGAAGACCCGATGACGTTTTGATGACTGCGAAAAGGAAAAGTGACAGAGGCAGGATGAACAGGGAGAAACGATCGGCATTCCAGGTCCTTTCCCGATGCCTGAGCCTCAAGGAGGGACGCTGATGTATGAATAGATTGGCGAATGAACGATCAGCTTATCTCAATCATGCAGCGCATCAGAAGATCGAGTGGTATCCGTGGTCCGAGGAAGCTTTCGATACGGCAAGGCGGGAAGATAAGCCTGTTTTTCTGAGTAGCGGAGCAGTGTGGTGTCACTGGTGCCATGTTATGGCGCAGGAAACCTTTGAAGACGAAGAAACGGCCCGTCTCATGAACAAACTTTTTATCAATATCAAACTCGATCGTGACGAACGGCCCGAAATCGATCGCAGGTATCAGCAAGCTGTGGCGGCCTTGGGCGGAGGCGGCGGCTGGCCCCTCTCGGTCTTCCTGACGCCGGACAAACGGGCATTTTACGGAGGCACCTATTTTCCGCCTGAAAACCGGCAGGGTAGGCCGGGTTTCAAAAAAGTTCTCATATCGGTGGCCGACTTTTACAGGGTAAAACGGGGCGATGCTCTTGTTTATGCCCAGCGCGTCATGGACGTGCTCAAGGCGGAGCCGCTGCCCCCTGAAGATCTCAGCGAATCCCAGGTCAGGGAAGCGGAGCAGGCCATGCTCGGTGTTGTTGACTTGCAAAACGGGGGATTCGGCGCGGCACCCAAGTTTCCCATGCCCGGCGCCCTGGAATTTCTGATCCGCCGCTCTCCGGTAAGCGCAAACCCCTCGGTGGGCAAGGCTGCCCGCAGGATGCTGGAAGCGATGTTGGCCGGCGGTTTCCATGACCAGCTCGGTGGCGGATTTCACCGTTATTCCGTCGATGAAGCGTGGATTGTGCCGCACTTCGAGAAAATGGCTGATGACAATGCCGGGCTCCTCAGAAATTACATTGATGGATACTCAGTATTCGGTGATGAGCGGTTCCGCACTGTTGCAAGGGGCATCATTGATTTCACCCGCAGCGTACTGTCTGACCCTGAAGGAGGATTCTACGCGAGTCAGGACGCAGATGTGACGCCTGATGACGAGGGCGGCTACTTCACCTGGACCGAGGAAGATTTCAGGACGGCCCTCGATCCCGATGAATATGCTGTGCTGTCATCCTTTTATCTACACGAGCGGGGGAACATGCATCATGATCCTGGAAAACGAGTGCTTTACGTTACGCAGTCCCTGCAGGAGATTGCCCGAAAGCTCGGGAAAGCCACGGATGAAACGGAACGAATTCTCGCGCGCGGAAAGTCAAAACTGCTTTCAATGCGCACGCACCGGGAAAAACCATTTATCGACCAGGCGCTGTATCCGTCATTGAACGGGATGCTGATTGCCTCGTACTTCCATGCCTTCCTGGTGCTTGGCGATGAGGAGGTAAAGTCTTTCGGCGTGAAGAGCCTTGATCGTATTCTTCGAAATTGCATCGTCGACGGTGTTTTGATGCATGCGGAAAATATCCCCGCCCTGCTTGACGATTACATCAACCTTATTGATGCGCTGATCGCAGCCTACGAGGCAACAGCTGGGAAACGGTTTCTCTTACAGGCAGAGAATCTTATGTCGTTGTGCATCGAAAAGTTTTTCGACAAGCTGGTGGGAGGATTCTTTGATACGGATCAGGATGTTCTCGGCGCAAGGCTTAAACGCATGGAGGATGTTCCCCATCCATCAGCGAACGCACTCGCTATTATGCTGCTCCTAAAGCTTGCGTACATGACCGGGCGGGATGATTATCGCAAAGCGGCAGTACAGTCGCTCGAAATATTTTCAGCGCTGGCGCGCGAGATGGGTATTCATGCCGGAGCCTTCTTCTGCGGTCTTGACGCGTCATTCCGCATGCTCAAACTGACGATCGAAGCTCATCCGGACAGTGAACTAGCCCGCGCCGGCCGTGCTGTTGCCGGGAAACAATATGCTGCGATCGTTTACGGTGAAGACCGGGGACGGGTGATCCCCTGTACTCGAGACACTTGCCTGGAACCAATCAACGAACCGGATATGCTGCGTGACCTTCAGGCTCAGCTTCCGAGACCATAAGGGCACTATCCGAAAGCCAAGTTCAAGACCGCACCCGAGCAACTGAGTCGACGGTGGGGACTTGTGCGCTGAGTCTTATCAGAAAGGACAAACATTATAAGGTGGGGAGGATACGGAACATGATGAGCAAGGAAGATTTTATCAAAACATTCCCGATGTTCCGGGGCGGACTCAGGAGCTTGGTCCCGGAAGTGCTTTCCGCGGGGCAGCAGCGTTCGATTCCCCGGAACAGCCGAATTTATACAGAAGGCGACGCCTGTTCTGCAATAGCCTTCATCCTGTTCGGTGAGGTAAGGGTATACAAGATCGGCGCAACGGGACGGGAAATCACGCTTTATGAGATCGGCCCAGGCGAAACCTGCATTCTGAACGCTTCTTGCATACTTGCCAATACATACTATCCCGCTAATGCGGTCGCTGCCTCCGACGTAGAGGTGTTGCTTGTACCTTCCTCTGCTTTCCGCAGGATTGCAACGAAGCATGAAGAAATGCGGGATTTTATTTTCACCCTCCTCAGTCAGCGGCTTGCCAAGGTGATGGAGCTGGTCGAGGAAGTGGCTTTCGGCAGAATGGACGAGCGGTTGATGCAGTATCTTATTGAGAAGTCAAATAACAACTCACTCGAAACAACACACCAGAAAATCGCCAACGACCTCGGCACGTCCCGCGAAGTTGTCAGCAGGCTGCTCAAGGACTTCGAACGGAAACGGCAGGTCAGGCTGTCCCGGAATTTGATCACCCTGCTACAGCCGTAAAAAAGAGCTGGTCAAATTCCTTTATCCGGGAACAATAAGACGGACACAGAATTGTCTCAGGCAAAAGAAATACCCTGAATACGGAGCAAACCGGCGCGGTTGTGTTTTCGTAAATTACGTGTGTTTCTACGCTGGGCGGGATCATATAAAGCGCTTTCTTCGAGACTCAGTGCGATATCGTGGGGATTAGTGCCGTTGTGCTGAGCCCCTCAAAAAAATACTTTAACTGATCGTCTGTGGTCCCCCTTAGGGATCACCGCCACGGTGCTCCTTGATTTTTTCTCTTTCTTTCCCGCTGAATAGAGAAATTTCGGCTTGACAGCAATGCGTAGTCCGGTGTATTGTATCAGGTCTCGGCTGCTGATTCCCGAGCGAAAAAAGCCCCTGATGAGGGGCTTTTTTTACCACTGCTGCAAAAGTATGCAGGATCGTTTGTGGCAGCGTTCAATGGGTTTCCCGCCGGAATAAAGACCGATACATCAAATACAGCAAAGTGTACAGAGCACAGCCTCCCTAGCGGCGATTAAGCAATATGCCGCCGCGTTTCAGCGCTCTGCGCTATGCGACTTTTTTGAGGAGTCACTATGTGCCGTTTGAGTGCAATCACCTCGGGCGATTATATCTCCCCCATAGAGAATATATATGCGCTCGAGACCATGAAAGAAGGCCATGATGGATCAGGCCTCGGGCTTATGTTGAAGGACATGGGCGGGCCTTTCGCCGACTTCAAGCAGTATCCAACATTGTCCGCCATCTGTTCGAACAATGGGCTCCAGCTTCTCAACGATTACATGAGGGCTCAAGGGTTCGTGGAAAAATTTTCTTGGGAGCCACCGATAAAAAACGTGGTCGGTGTTGAGCGCCGCGAACATTACCTCGCCAAGGTCTATGATTATCCTGTATTGTACAAGGACAAGACACAGCGAGAGAAAGAAGACCTTCTCCTGCAGACCAGGCTCGCTCTCAGGATGATGGGAGAGCCCGACGGCTCGCTCTTCGTCTTCTCCTTTTACCCCGACGTGTTGACGCTCAAGGAAGTGGGCGATCCCTTGCAACTCAGCGAGTTTTTCGGCATCGAGAAGTCGGACATCCAGTCAAGGATCGTGCTGGCCCAAGGTCGGCAGAATACGAACTACGCCATCTACCTTTACGCCTGTCATCCTTTCTTTATCCAGGGCTACGCCACCATGACGAATGGCGAGAACACGGCCTTTGTGCCGATCCGCGAGTTCCTCATGGGCCGTGGCAACGCGGGGTATATGGGCTACAATTCCGACTCCGAGGTGTTCACCCATATCCTGCACTATACGAACAGGACCCTCGGTTACCCGCTTCATTATTACAAGGACATCATCACGCCGATGAAGGACGCAGAGATCGGACAGAGATCGGACGCTGCGGCGCTTCGGCTACTGAAAAAATCGCTCCGGCCCCTTTGCATCGACGGCCCGAACTGCGTCATTGGGTTTACGCCCGACGGCTCGGTCTTCATGGTGCATGATTCGAAAAAGCTGCGGCCCGGCGCGGTCGGCGGCAAGTCCGGAAAGTACGCGCTTATGTCCGAAGTCTGCGGCGTGGACAGTGCGATTCCGCACCGGGACAAATCAATGGACATCTTCCCCATGAAGTACGACATGGTGGTGATCGCGCCTGGAGCGCGGGAGGTCAAAATATGGAACCAGCTTCACGGTTAGACAAAAACCATCAGCTCTCATTAAAAGAGCTTCCCTATATAATCCAGTGGCGTGAGGACCGCTGTACGCGATGTGGTCGTTGCACGGCCGTCTGCCCCATGAAATCCATCGAGGCCACGGTTTACACACAGCGCGTTGTTTCATCAGAGGGTGCGAGCCCAGAGCCACTGGTTACACGCAGGCTCACCCAGGTGGTGCGCCAGGTCACGGAAATCGACCGTTACTGCATCGGGTGCGGCACCTGCTCCCTCGTCTGCCCCACGGACGCCATTTTCCCGGAATACAACTTTCAGCACAAGCTCTACCACTATAAGAACAGGGGTGGCATCCCCTTTATGCGCGGGGGCAGGCGAAACGATCCGTCCATTTCGACGCTCGATAAGCTTAAATTCACCCGCATCTCGATGTTGACGGATCCCGCATTGGATGCCGGCCGCCACGAGTTCCGCGTCCGGACGCTCCTGGGCAGGAACCTTCCTGCAGAGCAGCTTCCGCTCAAGGTGGAAGGCGATAAGCTGTTGATCCGCGACCACACCTTTATCCCACCGGTGCGAGAAATCTTTCCGATCAGGATCGGATCCATGTCCATCGGCGCTCTCTCTCCTCATATGTGGGAAGGTCTTGCAATGGGTGTCACCTACCTCAACGAGGTCGAAGGCATCCCGGTGGTGATGTGTTCAGGCGAGGGTGGCATGCCGCCGAGCATTTTGAAATCGCGATATATAAAGTATTTCATTCTCCAGATCGCGTCGGGATATTTCGGCTGGGATGAAATCATCCGCGCACTTCCCGACATGATCGAAGATCCTGCGGCCATCGAGATTAAGTATGGCCAGGGCGCCAAACCCGGAGACGGAGGGCTGCTCCAGGCCTACAAGGTTCTCGGCCTTATCGCGAAAATCCGTGGTGTACCCCAGTTCGTCGATCTTGCATCGCCGCCCACGCATCAGACCAAGTATTCCATCGAAGAGGCTGTCGCAAAGATGATCCAGTCCATGTCCATGGCCTGGGGTTTCCGCGTGCCGGTCTATCCCAAAATTTCCGGTACCAAGACTGCCCGGGCCGTACTGAACAACCTTGCCCGGAACCCATATGCCGCGGCGCTCTGCATCGACGGCGAGGATGGCGGCACGGGCGCAGCTTATAACGTATCAATGGACAAGATGGGCCATCCTATCGCATCCAATATTCGCGACTGCTACCTCGATCTCGTAAAGCAAGGTAAGCAGAATGAACTCCCGCTTATCGCCGCAGGCGGCGTCGGCAAGGGCGGCAACCTGGCAGCGAACGCCGCGGCGCTTATCATGCTCGGCGCTTCCGCAGTCGATATCGGAAAGTACATCATGCAGGCCGCGGCAGGCTGCTTCGGTGACGAATACAACCGCTGTAACGTCTGTAACTTGGGCAAGTGCCCGCGCGGGATCACGACCCAGGATCCGAAGCTTTACCGCAGGCTCGACCCCGATAAGGTGGCCGAGCGAGTAGTGGAAGTATTCAAGGCTGCGGACGTAGAGCTCAAGAAAATATTTGCGCCGCTCGGCCGGAGCACCGAACTCCCGATCGGCATGTCCGATGCGCTGGGTGTTGCGGATAAGGAAATCGCCGACCGGTTACAGATTTCGTATGTATGCTAATCAACCACGAATGAACACAGTTCAATGCATGTGCGAAACCAGTGGTGTATAAAAACCATTTAAGGTAGATGACATGATCATACAGGGTAAGGTAAACGGAAAACGGGTCTCTTCGAAAGATCTCGAAGATCAGATCCAGAAGGCAATCAAGGACGGAGCCAGGGACCTCACCGTAGTAGCGGACGGCCAGCACGGCATTGGTGGAAGGATCTGGCCGCGGAACGGCAAGGTCAGGGTGACCATCGAAAACACCGCTGGGCAGCGTGTCGGTAGCATGGGCATGGGGGGCACGGATATCCTTGTCAAAGGATCGACGTCCGATGATACCGGATGGCTCAACTGCGGCGCGCTCATCACGGTCCTTGGAGACGTGGCAAACGGCGCGCACAATGCAGGTGCCCAGGGCAAGCTCTATGTCCAGGGTGGCGGTGGTGCACGGTGCGATACAATGACCAAGAAGAACCCGCGCTTCCCGGATCTTGAATCTTGGTATTTCCGGAGTGTGGGCGATTCCTTTGCCGAGTTCAAGGCAGGCGGTATCGCCGTGGTGTGCGGCGTGAAGCCACGGGACGCCGAAAATATTCTCGGATACCGTCCCTGCGTTGGCATGGTTGGCGGAACAATCTATTTCCGCGGCGCCATCAAGGACTTCAGCAAAGCAGACGTGAGACTTTCGGACCTAACGGAGCAGGATTGGGAGTGGCTTACACAGAACATGAAGCCCTATCTCACCGCCATCGACCGCATGTCCTATTACCAGGAACTTACAAAGGATATGAGTGCCTGGAAAAAGCTCACCGCCTTCACGCCTGCCGAAAAGACGAAAGCCAAAGGCAAGCTCAAGATGGAACTCACCGAATTCCGGATGAACGTGTGGGAGAAGGAAGTAGGCAAGGGCGGCATGTTCGGCGCCTACCTCGCCCATGACCGTTCCGTGCTACCCTATATCACGACCGGTGAGGAGCGGCGGTGGAAGCCGCTTTGGAAAAACGACAAATATCTTCCTCCTTGCGCCTATGCATGCCCGTCGCGCATCCCATCGCACAAGCGCGCGAGCCTGATCAGGCAGGGAAGGACCGTCGAGGCTCTTGCCCTCGTACTCCAGTACAGTCCGCTCCCTGCCACGGTCTGCGGTACGATCTGTCCAAATCTCTGCATGACCGATTGCACGCGCGGAAAGGTTGACGAGCCGCTCAACATCAAGGAATATGGTTCAGCAGCGTTGAATCTCAAAGCCCCAAAGAAAGCGAAAGCAACAGGCCATTCCATTGCGATCATCGGAGGTGGACCGGGTGGCCTTTCGGCAGCATGGCAGCTCGGTCTCAAGGGCCATAACGTTGATCTCTTTGAAGCATCGGTCAAAATTGGCGGCAAGATCGAGATGTGCATTCCTCGCGAGCGCCTGCCCAAGAAGACTCTGGACAAGGAACTGGCGAGGTTTGCCGAAATCGGCGTGAACGTCCATACCAAGACTCAAGTGGACAGGAACAAATTCGAGAACATCTACCAGAACCACGATGTCGTGGTCATCGCGGTCGGCGCCCATGAAGGCCGGATGATACCGTTCCCGGGCCACGAAGATGTGGTGAAAGGGATCGACTACCTGAAGGAAATCAACTTCGGAAAGCCGAAGAACCTGAGAGGGAAAAAAGTCGTCGTGATCGGCGCAGGCAACGTGGGCATGGACATCGCCTGCCAAGCCTGGGACCACGGCGCAGAGAGCGTCATCTGCGTTGACATCCAGAAGCCTGCGGCTTTCGGAAAAGAAATGGAACTGGCCTCCTCCAAGGGGACTAGGGTGCTGTTCCCGAAGGTGACTGAGAAGTACGATGCCAAGGCCAAAAAGATCTTTTTCAAGGATAGCACGCATCTAGACGCGGATATGGTAATCGTCTCCGTTGGTGACAAACCGGTTCTTGATTTCCTGCCCCCTTCGATCAACACGGAGCGTGGCTATATCACCGTGAATGACCTGGGCCAGACATCGGACGTTAAGGTCTTCGCCATCGGCGATGCGACCAACCCCGGCCTCGTGACCCATGCCATTGGCCAAGGCAAGGTTGCCGCGGATAAGATTCATTCGCTGCTCATGAATACAGACTACATGCCCGAAGAGCGCCGTATGATCCCTTACGACAGAATCAAGACCGAGTACTACGAGGTCTGCCGGATTGAAGATATCAAGTTCTCACCGAAGAAGGAAGCGAACCGCTGCATGTCCTGCGGCTCCTGCCGCGACTGCGGGATGTGCGAGCAGTCCTGCTACTACGGCGCTATAACGCGGAAAAAACTGCAGAACAAATCTTTCGAGTATGTCGTCGATGAAAGCAAATGCATCGGCTGCGGTTTCTGCGCCGGGATTTGTCCCTGCGGAGTTTGGGAAATGGTGGAGAACGTGTAGAAAGAATGCTCTCGCCCCTCGGGGGAACGAGAATGAGGGGAGACCCTCCAGCTTGATTGGTAAAGCCCTTCGCCGGAATGTGGTGAAGGGCTTTCTTGTTGTCTGCCGAATCCCTCCGAGATCTTCTGGTTTTTCTTACCCCTTGCATTAGCATTTCGGATCGAGTTTTTTTCAGATAGTGCCCTGTAAACCTGGATCATTCTTTCCTTCATCAGCACCTTCAGTCTCGCCCGGCGACGCCCTCACGAAGAGGACATTACGCACGAGAATGAGCATGTTATCACTTGGTTCCGGATCGTCTTTGCGCTGCCCGCGTTGATCGCGGCGACAGGTCTCTCGGGATCGCTGCCGAAAATAAGCGGCACGTTTCTCACCGCCTTTTTTGCAGCTCAGCCGCTGGAAATCATCGCTATCCTGCTTTATTATAAAGCGTTTCAACTGTCGCCGCTCAGCCTTACGCTGCCCTTTCTCTCTGTGACCCCGATATTTCTAACCGTCATTTCGTACGTTATCGTTGATCAGAGAGCGTCGGCTTTCGGTGCAACTGGAATAGCGCTGATCGGCCTGGGCGGTTGCGTTGAACCTGTCTGTGTTTCTACGCAGTGACATCCTGGCTCGGCAAGATCGGCGTGGGACACTCGTAGGCGCCTTTTTTCCGGAACCAAGTACTTTCGGGGGCCGGCGATCCGCATGCTTCCGATCATTGTTCGCGGGAGCGGTGATCGAAGATTAATCGGCCTATTAAGGGCAATGTTGGGATAGCCCTCCTTCCGGCGCTTTTCGACGCAACAGAGACGGTTCGGCACTTCTATGCTGTCAGTACGGCAAACGTTGCCTACATGATTGCCGCCAAGCATTCAAACCTTCTCATCGGGGTGCTCAATGGTTTCCTGTACCTCGGCGAACGCCGGATTAGGGAGCACCTGCTGGGAGCACCGTTGATGTTTTCAGGGGTTGTTCTGACTGCGATCTTTGCTTAACCTAGTTCGCCGGCGACTTCTGCCGGGTTGTCTTTCCCCAAGTTGCGGGTCCGTTTCCGCTGATCTTGACAAGCTCTGACGTTCTGTATAAGATGAACGATAAAGATGCATAAAGGGGAAAATGCATGGCAGATCATTTAAAGATAGCGTATGAGTTCAAGTTCAGCAATGGTCCGGTCAAAAAACTCGATGTCCTTCTCGATAAGGAGACACTTGCGCTGACCGCGGAGCAGGGCCGGGAACTACCGGCTTGGGCGCAGTTGGAATTTCATCAATGCTCCAATTGTCCACTGAACAAGACCCTTATCCCCAACTGTCCCATTGCGGTGAATATCGCATCAATCACTCAGAAATTCAGAGACGTCACCGCCACCGATAGAGTAGTCGTCACGGTCACGGTCAAGGAACGATCGTATTATAAGGAAACTCTAATGCAGGAAGGGTTGAGCCCTCTGCTCGGCATAATCATGACCACGAGCGGATGCCCAATCATGGAGCCGCTCAAACCAATGGTACGTTACCATCTGCCTTTTGCGAGCCTCGATGAGACGGTATTCAGGATGATTTCTATGTATCTCGTTGCCCAATTCCTGAGGAGTCAGTCGGGCAAGAAGCCTGAGTGGGATCTCAAGGGCCTCGCCAGGATTTATGGCGAGGTGAAAAAATTGAACAAGGATTTCGGTCAGAGAATGATCGCCGCATCGCATAATGATGCAAACGTTCATGCCCTCGTGAAGCTTAATGTATTCGCTGTCATGGTCCCTCTTGAGGTAGAAAAAACGCTTAAGGAGATTCTACCTAATTATACGCTCTACCTGAAATAAGCAATCTGCCATTGAAAAGAAAGAGCGCCCATCTTGAAATTCTCTGGCCAAAGGGTGGAGAAGACAAGTCTTTTGCCTGCAATAGGGTGGAAATGCGGGGGGAGGAGGATCCGCTTCTCCTCTTGCATGGATTCAAGGGTTCGAGTGAGGACTGGCTACTAATTTTCAAGGATCCTCCTAAGGGCTTTCAACTCATCATACCGGATCTGCGCGGACACGGCAGGTCAACAACCCCTCCAAGGAGCTCAGACTTCGGCAATGTGCTCTTGACGTGTTCGCGCTGCTCGACCGGCTGGGAGTCGGGCGGTTTAAGGCGATGGGCATGAGCGTCGGCGCTATAACCCTCCTGCATGTGGCGACTCAGTAGGCCACCAGGATCGAGGCCATGGTTCTGATTAGTGCTGCCGTGCATTACTTTCCTGAACAGGCAGGGGCTGTCCTGGGCCGGAGGATCGGGGAAGGCCGGCCCGACATTGATTAGCAGATCATGCGACAACACCATAAATACGGGGACGACCAGTTCCGGGAGTTGTGGCGGCAAGACCATGCCATGAAAGACAGCTATGATGACGTGAACTTCACACCCCCTTCTCTTTCCACGATTACCGCCCGCGTTTTGATCGTTCACGGTGACCGGGATCCGCCGTACCCGATCAACATTCCGGTGGAAATATATACCGCAATCCCGCATCCTTCCGCTGGGTCGTCCCGAACGGCGGCCAGGTCCCTGTATTCGGGTACTTGGCAGCCCGCTTCGTTCAAACAGTACTTCCGCTGCTACGCGGAGAATGGTAGAAGAAATACGCGAAACAGATTTTAGCACTGTGAGCGCTTGTGAGAGAAGTGACATTTACAACAAGCAGGCGATCTCTCATATCCATGCAATTGTTGATTCTGTGCGTTGAACTTTTTTCGGTCGAGTTGCATGAAGTGTGTTGTATCGTACATTGTTTCAATCTGGGAATTGTTCTCATCTTGGCTCAATTGCCATCCTCGGAAAGGGCATACCATGATCACCCTGAAGGACATACGAGATGCTCGTAAGAACCTGGCGCCGTTCATCCACAAGACACCGCTGTTTTATTCGAATTCACTCAGCAAACTGTCGGGTGCTGAGGTCTATCTCAAGCTTGAAAATCTCCAGAAAACTGGATCCTTCAAGGTGCGCGGCGCCTTCAACAAAATGAGACATGTTAGCGGGGATCGGGTGATCGCGGCGTCTATGGGCAACCATGCCCAAGCCGTTGCCTTTGCAGCGCAGAAGCTCGGGAAACGCGCGCGGATCGTCATGCCACTGTCGGCGCCGATCGTCAAGGAGGAGGCTACAAGGGGGTATGGTGCAGAAGTCAATCTGGTCGGGGAGCGGTTCAGCGAGGCGCTTGAGTTTGCGCTTTCTCAAAAGGACAGCACATTCATCCACCCTTTTGATGATGACCTGGTTATCGCGGGACAGGGGACTATCGGCATCGAGATTCACGAGGAACTGGGAGAAATAAATGCGGTGTTCGTTCCTGTCGGAGGGGGAGGGCTTATCGCTGGCCTTGCCGCGGCACTCAAATCCCTATCTCCCGGAGCAGCCGTGGTCGGCGTCCAGGCGGAATCCGCTCCCGCTGTCGCTCTCTCGTTCAAGGACAAAAAGATCGATGAGCGGGTCCCGCTTCCCACGATCGCGGATGGGATAGCAGTCAACAGGCCCGGGGAGAAAACATTTGAATTGATCCTGCGCTACGTCGACGAGATGGTTCTGGTGTCGGAAGAACAGATTGCCATGTCGATTCTTCTGTTCCTTGAGAGGAAAAAACTGGTCGTCGAAGGCGCTGGTGCGTCCCCGCTCGCAGCCTTCCTGGAAATGAAGGAGCGCTACAGGAACAAACGGGTGGTCTTGATTGTGAGCGGAGGAAATGTTGATTTCACCATCATGGACCGGATAATCCGCAAAGGCATGGGAACAAGCGGGCGGATCGGCATTATTGAAGTGACGATCGATGATATCGCAGGGAGTCTGCACAAGGTGACTGGCATTCTCGCAGAGCGAAGGGCAAACGTCCTGGATATTATTCATGACCGACTTTCGGGGGGGCTTCCGTACGGCAAGGCCAAGGTGATTGTGACAGTCGAGATCCGAGGGAAGCAGCACCTCGACCAGATAACCACTGACCTGGAATCGCAGGGATACGTGGCGCGGGAACGGGCAGGCATATGAGATCAGCACGCCGATTTTGCGTATAACGTTGTTCCCGCATACCTACCGATCAATCCTTCCGCTGACAGGTTTGTTATGCTTGGATTATCGGAGACTGAAGGAGGGGAGGACGATGACTGAATCGATACGGAAGCATCGCGGCATGCGCGTCGTGAAAAGCAATGATTTGGATGCCGACATGCTCCAAATTCCACCAGTAAACCTGGACGAAACTATCTGCAACGCGTACAAAATTTGCCGGAAGCATGGAGGGAAAGAATACATCCTATACTCCTCCTGTCAAGGATCTCCTAAAAAAAACATAAGACAAGAAATTCGTTCATTTTATTTTG
>Ga0209415_10000797_pt1 | contig 59329 bp, 50 predicted proteins | sample PeaSoiSIISIP2007_FD_187696 | JGI IMG/M metagenome (GOLD analysis project Ga0209415, IMG submission 187696) | Peat soil microbial communities from Weissenstadt, Germany - SII-SIP-2007 (SPAdes) (version 2) | ecosystem: Environmental > Terrestrial > Soil > Wetlands > Peat | place: Germany... | reverse complement strand
ACTGTTCGGCTGGTCGGTATCGAAGTTCGACGCCAAGTTAATTAAAATCGACGTGACATCGACCGGCAAGACCGACAAGCCGTTCGCGAGCTACACCTGCGACAACGCGGTGATCTCCGGGTATTCGGTTTCCGCGCCCCGCGACGGGCAGCCGACGGAATCGATCTCGTTCAATTTCACGAAAATCACCGAAAAGTTCATCAGCTATGGCGCCGACAATAAGACCGTCCTCGCCACAGTCGTGAAAGGCTACGATTTGGCGCTGGGCAAGGAGATATGACGCTTCGCTCAACGGCGCCGGGACGGGATCGCGTCCGGGCGTCGTTGAGCGCCTCGCGCGAACCGGTCGCCGCGCGATCAGGCGATCCTATGGCCAATCGGTTGCACGGTGCTCCGCCCGCACCAAGGTGTGGGTATTCCCTTGGCTGACCTCGAAGAAATCGGGCTGGACCAGGACGAGCGGCTCATCAAAGTCGTACAGAGCCCCGTCGGCGAGACGAAAATCCTCGTCGCGGCATTCGACGGCGTCGAGGAATTGTCGGTCCTGACGCGCTTCTCACTGGAAATAATGACGCTCGGGCGCGCGCTACACCCAAGCGAGATGCTCGGCCAAAAACTCGCCGTGGCGATCAAGACGGACAATGAATCGCGCAAATTCAGTGGGATCGTGAGCGGCATGCAGATCGCGCGCAGTACGGTGCGGGATCATTTTTTGCATCTGGTCGAGCTCGTGCCGCCGCTTTGGGTGCTCACACTCAATCAGCGCTGTCAGCTGTTCCATAGTATGAAGGCGACCGACATCGTCGCCAAGGTGCTGCAGGACGGCGGGATTTCCGCGCAGTTGAAATCCTCGGGAGCGCAGCGCGAATACACGGTCCAATACTGCGAAAGCGATTTCAATTTCATCAGCCGCTTGCTCGAGGAAGAAGGACTGTTCTTTCGATTCGCCTATGAGGACCCCAATTGTCCGATCGTGACCGGCGACGCGGCGACGGATTTCATCAAAATGGATCCCTATACGCTGGATTTCTCATCGGATGTCAATCGATGGCAGCCGCAATATCAAGTCGTTGCCTCCACCTACAAGCATGGCGCATGGGACTACAGCGCGGTCGACGTCATCGAAGGCAGCGCCAACAGCCTGCCCAAGGCTTCCGCACCCGCCTTTGCCGCGCGGGCGTTCTACGATTACTCGGGACGTTTCGCAACCGCAGATGTGGGCAAACAGCTCGCCGTAGCGCGCATGGAAGAACAGGAATCCAAGGTCGTCTCGATATCCGGCACCTGCAACGACGCGTCGGCGCGCGCCGGCGCCAAGTTCAAGATCAAGAACCACACGGTCGATCTGCCGGCCGCGAATGCGACGTCGGATACCTTCGTGATGATTCGAGTCGAGCACCGATTGCGGGATTTCAACGGCATACCGTTTGACGGCACGACCGAATACTCGAACGATTTCGTCTGCATGCCTGCCGATTTCGTATTCCGTCCGCCGCGCGTGACGCCGAAGCCGCAGATTCGCGGTCCGCAAACCGCGACGGTCACGGACGGCCCGGACGAGCAAGGGCGCGCGCGAGTCCAGTTTCCATGGTACGCCGACGATCAATCGTGCTGGATGCGGGTCGCGCAAAGTTGGGCCTTCAACAAAATGGGAACCCAGTATCTGCCGCGCATCAACAGCGAGGTCGTCGTCGAATACCAGGATGCCGACCCCGACCGGCCCATCATCGTCGGGATGGTCTACAACGGTAAGAATGCGCTGCTCTATACCTTGCCGGACAACAAGACTCAGAGCGGCATACGCGGCGCCAATTGGGGCGATCCGGGAACTCCCGATACTAGCAACGAAATGCGCTTCGAGGACAAGTCCGGGTCCGAGGAAATCTACGTCAATGCACAAAAGGATTATCGTCGCGTCGTACAGAACGACGATAATTTGACGGTCACGCAGGGCAACCGCACGATTGACGTCAAGCAGGGCGACCTGAAGGAAACGGTGGATACCGGCAACTACTCGCAGACGATCAGCCAGGGCAACCACTCGACGACGATCAGCCACGGCAACCACTCGATGACGATCAGCCAGGGCAACCAATCGACCGAGCTGTCGATGGGCAACCACTCGTTGAAGTGCGACGTGGGAACGAGCTCCATCGACGCGATGCAGTCGATCACGCTGACCGTCGGCAGCAACAGCATCACGATCGACCAAACGGGCGTCACGATCAAAGGCATCATGGTCAGCGTTCAGGGTCAGGCGACCGCGGAGCTCAAGAGTGCGATGACGACGGTCAATGGCGATGGGATGCTGACGCTCAAGGGCGGCATCACGATGATCAACTGAACCAGTCGGCATGGAAACGGCGCATGCAGATCGACAATTTAAAAAAAGTCACGATCACGAACGCCCAAGAGATCTGCGCGCTCGCGACAGCGGGCGGATTCGCGCTCAACTCGCCTGAGGGCGCCTCCCCGGCCAAATTTTTGAACGGGCTGCTCGCCGCCGAGAACTTGAATCAAGCCGTGCAATTCTTGAGCTTTGCGCTGCCGCCGCGCGAAGCGGTTTGGTGGGCCTGTCTATGCGCCCGCGAGGGAATGCGCGAGCCCGTGCCGCCGCCCCTGCAGGCCGCGATCGCGGCGGCCGAGGCCTGGGTACGCAAGCCGACCGAAGAGAACCGGCGAGCCGCGGGCCTGTGCGCGCAAGCGACCGATCTGAAGTCGCCGGCCGCGTGGGCGGCCATGGCCGCGTTCTGGAGCGGCGGCAGCCTCGCGCCCGAGAATCTGCCCGAGGTTGCGGCACCGCCGCAATTGATGGGCAGCGCCGTCGCCAGCGCGGTCATGCTCGCTGCGGTGAAGCCTGAAGCGAAATTCGCGGGTCAAAAGCGTGCACGCTATCTGCAAGCGGCGATCGATATCGCCAACGGCGGCAACGGCCGCATCAGCCCTGCGGCAAACTGATCCGCATCGTGTCGACCTGGGGCAAGGGCTATGTGACCGACGTCGAGTACTCCGACGGCTTCTACCCGAATCAAGCCGCGGCGCATTTGGGCGTCGCCGCCACGATCAGCGGTGTGGCGTCCCCGGTACTCGATGGTCGGTTTACCTATTGCGAACTCGGCTGCGGCCGCGGCAGGACCAGTCTCGTGCTGGCGGCGAGCAATCCCGAGGCGGAATTTCACGCGATCGACTTCAATCCTGCGCATATCGCCCACGCGCGCGAGCAAGCGCGGCTTGCGGGGCTCGACAACATTCAATTTCACGAATGCAGCTTCGATGAACTGACGGGTCCGCGCGGCGAGGCGCTGCCGATGTTCGACGTGGTCACGATGCATGGCGTTTGGACTTGGATCGCACCGGCCTTGCAGTCGGCGATCCTGGCCTTTCTGAACGCGCGCTTGCAGGCGGGCGGCTTGCTCTACGTGAGCTACAACGTGCTGCCCACGTGGTACCAGGCGTCCCCGCTGCAGCGCCTCGTCAAGGAGCTTGCCGCCGCCGTTCCGCAGCGTAGCGATCTCGCGGTGTCGCGCGCGATCGAACAAGTCGACCGCTTCGTCGCGGCGAAGATCATCCCGGATCGCTTCATGTATGCCGCGAAACGCTTCAAGGAGGTCGGCCACATGCTGCCTTACCTTGCGCACGAGTATCTCAACGAACATTGGCATCCGGCCTATTTCGCCGACGTCGCGCGCAGCCTCGCCGGGGCGAAATTGAACTACGCGGCCTGCGCGGAGCTGCTCAAGAATTTTTACAATCTCGCACTGACCGAGGAGCAGCGCGCGGCAATCGCGGAGATCTCCTCGCCCGAGCTGCGCGAAACATTGAAGGACTTTTGCACCGACAACTGGTTTCGCCAGGACGTGTTCGTGCGCGGCGCGCGGCGCCTCTCCGTGCAGCGCCGAGATCAGCTGTTGTCGTCGAAAACGCTGACGCTGCTGCGCCAAGTGCCCGATGTTTTCGAGATCGCCAAGCCCGACGGATCGCGATGGCGGCCGGATCCCGTCGTCTACGGCGCGATCCTCAATGCGCTCAAGGAGCGTCCACGCACGGTCGGCGAGCTGTTGCGCATGGAGGGCTTGCCGACCGGCCACCTCGTCGCGCCGGTCGAATTGGTCGGTACGCTCATTGGTACCGGCCTCGCCGGACTTGCTCACGCCGCGTCCCCCGCCGAGCTCGCGCGCGCCGAGAGACTCAATGCCTTGTACGAATCCGATGCTGACGTCGCGCTCGCGAATGGAGCGGCGATCGCCGTACCGGCCGCGCGTTCGGGCATTTCGCTGCCACCGGCGAGTTACGCGCTGTACCGAAGCTTGAAGCGCGGCGAGTCGCTCACTGCCGACGTTTTGGCGACTCAGTTCAACGAGCGATGCCGCGATCGCGGCGCACACCCGATCATCGACGAGAAGGTCATCGAGGATCCCGCCGAAGCGCAGACCGCCTTGACCCGCGATTATGAGATCAAGATCGAAAGACTCGTGCCCGTTTGGCGAATGCTCGGCGTGGTCTAAAGCGGCCGCCGCCAAGACGTCGCGAATGCCGACTATTAGCCGACCGATGCGATGCCCATGACGACCGGGAAATTTTGACGGCCGTATGCGAACATCACCCAGACCTCTTGTCCCGTCTGGTAGCTCGCATGGCAATCCGGCGGCAAACAGGTCGTGGCCCAGAGCGTCAGGTCAAGCGATGGGACCGTGACCTGTACTCGGCCGCCCTGGCCGCCGCCGGCGACCAGCGCTCGATAAATTCCGCCGTACTGCTGCATGTGACGCCCTCCTGGCTAATTCTGCAGAGTATAAGCGCCGATGCGCAGCACGCGCGAGCGCGCCGGGACTGGCACATCGGGGCTAAGCCACATAGAATCGGCAGACGTGGCAAGGGATATGGACTTCTAGCTGGACCGCGCATGGATTATCGCACCCTACTGACGCCTGCTCGCTTGTTGACGCCTATTCGCTTGTTGACGCCTGTTCGCTTGTTGACGCCTTTTCACTTGCGGCTGCTGTTGGCCGCCACGCTGTGCGCCGGCATGCCCGGCCTATGCTTCGCCGCCGATCAGTTCAGCTTCTCGGCGAGCGCCGATGCGGATCAGGCCAAGGCACAACAGGACGCGGCACAACAGACCGAGGCGATCCAGGCCCTGGTATCCGTATCGTGCCGGCAGCGGCTCAAGAACCACAAAATCTTGCTGTTGATCGGCGAGCAGCATCTGGATCAGTGGATGACGAACCAGGACCGTTATGGCCAGCTGTTTCGCGTCGTCGACGCGCGCTTGCGCGGCTTGGGGTTGAAGACCTACACCCAGCAACAGATCAAGGCGAGCATCGCGCAGGCGGAACTCGACGCCTATTTCAAGAACGATCCCGATGCGGCGCTCGCGGCGTCGAGGAAACTCGGCGCCAATTACATTCTGCGCGGCAGCATCACGAGCCAGGCGGGCGTGAACCCCATCGTCCAGGTCAATGAAGTCTCGGTCAATATTGATTTGACATTATCGAGCGTCAACGGACGGATGTTGTCGACGGTCGACGCGCACTCCGAATCTTACTCGGGCGGCGACACGCTCCACACCGCATTGGCCATGATGCAGGAGCGGGCCGACCCGCTGGTTGCGCAGCTCTATAATGATTTTTGTCGTGGGGGCGCAGGTCAAGCGCTGAATTAGCCAGCTGGAGGGGAACCATGTCTCGTCAACAATTCTTATCGATCGGAATCGTCGTTCTTGGTTTTGGCGCGGCCCAAACGCTCTGGGCGCAATCGGCTCCGACCTGGGGATCGGGCGCGAGCGGCTCGCCGACCGCGGGCAGCAGCACCTCGAACAAGGCCAATGCCGCGGCCGATTCGACGATGTATCAGGACATCCAGTACGTCAACGCCGCGAAACAGGGTCCGAGGCTGGTGGTGATCCCGGGCGAAGTCAAGAGCAATAACGCCTCGTTCATCGCCCGATATGGAACCAACAACATCGCCGACTTCGCCGAGTTGGAGCTTTCCAAGGCGAATTTTCAGGTGCTCGAGCGCGCGGATCTGGGACCGCTGCTCAACGAAATTCAACTCGCGTACGGCGCCGGCGATCCCGACGAAGCGCGCAAGGTCATGCAGAAAGGCAAGCTGAAGACGACCAAATGGATCGTGAAGTTCGACATCCTCAAAGCCGAACCGGTCGCCAAGGTCAAGTCCGGGTTCAACGGCGGCGTTGCGAGCAGTTTGATCGGCATCTTCGGCCGCAACAACGCGCCGACCGCAGCGGCCGGCACGGTGACCGGCTCGGTCGACACGTCCCAGGCATCCGGAGTCTGGGTCATCGGCATGCGCTATAAGATTCTCGATGCCACGACCACGGACCAAGTTGCGCAGAATTACACCGAGGAGAAGATGGAGATCGGCGCCAAATCGACGTCGGTCGCCGGCATTTCGAACTCGGCCGAGGGCGGCATCACGCTCGACACGATGGTGCAGCGTCTGGTGCAAAAGAGTGTCTGGGACATCGACAGCAAGTACAAATAGCCGCGCCCTCCCGAACAATGCCCGCTTGCCAGCATAGGTCCAGCGTATGAATGCCTCTTCGCGAATCCTGCCGCAAAAACTCGGTAAATACGAGGTGCGCCGCGAAGTGGGCCGCGGCGGCATGGGCATCGTCTACGAGGGCTTCGACCCCTTGATCGATCGGCGCGTCGCGCTCAAGACTTTCATCAACGAATTCTTCGACGGCACGCAGTCCGACAATTTGCTGACGCGGCTGCGGCGCGAGGCCCAGGCCGCCGGTCGGCTCAGCCACCCGAATATCATCGCGGTCTACGAGTACGGCGAGGACGTCGTGCCGAATACGGAAGGCGGCGAGACCAAAACCGCGTTCATCGCGATGGAGTTCATCGAGGGCCGCTCGCTCGAAAGCTATTTCGAGGCCAATGAGCGATTCCCGATGCGCGAGGTCGAACGCATCATGTCGGAGCTGCTCGACGCGCTCGAATATTCCCATGCGCACGGCGTCGTGCATCGCGACATCAAGCCGGCCAACATCATCTTGCTCAAGGACGGCAGCGTCAAGGTCGCGGATTTCGGGGTCGCGCGCATCGAGTCCTCGACGCTGACCCAAGTCGGCACGGTCTTAGGCTCGCCGAGCTACATGTCGCCTGAACAGTTCATGGCGCAAACCGTCGACGGGCGTTCCGATTTGTACTCGGCCGGCGTCGTGCTCTATCAGCTGCTGACCGCCGAGGTGCCGTTCACGGGCGCCTTTACGACGATCATGCACAAGGTGCTCAACGATTCGCCGCCGCCGCCGTCGGCTCTGAACTTTCAGGTGCCTAAGGGATTCGACGAGATCCTGCGGCGCGCGATGGCCAAGCGGCCCGATGAGCGCTACCAGACGGCCGGCGAATTCAAACAGGCGATAGCGGCCGCGAATTCGGGGGCCCCGCTCGCGCAGACGGCGGCCGCCGGCGCGCCGGGCAGTCAGACGATGATGCGTCCGCAGACGGCCGCGGCCCTCGGCGCTGCGGGCGCGAACGCGGCGGGCACGACGCCACCGCGCTCGCGCGGGCTCAGTCCCGCGGTTCTATTCACGCTGCTTGCGCTGCTGGCGGCGGGCGCGGCGGCCGCGTATTTTGTATTGGGGCCGCGGTTCGGCCTGCCGCTGACCGCCAAGCTGAACGGCGGTCAAGTTTTGCCTGGTCCGACACCGCCGCCCTCCGACGCAGCCACGGCCGGATCCAATGCATCCCCGGCGCGATCCGCCGCGGACGCGCAAGGCGACGGCGATTCGGCGATAGTGAGCGCCGTGGGGCTTGCGGATCCATCCGACCCGCGCTTTGCGAACGATCCGGCGGGCCTGGAACGCACCGTGTGGAACGATGCGCGCCGCGAAGTGGTCGCGAAGGCGGCGGCCTTGTACGTCGAGCCGAACTCGATCAATGCGAATTACCCGATCGTGCGCGAAAAATTGCTGGCCCACAGCGACGAATTCATCAAGACCGTGCTCGATCAGTCGACGCCCGAAATGAGTCAATACGGTCTCATGGTCGGCACGATGCGCGCCAGCGTCAACGTGCGCGAAGTCCAGAAGATGCTCAATCAAATTTCGCATGACGAGCGCGTCGACTTCATTCGCAACAATGGCGATCCGCGCATCTCGGTCAGCATACGCGCTGCGAATCCCAGCGGTGATGCGAACGCCGATGCAAACGCCGCGGCACAGCCCTCGCCGGTCGCCGAGAACCTATTGAAGGACCACATCCGCTCGTTTGGCTTCGCGGTCGTCGACGATGCGTCCGCGAAGCCGCCCGCGGATTTTCACGTCGACGGCGAGGTGCGCTTCAAACGGTTGTCCGCCAAGCTCGCGGCCTCCGGACTGACGATCGAAAAGTTCGTGATCACCTCCTGGACCGTCAAAGCGGTCAACACCAAGACCGGCGAGGAGATCTATCACAACACCGCGATTCCGGAGAAGCAGAGCTGGGCGTCGCAGGAACTCGCGATGCAGGACGTCGGGCGCCTGATCGGCGCGGAATTTTCGAAGACGTTCTTCCTGCAGTATTTCGACTTCAAGCCGAAGAAAGCGCGGCTCAGGTTTTCCGGGCTGCCGGCCACGGCCGCGATTCCGGTACTGGCCGAAATCAATTCGAGTTTGGTGATTCTGAATGCCGCGCCGGTACCCCAGCAGGGCACGGACCTCGTGATCGATACGCAGATCTCGGGGGGAACCGCGACCGCCGCAAGCCTCATCGAACAAGGACTCCTGGGTCCGCTCAATCGCAAACTCGGGGCCACCTGTTTCACGCTCGCGGGCGGCGATGCGCCCGAGCTGCACATCCTGTTCGCCAATTCGTGCATGTCGGACACGACGCTCAAACGGCTGCAGAATGTCCCGCCCGCGGCATTGACCGGCGCGCCGCCCTCGCGTATCCAGGATGTCGTCAAGGATCCGAACCTTTTGCACCGGGTCCAGACATGATTGAGTCGCCTTCTCCATACAGACAGGAGCAAGCATCGTGAGTCTATTTGGTATTGGAAACGACCTGAATCGACAGTTCATCGCGCGGCCCGACGAGGCCAAGGATTTCATCCTCTATAAATGGCCCGACCAGACGATACGCAAGCTCACGCAGATCACGGTGCAGCCCGACGAGACGGCCGTGTTCGTGCGCGAAGGCAAGATCGCCGGCACGATTCCGCAGGGGCGCTCGACGCTCGACGGCGCGCTGATACCGTTCCTCGGCGACATCGTCGACTGGGCGAGCGGCGGCAACATGTATCGAGCCGAACTGTATTTCATCGGCACACGCGAATTCGTCGGCCTGCCGTTCGGCGGCCCGATCGACGATATCGAGGATCCGGAGACGGGTCTTGCCGTGGGCCTGCGTGTGTTCGGCGAATATGCGGTCATCGTCAAGGACCCTTCGACGCTGATCTTGAAACTCGTCGGTACGCGCCAAGCCTCCAACGACCTCATCACCGACTGGGCCCGTGAACAGATCCTCAAGACCTTGCGCACCGGTGTCGTGCGCAAATTGACCTCCGAGAAATGGCCGGTGCTCGGAATCGCCGGCCGCTCGGTCGAGATCGAGGCCACGTTGCTCGGCGACGTCCAGGCGGCTCTGACGCCGTACGGATTGTTCGTCACGCGCCTCGGAAACTTCACGATCAGCTTGAAGCCCGACGACGAACAGACGCTGAAGGGACTGCGCAAGGATGCCGCGTATTCCCGCCTCGCGGGCGGCTTCCGCGAATACGGGATCGGCGCCGCCTTGAAGGGCATCGGCGAAGGCGCTGCCGCCGGCGGCGGCGGCGGCAACGCGGCGGTGCTTGGCGTCGGCATGGGCTTGGGAGGAATGGTCGGCGGCATGGGAAGTGCCTCGCCTCCGCCCGCGGGCGGCGGTCTCGGCGCACAGCCCGGACCGGGGCCCGCGCCCAGACCGGCGGGCGGCGCGGCGCCGGCGGGCGCCACCGTCGCTTGCTCGAGCTGTCAGGCACCCAACAGTCCCGGCGCCAAGTTTTGTTCGAGCTGCGGTACGGCAATGCCGCCACCGGCGCCGGCCGCGGCGGCGCATTGCACGCAATGTGGCGCGGCGATCGCTCCAAACGCTAAATTCTGCGGCGGGTGCGGGACGGCGCTGACTTGAACCCGCGCGTGCCGCGGCATACGGGCCGCGCGCTTGCGGCGCTCATCCTCGGCGCGGCGGATTCCGCGCTCGGGCGTGCCGGCGGCGGCGCGCATTCAGGCGCCGCGACGGCGACCTCATCGAGCGGCCATGGCGTCTCGATCAACGGGGGCGGCTCCGGGAACAGCTCCCCCGGCGAATTCATCGGGCTGCTGATTTTCGCGTTGATCGCGTGGTACTTCTATCGCCGCTTCTTCAAGTCGACGCCCGACGGCAGCAGCATCTCGCGGCCTACGCCGATCTCGCCGACTTCGCCCAATTCCCCGCTCGCGAGCCAGGCGCTGGGCGCGATGCTCGGCGCCGCCGCGGCCGGCCGGTTCACGAAGCCCCAAGGCCCCGGGCAAATGATGCCGCCGCGTCCCGGTTTGCCGGCCGCGCTCGAAACGATACGCGGTCAGGACGCCGGCTTCGAGATCGAGACTTTTCTGCAGCGCGCCGAAATGACTTTCTTCCTCGTCAAGCGCGGCATGCAGAACAACGACGCCGCGGCGGTGCGCCCCTATTTGAACGACGCGGTGTTCGGCACGGTCTCGCGCAGCATCGCGGACAGCGCTTCGCACCATCGGCGCATCCTCATGGAAAGCCTCAACGTGCGCTCGGTCCACCTCATCGATGCGACCTCGAGCGATCGAGGGCAAAGCCTGCTCGTGCATTTCGATCTGGTCTATCGCACCAAGACGCTCGATGACGCCAATCGCGTGATGTCCGACGAGGGGCAGGACAACCGCCACGGCGAGCGCTGGACCTTCGTGCGCGCGGCCGCGGCGCGCACTCCGCAGGATGGCGGCGTCATCGCGTCGAAATGCCCGGTATGCGGCGCGGAGCTGCGCCTGAGCCTCGACGGCACTTGCACGCACTGCCGCGCAAGCGTCACCAACGGCTCCGTGGACTGGGTCGTTGCCGACGTGCAGCCCGCGCCGTTCGTGGGCTTCGGCGCCGATCCCTTGCTCGGAATTGCCGCGCCGACGCCGGCCGAAGGCATCGCCAGCTTGCGCGCCGCCGATGCCGCTTTCGATTTGAACGCGTTTCTGAAGCGCGTGCAAACGGGCTTCATGGCGCTGCAGGATGCCTGGTGCCGGCAGAACCTCGAGGCGGGGCGCGCCTTTTTGAGCCCCGGAGCTTACTTCGCGTGGCGCGCGCAGCTCGAGACCATGGCGGCCGAGGGCCGCCGCGACGTCATGGAGAATCTCAAGATCAACGGCATCGAACCCGTGCGTGTGATTCACGGACGCGTGTTCGACGATTTGACGGTCCGCATCAGCGCGGCGGCCGCCGACTACGAAGTGGACGGCACGGGCCGCGTCGTATTCGGCGATCGCAGCGTGCGGCCCTTTACCGAGGAATGGACATTCCAGCGCTCAGTCGGCGTCGCGACGACCAACAAAGCCGGCACGCTCGAGAACACCTGCCCCAATTGCGGTGCGCCTTTGGCGCTGACGCAAATCGGCGAATGCCGATACTGCAAGGCGGCAGTGACCAGCGGACGCTTCGATTGGGTGGTATCGCGCATCGAACAGGAGGACGACATCGCGCGCGCCGACGGCTTCGGCGCCGATATCGGCACCGATGTTGCGAAGCTCATCGGCGGCGCGGTCGTCGGTGGATTACTGGGCAGCCTGCTCTCGGGCGACAGACGCGACTGAGCACCGGCCCGACTGAGCACCGGCGCGACCGAGCGCCGGTGTGAATGGGCGACCGCAGCGCCCAATCACGTCACTCCCGCGAGTCCCTGCGTCAGCTTTTCCCCGCGTCAGCCTCTCACTGCGCCTGCAGCCCGACGTCCTTCATCGCTTCGAGTCGCGAGAAATCGATGGCGCCCGCGTATTGTTCGAGCGTGCTCATATCGAGGGAATCGCCGGTCACGTTGACGGCGAAGCGTTTGGCGACGATTGCGCTGAGCTCGCCGTGTTTGGATCGGTTGTCGAACTTCTCGTGCACGGGCTGACCGCCGATCGTCGTGTTTCTTTCGTAGCCCGTGTCGCTCTCCGAGTTGATGCTCTGCGCAATGCCGCTGGCCGCATCCATCAAACCGGCGACTGCGGAGACGTCGGCGATCTTGATTTCGGCGCGTGCTCCGGTGGTCCCCTGGTAGGTCGCCGTGGCCTCCGAACTCTTCATGCCCATGGCCGCCTGGCTGCTGCCTTCGGCGTTGACGCGCTGCATACCGGGCAAGGCACCCGGCAGCAAGTCCTTGAGCGCATGAAAATCCACGGGGTCGACCTTGCGGTTGCCGGCCATCGCGCCTCCCAATGCGGCGAGCGCATTGGCCGCGGCGGCGGCGCCGTCCTGTGCATTTCCGGACGTATTGGCGGCGCCGCTGCCGGCGTTTTGCGGCGCATTGGAGTTTCCGGCGGCTTGCTGCTGCGCCATCTTGCGGCCAATCTCGGCAAACCCGTTGATCGCGGTGCTCAAGCCCTGCTTGCTCTTGTCATCGGAACCGAGTGCGCCGCCGAGCGCATTGGCGACGGCTTGAGTCGCCTGCTGTTGGCGTTGCTCCTGGGTCATCCCCGTCATGTTGAAGCCACCGTAGCGGCCGAAGCCGCCGAGTCCGAACACGGCGCTGAGCGCGCCCAGCACGAGGCCCATCAGCAGCCCGCATATGAGCACGGCGACCGTATAGCCGCCGGCACGGGGACTCTGCATGAGATGCGGCAAGCCGAGTACCAGCAAATAAATCGCGTAGATCGCCGCCGCGAGCTGCACCAAGCTCGCAAGCCCCGTCGGCAATAAGCCCACTACCGAGGCGATCCACACGGGCGTGGCGGTATAGGCCGCGACCTTGACCGCCTGACGCAGATCACGTTGGCCGCCGAACGTCGGCGCCAGCGCATTGACGATCAGGCCGAACAAAAAGAGTCCCAACAGGCCAAAACCGAAGCTCACCACCGTCGCGACCAGGCCGCTGACGATCGGGGTACGAATCGTGCCGCCGAACGGCATGCTGATTCCGATCACCGACAGCCGCAGGAAACTCATCAGAGCCGAAAACGCCGCGAGCGGTATCACGTAGCCGGTATACAGATTTGCAATCGACGTAGGCTCTGCAGCGATCGCCGGCCATTCCATCTTTGGTGCGAGCAAAATGTTCTTGATGCGGTCGAACAGGCCGGGGAAGCGCGCGTTCAATGCGCCCGCCCATGCCGGCGATGCGCCGCCCGGCGATCCCGCGGCGCCAAAGCCGCCGCCAAATCCGCCACCACCGCTTGCGCCGCCGCCCGCGCCGCCGCCAAATCCACCGCCACCGCCCGGGCTGCCGCCATATCCGCCGGCGCCGCTCGCGCCAGTGCCACTCGCACCGCTGCTATAGGCTGCGCCACCGCCCGCGCTACCGGCGGGGCTCCCGCCCGCGCCCGCCGGCCGACGAATCGTCGTGGCGGGCGGTGCGGCTGGAGCAGGCGCATTGCCGCCCGCCGTCATCGTCAGGCCACAGGAGTCGCAAAATTGCGCGCCATCGGCGACCACTTGCTTGCACCTTGGACATAACATGATTTCTTCTCCCCTCGAGTAATGGAATTTAAAACGGCTTGAAACCCGATACCACTACGCTGACGAACTTTTTAAAGGTCCGCCCCGCGCGTCCCTGTCGCTTTCCTGTTGACCGTAGGTCCTGGGAACCGAAAATGTGACCCGATCCCTCCACAGCGCGATAGGATACGGGGGCACATACCCGTATCACAAGTAGCATAAGACGGGTCGGTTTCCGCGGCGGGATTTGCACGCTCGCCAATCTGACGGAGGAACAAAAAATGGCTAAACGCAGCGCTGCACGCATGGGCGGCATCGGCCTCATCGCCCTATTCGGGGCGAGGCTTGCACTCGCGGACATTACCATCGAGCAGCAAGTCGCCATCGATGGTTTTGGCCCGATGAAACTCGGCGCCATGGAGGGCAAGAACGTGACCGCCATTTCCAAGGATGCGGCGCGCACCGAGCATCAAACGCAATTGAAATCAAAATTCATGCGCGCGCTCGTCAAGGGTGCGAGCGGCAACACGGTCCAGATCATCCGTCTCGACCAGGAACGCATTGACGAGATCGATGTGGCGAACAAGCAATATACGGAGATCAGCTTTCAGGAGATGCGCGACAACATGAACCAAGCGCTGCAAAACGCACGTGGCGCGCAAGACACCAAGGCACAGCAGCAGGCCTCGGGAGCGCCCGTGGACGAGAGTCAATGCGTGTGGTCGCCGGCCCGAGCGAATATCGATCAGACGGGTGAGCATGCGACCATTGCGGGCGCCGATACCGGCCGCGCGACGATCGCCGTGACCCAGACCTGCACCGACAAGGCGAAAGGAACGAGCTGTGATTTCGTATTTCAGCTCGACGAGTGGCTGGCGGCGGATGTTCCGGGCGAGGCCGAGACGCGCGAATTCTGGCGCAGCTACGCCAAGAAAATGAACCTCGACGGCGAGCTGGCCGCAAGCATGCAATCGAATGCGCGCGCCGTGTTCAATCGCTACCAGAATGGCTGGGGCGAGGCGATGAAGCAGGCGGGCCGTTTGAAGGGCTATCCGCTCAAAACCGTGCTCTCGATGCAGTTCGGCGGCCCGCAGTGCAGCTCCGGCGATAGCGGCAACGGCTCGGCGAACGATGCCTCGTCCGCGCCGCCGACCACGTCTGGCGGCGTGGTCGCGGGCCTGACGATGGGTTTGTTCCACAAGATGCACAAGCCGGATGACTCGAAGACCGCGGACGCGCCGCCGCCCGGCATGACGCAAATCTTTCGCATGAGCACCGAAACGGTGGCGGTGCGCAACGACGCGATCCCGAGCGCGATGTTCGAGGTGCCCGCCGGGTTTCGCAAGGTCGTCAGGCCGGGCGCGTCGCAATGACGGCAACGCCGCTGGAGCTATTGGCGCGATTAGCCGCGCTCGCCGCAGCCGCGCTCGTTGCGGCGGCCGGCTGCGCGGCCGAGGTTTTCGCGGCGGATGCGCCCGCGACCATCGCGACGGCGCCGCGCCGACCGCTGAGCACCGATGATTTTTACCGCACCCAGTCGCTTTCCGAGCTGCAATGCGCGCCGGACGGCGCTTGGGTCGCCTACGTGGTCAAGAGCAACGATCGCGAGGCCGACGAGGCGCGCAGCGCGATCTGGATGGTCAGTTGGGACGGCAAGCAGCGCTTGGCGCTGACGAATCCCGCGCATGGTACGCATGCGCCGCGCTTCAGTCCCGACGGGCAGTATCTCGCATTCCTCGCGACGCCGAGCGGTGCCGATCACGAGCACCTCATGCTGCTCGACCGCCGCGGCGGCGAGGCGCGGTCCGTGTTCGACTCCAAGGACGACATCGGCGAGATTCAATGGTCTCCCGACAGCACGCATCTGGTGCTCGCGATGCGGCACAGCACGGAGGATGCCAAGGCGCCGAAGCCGATCGTCGTCGACGCGCTGCATTTCAAGGAGGACGAAGAGGGCTATCTCGCGGCCGGCGAGCGGCGCCACTTAACCCTGTTCGATCTGGCCTCCGGCACGACCGAGGCGCTGACGAGCGACGCGGAATTCAACGATGACCAGCCGGTATGGTCGCCCGACGGCAAGCGCATCGCATTCGTGCGGACCCGCAGCTATGGAACCGATCCGGACGGCGCTGAAGACATCGAGGTCATCGAGCCGCGCGTGGGCGCAACGCCGGTGAAGCTCGCCCGCCCCTACGCACCCAACGTGCAGGCGCTAGCCTGGAGCCCGGACGGCAGTCTGCTCGGCTTTCTGCAGGGCGTGGAGCCGAAGTACAACGCCTACATTCAGGACCGCCTGGCCGTCGTGCCCGCCGGCGGCGGAGTAGTGCGTGCCTTGAGCGACTCGCTCGATCGGGCCGTGGCGTCCTATGCATTTTCTTCCGACTCCAACTCCATCACGGTCGCCGTCGAGGACGACGGCTCGGTGTATCCCGCGAACATCGACCTGCGCAGCGGCGCGATCACGAGACTCGCGGCGAATCCGTCCGTGGTCGCGGCGCTATCGACGGCCGCCGGTCATACGGCGGCCCTGTATTCCGACGACGGCGCACCGGCCGAAATCTACGCACTGCAAGACGGCGGCTTGCGCAAACTCACGGGGCACAACGATGCCTGGCTCGGCGAACTGCAGCTCGGACAAACCGAGGATCTACGCTTCAAGAGCAAGGACGGCACCGAGATACACGGGCTCCTCGTCAAACCGCCAGGCTTCGTGCCCGGCAAGACTTATCCGACGCTGCTCTGGATCCATGGCGGCCCGAATGGGCAGGACGCGCATTCGTTCTCGTTCGATGACTACCAATTCAGGCGCCAGCTCCTCGCGGCGCACGGCTATGTCGTGGTCGGGATCAACTATCGCGGCAGCACCGGACGCGGCGACCGTTTCGCAAGAGCGATCTACGCCGACTGGGGACACAAGGAGGTCGAGGACTTGCTCGCCGGCGTCGATGCGCTCGTCACGCGGGGAATTGCGGATCCGGCAAGACTCGGACTCGGCGGCTGGAGCTACGGCGGCATCCTCACCGACTACACGATCGCGAGCGACCGGCGGTTCAAGGCCGCGGCCAGCGGTGCCGGCAGCGGCAATCAACTGACGATGTACGGCAGCGATCAGTACATCATGCAATACAACGGCGAACTCGGTCCGCCATGGCGGAACACGGCGCTTTGGCTCAAGGTTTCTTATCCGTTCTTCCATGCCGATCGCATCCGTACGCCGACGCTGTTCATGGGCGGCGACAAGGATTTCAACGTGCCGATCGTCGGCGGCGAACAGATGTATGAGGCCTTGCGCACGCTCGGGGTCGATACGCAGCTGATCGTATATCCGGGCGAGTACCACGAAATGCGCCGGCCGAGTTTTCTCAAGGATCGCGTAGATCGAATCGTCGCGTGGTTCGACCGCTATTTGAGCACGCCCTCGACGAGCGCGCGGTAATCGCGCAGCGCCGCGGTCTTCAAGCCCACGAGCTTGCCTTGATCATCCCATCGGCGCACACGCAGCGCCTCGCGGTGATACGGTTCCCGCTCGAACGCCGAGAGCTCTGCTGCGGACATCGGCCCGCCCTGCAGCCCCAAGGTCACGACCGAGGCGGCGCTCAGCTGCGCGAGGTATCCGGAATCGGCCGCGCACAAATAGCGCTTCGCCGGCACGTGCAGACGCACGGCTTCGGCGACCTCCGGCCGCAGTCGAGCGGCGAGCCAACGGCTGCCGACTTGCTCGTGGCGCGCATCGATCTTCCAATCGCCGATATCGGCAGGCGCCGGTTCGAGCAGATGTCCTATGTCGTGCAGCAACGCGGCGACGACGAGTTCCACCGGCGCCTCTTCGCGCCGCGCAAAGTGCGCCGCCTGCAGCGCATGCTCGGTCATCGAGACCGCCTCGCCGAAATACGCGCTCGACCCGCGGCTCTCGTAGATGATGAGGATTTCCTCGAATACGCTCATGCCACATGCTCTCCGCTCGCCAGCGCTCTGCGGCCGAGCGCGTAGAGCCAGCCGGCGCCGGCCGCCGCGAGCGCGCTGACGACCGCCAAAACCACGAACACGCCCGGCCAGCCGAATGATACCGAGATTTTTCCGACGCTGACGCCGGCCGCGACCGCGCCGAGGTAGCCGACGCCGTCGATGAGTCCCGAGGACACCGCTCCGGCCTGTTTGCCGCCGAAGTCGAGCGCGAACGCGCCGGCGAGATACGAGTACGGACCGAGCAGGCAAAAGGCGATCGTGCCGATCGCGATCAAGGGCAGATTCGATCCCGAGTTGCTCGCCGGCACGAGCATCAAGAGCAGCAGCGATACGGCCGTCAGCACGAGCCCGCAAACCATGATGATCGGGCGTCCGTTGACGCCGAGCCGGTCGCTGAGCCAGCCCGTGAACAGCACCGAGGCGGCGCCGACGCCCGGGAAAATCGCGCTCAATTTGGCGGCATGGGCCGCGCTATAGCCTAGATAGTCGTGCAGGTAAGTCGGGGTCCAGCCATTGAATGTCTCGCGAATGACGGTGCATCCGAGCGACAGGAAACACACCAATAGAAACGCGCGGCTGCGCAGCAGCGGCCCCAGCAGCGCGCGCAAGTTCTGCGGCCGCGCCTCGCTCTCGGCAAATAAATTCAGCGGGTTCGCGTGCGCCTCCGGGAATCCCAGCTGCTTGCGCGATTCGCGCAGGAACATCAGGTTCGCGAGCAGCAGCAATGCCGCCACGCCCCCGGCGTAATAGAACAGCGCGCGCCAGCCGAAGCCGCGCTGGATCAGCATGCCCATGGATTGGCGCGCGGCCGCATCGCCGATCAGGTAGCTGATGCTGAGCACGCCGATGATCGCGCCGTGCGAGGAGTAGTCGAACCATTTCGAGGACACCTTGACGAGTCCCGCCCAGGCGAGCGACTGCGTCAGGCGGTTGCCGATCCACGCGAGCGTGAACAGCGGGATCGAGGCGCCGGTGGCGAACAGCAGCGTAAAGAGCGCCGCGCCCACGAGGCCGATCAGAAAATTGATTCGGCCGCCCCAGAAATCGCCGAGTCCGGTCAGGAACAGTTTGCCGAGCGCGTACGCGAACACGCCCACCGAGGTGATCGCGCCGATGCGCACGATGGCCTCGTCGTGGCTCATGCCCTTCCCGCCCAACTCGTCGATGATCATCGGCGTCGCGACCGACAAGTCGGCGCGGCAGAAATACAAGGCCGCATAGCCGCCGAACAGCAGCAGCACCGTGGCGATCTGCAGCAGACGTAACCTTAGCGCGCGCGGCGGCGCGGCACCCGGCAACACGGCGGCTTCGCTCACCGCGACAACAAGCGTCTGGTCTTGGCCGCGGACAACAATCCGCGCAGGCGGAATTCCCCCGCATCACTCTGTTCCATGACCGCGATGTGCGTCAGTCCGCTTTTGTCGAACAAGCGCTTCACGGCGCCGGCCGTGGCGCGTTCGAGGTCGGCCACCGTGACGACGCGCCAGTCCGCGATCCTCTGCATGAGGTCACGCACCAATACGTCGCGGCGCGGCGTGTGTACGTTTTGCAGCGGCTTTTCGCTCATGATGTCGTAGGCGGTGATCATGCCGACAACGGTGCGCCGGTCATCGTCGAGCGCGAACGCGCAGCGCACGCCGTTGTGCTTCATGTGATCGAGCGCCGCATCGATCATCGCCGAGTCGCTGACGGTCACCGAAGCCCGTTCGCGGAAATCCGTCATGATCGTCAGAGCGGGATCCTGCGGATCCGCGTACCATGGATCGGCTCCGGGGACCTGGAGCGCGGTGTCGGCGATCTTGCGTAAAGAAAGCGTGGCCATGGGCGTCTCGTGCATTAAATTGACTTCGGATACCACGCTACACCAGGCGCGCAGCGGGCGCCAGCGTGACCGTCTCGCGCACCCTGCGGCGCAGCCTCGCCGTAAGCGCTATAATTATGGGTGTTTTTCAGGATTGCGGCGCCCCTCCAGCGCGGAGATTTCATGGCGGTAGATTCCCTGGCGGTCGGCGTCCCGGCGTGGCGGCGGCTCATGCCGGTATTGTTCATCGGCGTATTCATGTCCGCGCTGGACACGGCCGTTATCGGACCCGCGATTCCCGCACTGCGCGTCGCATTCGGCGTCGACAATCGCGCCGTCGGGCTCGTCATGAGCGTCTACGTTTTGTTCTCGCTCTGCAGTACCGCGCTCATGGCGAACTTCAGCGATCGCTACGGGCGCAGGCCCATTTATCTCGCGAGCGTCGCGTGTTTCGCGTTCGGATCGCTGCTGATCGCGCTCTCGCCGCGTTTTTGGATGCTCATCGTGAGTCGCGCGGTCCAGGGGATCGGCGCCGGCGGCATCACGCCGACCGCGAGCGCCGTGGTCGGCGATTCCTTCCCGACCGCGGAGCGCGGCAAGGCGCTCGGTCTCATCGGCGCGACTTACGGCATGGCCTTCGTGCTCGGACCGCCGCTCGCGGCCTTGCTGCTCGTGACCTTGAGCTGGCACTGGATTTTCTTGATCAACTTGCCGATCGCGGGCATCGTGATCATCCTCGGCCATCGCGTGCTGCCGACGCTGCGCAGCGCCGAGCCCCTCGCGCCCTTGGACGGCCGAGGCATCGTCGCGACGTTCGCGCTGCTCGCCGCCATCGTGCTCGGGATCACGCGCGTCGCCGATGAGTTCACGGGCAGCCTGCTGTGGCCCTGGATGTTGGGTGCCGCCGCGCTGCTGCTCGCGGTCCTCATCGCGGTCGAGCGGCGGGCCGAGCGTGCGCTGATTCCCTTGATTTTGTTCACCAATCGGCAACTCGCGACGAACTACGGGCTCGCACTGGGCGCGGGCTTTGGCATGGGCAGCGTCATCTTCGTCGCTTCTGTGGCAACGGCCGGATATGGCGTGACGCCCAATCGGGTGGGCTTCGTACTGCTGCCGCTCGTCGTTGCCTCGATGCTGGGATCGGCCGGTGCCGGGCGAGCGCTCAACCGTATGGGCGCACGCGCCTTGCTGATGAGCGGGTTCGCTCTGCTTGCCGCGGGCTACGCCGCCGTGTCGGTCACGGACTACGGTCTCTGGGCGTTTCTGACCGCCACTGTGCCCGTGGGCCTCGGCATCGGCGTGGTCGTCGGCGGCGCGCTGCGCTCGATCGCGATCGACGAGGCGCCCGCGAACATGCGCACGTCCGCACAGGGACTCATCAATATCTTCAATGCGATCGGCACGCTGCTGGCGGCGGCCGCGGTCGGTGCGATCGCCGACTTCGAAGGCGGCGGCATCGCCGGGTTCGGCATCGCCTACCGATTGGTGGCCGTGGTCATGGTGCTGATGCTGGTGCTCACGCTCGGGTTGCGGCGCGACCATTCGCTACCGGGCCACTCACTCGATTGAGCCAGCGGTAGAGGGCAACGGCCGCGGCCTTGAAGACACCGCCGCCGAGCCAGACCGCGGCGTCGGTAACCCCGCTCCGACCAGCGCGAAGGCCACGAGCGCCGGCGCCGATCACGACGAGGGTGCCGACGCCCGATAAGGGGCTGTTCGAGGCGCCGATGATCAGCAGCGGCAGTTGGCTGCCGAGTCCGCTCGCCACGCCGAAGTTGCCGAGCAGCCAGCCGATCGGCAGCATGCAAATCGCGGTGACCGCTGCCGACGATGCCGATCGGAATGTCCTGCTCGGTGCGGGGCAGCGATTTTGTGCCCGCAGGCTTGTGCCGGCACCGCCGTATATCCTATACTCCCCTACCCTATTGAGCCTGCGTTGCACCGTACTCGCGGCCATGAGCGAGCGACCCCTAATGCAAGCCCGTAACGATCAACGACAGGAACGATCAGCGATGCCGATGATACCGAACGGGCTGCACGCACTGCAGGGACGGCGCTCCTGGGCGCCATTCGCCGCCGTGATCATTGCGTTTGCCGCGGGCGCGGCTGCGGCAGACGCCGTGGCGGCGGACGCCGCCGCGGATGTCCCCGACCAGCAATTCGCGATTCACGGCCAGGCGACTTACGTCGAACAGGAGACCGGCTCGTTCCGGGCGCCCTACGCCGGTCCCAACAGCCTCTCGCCCGACGAAGGACGCGAGACCACCGATGCGACGCTGTATCTCGGCGCGCGCCCCTGGTCGGGCGCGGAAGCTTGGATCGTGTCCGAGGTCGATGAGGGCTTCGGTCTCGACAGCACGCTCGGCCTTGCGGGGTTCCCGAGCGCCGAGGACTACAAGGTCGGCAAGTACGCCCCGTACCTGCGCTTGCCGCGAGTGTTCCTGCGCCAGACCGTGAACTCAGGCTCAGCGACCGAGGCCGTGGACGCGGATCTGCTGCAACTCGGCGGCTCGCGCAGCGCCGACCGCTGGGTATTCACGGTCGGCAAATTCGGCGTCACCGATGTGTTCGACACCAATCAGTATGCGCATGACGGGCGCAACGACTTCCTCAACTGGACCGCGGTCGACGCCGGTACGTTCGATTACGCAGCGGATGCCTGGGGCTTTACGGTCGGTGCCGCCGCCGAACGCTACCAAGGCCCCTGGACCTTTCGCGCGGGCCTGTTCGATTTATCGAACATACCGAACAGCGAGCATCTGGATCCGGGCTTACACGAGTTTCAAATGATCGGGGAGCTCGAACACCGGCACGAGTGGGGCGGTCAACCGGGACGGGTGTTGATTACGAGCTACGACAGCCGCGGCCGCATGGGTCTGCTCGACGCGGCGGTCGCGCTCGGCGCGCAAACCGGCACCACGCCGAACCCCGCTGAGGTGCGCGCCTACCGCAGCCGTCTCGGCGCGAGTCTCGATCTCGAGCAGCAGGTATCCGCCGATCTCGGCGTGTTCGCACGCATCGGCAAGGCGGCCGGCAATGTCGAGGCCTACGAGTTTACCGACGTCGATCGCAGCGTCTCGGCCGGAGTATCGATCAAAGGATCCGGCTGGCGCCGCGGCGCCGATACGATAGGCATCGCCGGCATCGTCAACGGGATTTCCGCCGAGCGCGAACAGTATTTGAATGCCGGGGGTCTCGGCATTCTGGTCGGCGACGGCCGCCTGCCGCGTCCGGGCGCCGAGCAGATCATCGAAACCTATTACAGCATCGCGGCACTTGCGTGGGCGCACGTGAGCTTGGATTATCAGTGGGTGAAGAACCCCGCCTACAACGCCGATCGCGGTCCCGTATCGATCGTCGCGGTACGCGTGCATGCGCAGTTTTAAATAGTGGCGTTGCTGCCGACCGCGCTGACGCTGCTCGCGTGTGCGGCCGTCATTTACTTGGCCTGCGAATACTTCGTCAACGGCATCGAATGGGTCGGGCTGCGGCTCGGCGTAACCAAGAGTGCCGTGGGTACGGTGCTCGCGGCCTTCGGCACCGCGCTGCCGGAGAGCGTCGTGACCTTCGTCGCGGTCACCACCGGAAATTCCGCCGCGCAGAAGCAAATCGGCGTCGGCGCGGCGCTCGGCGGACCCCTCGTGCTCGCGACGATCGCCTACGCGGTCGTCGGGCTGTCGTTTCTGGCGTTCCAAAGCAAGACGCACGCGCCGCTGCTGAATCCAGGCGAGCAACAGCGCCTCGCGAGCGATCAAGCGTGGTTTCTGCTGGTTTTCGCGGCGAAGGTCGGTTTGGGGTTCGTCGCGTTTCGCTACAAGCCGTGGCTGGGCTGGGCGTTCCTGCTCGCCTACGCGGCCTATACCTGGCGGGAAATCACTGCGGGAGCGAAAAGCGGCAAGCCCGAAGTCGAACTCGAGCCGCTCAAAATCCGCCCCAAGGATGCGGACCCGCCGACGCACTGGGCGCTGTTGCAAACGCTGCTCGCCTTGTCGCTGATCTTCTTGAGCTCGCAGCTGTTCGTGCATCAGCTGGGCGCCATGAGCTTGACGCTTGGAATTTCACCGCAATTGACGGCTTTGTTGCTGAGCCCGATCGCGACCGAGCTGCCCGAGACGCTCAACGCGATCATCTGGCTGCGCCAGGGCAAGACGACGCTCGCACTCGGCAACATCAGCGGCGCGATGATGATACAAACGACCGTGCCCAGCGCACTCGGCATCTTCTTCACGCCCTGGCTGTTCGATCGCGCATTGACGATCGCCGCGGCCGTGACCTTTGTTTCGATCGCGCTCATGTGGATATTGTTGCGCAGAGGCTCGCTCAGTGCGCGCAAGCTCGCTCTGTTCGGAATCCTGTATTTCGTGTTTGCCGGGTTGGCGGCGCTGTTCTAAAGATCCTTGGACAGGATCAGTTTGAGCACGCGGTGATCCGAGGCGCCGGTGAGCCCGGCACCGAGGCCCAACTCGACATCCACCCACTTCGTGCTCTTGTCGATGACCGCAAACAATTGATGGGACTGCTTGGATGACGGCAGAAAATGGCTGACGCGTCCGAAATCGTCGTACTCCTCGAGCGCGAGCTTCGCGCCGTCACTGATCCGCATCGCGACCCGCGTCTCGGGCACGAATTCGAGGTTCGCGACTCCGTCCCAGGAATTATCGACGATCGGATTGAAAATGAAATCGAATTTACCCAAGTGGGTACCGATGATCGGGCGGATCTCGGACGTGTAGCGACGCTCGTTCCAATGCGCGGTATTGAAGCTGAATTCGAAATTCATGCCGTAAAACACCTCGCGATTCGCGGCATCCGGAGATACGAATAGTGTCCGCAATTTGACGCCGTCATAGAGCAGGCTGTGGTTGCGCGTAATGGAATACAGCGGAAAATAGAGCCCCGCTTCGAACCACGGCGTCACGCCGTAAGCCCATTCGGCGACGCCGTTGACGCTGTGATCCGGGACGATGCCGCCGGGAAACTCGGGCGCATCCCTGCCGTTCGGGGTGTAATTGTTGTGCCACGTCAAGTTGACGACGCCGGGCGCGGCGATCACCGCGTCGTACACCTCGAGTTCATCGGTCTGCGCCCAGGTTTGCTGCGACAGCAGGCATACGCACGCGGCAAACCACAGACGCGTCGGCGAATAACACGATCGCATATGCACCTCTAGCCGCTTCGTTGCGCGCTCCGCAGCGACCCTCGCTGCTACGCCTCGATACCTTGCATCGCCAGATACTCGTCGTAGCTGCCTTTGAAATCCACGGGGCGCTGGCCGGGACGCAGCTCGATGATGCGCGTCGCGAGACCGCCGACGAATTCCCGATCGTGCGAGACGAAGATCATGGTGCCGGGATAGTGCTCTAGCCCGATCTGCAGCGACTCGATGGTTTCCATGTCCATGTGGTTGGTCGGCTCGTCGAGCAGCAGCACATTGGGCTTCGTGAGCATGAGCTTGCCGTAGATCATGCGGCCCTTCTCGCCGCCGGAGAGGACCTTGACCGACTTCTTGGTCTCGTCGCCCGAAAACAGCAGCCGGCCGAGCGTTGCCCGTATGAGCTGATCGTCGTCGGCCTTGCCCGTGAATTGCGACATCCAGGCGAACAGATCCAATTTGTCCTCGAATTCCGCCTGTGGATCCTGCGGCATGTAGCCGGTTTGTGCATTTTCCACCCACTCGATGCGGCCCGCCGTCGGCCGCAATTCGCCGGCGAGACAGCGCATCAAGGTCGTCTTGCCGATGCCGTTTGGGCCGATGATCGCGATGCGTTCGCCTGCTTCCACGTCGAAGCTCAAATTGCTGAACACGTCGGCGTCCGTGCCCGGGTAGCGGAAGCTCAGCTTGTCCACCGATACGGCCGATCGGTAGAGCTTTTTGCCTTGCTCGAAGCGGATATACGGATTCTGCCGCGACGACGGACGAATCTCCTCGATCTTGATCTTCTCGAGCTGTTTCTTGCGCGAGGTCGCCTGACGCGCCTTGGAGGCGTTCGCTGAAAAGCGGCGCACAAACTCCTGCAGATCCGAAATCCGGTCCCTCGCCTTCGCGTTCGCGGCCTCGACGCGCGCACGCGCCTGCACCGAGGCCAGCATGAAGTCGTCGTAGTTGCCCGGATAGATCTTGAGCTGTTGAAAATCCAGATCCGCGACGTGCGTGCAGACTTGATTCAAAAAATGGCGGTCGTGGCTGATGATGACCATCGTGGCGTCGTAATTGTTGAGCGCGCCCTCGAGCCAGCGGATCGAATTGATGTCGAGATTGTTGGTCGGCTCGTCGAGCAACAAGACATCGGGCCGCGAGAACAGCGCTTGCGCGAGCAGTACGCGCAGCTTCAATCCGGGCGGCACCTCGCGCATCGGCCCGAAATGGCGCGACTCGTCGATTCCGGCATCGGTGAGGATGCTGCCGGCGCGCGCCTCGGCGTCGTAGCCGCCGTACTCGGCGAAAGTGCCCTCGAGCTCCGCCGCGCGCATGTAGTCCTGATCCGTGGCGTTCGCATCGGCGTAGATCAGATCGCGCTGCTTCATCGCGTTCCAGAGCTCGACGTGCCCGCTCATCACGACGTCGATCACGCGCTCGTCCTCGTAACCGAACTGATTCTGATTGAGTTTTCCGAGCCGCATGCCCGCTTGCAGCATGACGTCGCCCGCGCTCGCCTCCAGGTCGCCGCCGAGGATCTTCATGAGCGTCGATTTGCCGCTGCCGTTCGCCCCGATCAGGCCATAGCGGTTGCCGTCGGCAAATTTGACGGTGACGTTCTCGAACAGCGGCTTCGCGCCGAATTGGATCGCAACATTCGAAGTAGCAAGCATTTTCGTCCAATCAAAGGGGGTTCACATGCAACGGAGCTGCGCGTTCCATGGGTGAAGATCGCATGCTCGAGTGCGCTTGATGTCGGGGTTTGCCTTGGGGCGCGCAGGACCGTCCCGCTTCCGACGGCGCGATTCTAGCTGAAATGGGCTCTTTGGGCTCACCCGCCTCGGATCGGGCGATTTGAGCCGCCTGCGGCGCGAAATCCCCGATCGATGCGTTGCGATATGATGCCGGCAGGAGGATCGTCATGTCTGCACCCGTTGTCCGTTTCCGCGTGGATTTCGCCAAAGGCGCCTACGTTGGGCCGGGGAAAATCGATCTGCTCGAGGCGATTCGAGATTCCGGTTCTCTGTCGCAGGCGGCACGCGATCTTGGAATGAGTTATCGGCGCGCATGGCTGCTCGTGGACAGCCTCAAGCAATCGTTTCGAGAGCCCGTGACGGTCGCCACGACCGGAGGCAAGCGCGGAGGCGGAGTCCAGTTGACAGAGTTTGGGCGAACATTGATCAACAGCTACCGCGATCTCGAAAAGGATATTGCGAAGTTGGCGGCCCGGCGCCTGCACGCGATCATTCCAGCCGTCGTTCGGCATGCGCCGGCCGATGCCAAATCGGCGCGCCGGCCGATCGTGCATAAGCGCGACGAGGATTGACGCCTCGTTGCCGCGACGCGTAGGCGCCTCAGCGCGGCAGCGCGTGAAGCGGCTCGCACGCGGCTTGATCGGCGCCTCGTTACCGTGCAGGATTGCTCCGATGTACATTCCACCCGGGTTCGGTACCGTTGCACCGTACTTCTTCGTCGAGGATGCGGATCGCTTCGTCGATTTCCTGGTTCGAGGGCTACGCGGCATCGAAACGCTGCGCCACCTGCGCCCGGACGGAAAGATTGCCAATGCACAGGTCAAACTGGGAACGAGTACGGTGATGGTCAGCGAAGCCACGGCGCAGTACCCGCCCATGCGAGCCTCGTATTACCTCTACGTGGACAATGCCGACGAAGCCGTTAAACATTCACTGACCTGCGGCGCGACGCTGGAAATGGAGCCCGCCGACATGCCTTACGGAGACCGTCAAGGGGGGATCCGCGATACGCACGGAAATATTTGGTGGCTATCGCAGCGATTGCTGATGGCGCCATACACCTGAACGAGGCGCATCTAAAGCAATCGTCGCTGCGTCGCGCCCAAATGGTCTCAGTGCTTTCCGGCGCCAAGCGCCGCGTTCGAGCAGCGCTGCATTCACTCCGCGCGCCAGACCGGGCTGCGCTTTTCGATGCATGCGTCGAACCCTTCCTGCGCGTCCCGCTTTGAAAGCTCGGTCGCCATGACTTCGGCGGCGTACCGGTAGGCGTCAGCGAACGGCAATGCGCTAACATCTCTCGCGGCGCAAGCGCTCGCGGCCATCGAATCCGGGTCAAACTGCTGCACCGATGACGACCAAACCTCCGTCCCGCAAGCTCACGGTACCGCGCCATGGCGTGGCGCGCGTGATTTCCAAAATGGGCGTCGCATCCCGCACGCAAGCCGCACGCTGGGTGCGCGACGGCCGCGTGCGGGTCAATGGCCGTGTGGTCTGCGACGCGGAATTTCCGGTCCGGCAAGGCCTCGACCGCATCGACATCGACGGCGAGGAGCCGGCGGCGGCGGCACGTCTGGTGCTGATGTTGAACAAGCCGCGCGGCCTCGTGACGACGGCGAACGACGATGAGGGCCGCGACACGGTTTATCGTTGTCTTCAGGATGCCTCGCTGCCCTGGCTCGCACCGATCGGACGGCTCGACAAGGCAAGCGAAGGTCTGCTGCTATTCAGTAACGACCCCGTCTGGGCCGCGGCAATCACCGACCCCGAGACCGGGCCGGATAAAACCTACCACGTGCAGGTTGCCGGTCTACCGGGCGCGTCCATGCTGGCTGCGCTCGCGCGTGGTGTGGTGCTCGGCGCCGAAACGCTGACTGTCGAATCGGTGCGTTGCCTGCGCACCGCGGACAAGAATGCCTGGCTCGAGATCGTGCTCGGTGAGGGCCGCAATCGACAGATACGCCGATTGCTCGAGGCCTTCGACCTGCGCGTGCTGCGCCTGGTTCGCGTGGCATTGGGTCCGCTCACCCTCGGTGATTTGCCGAAAGGCCGCTGGCGCGTGCTCACCGAGCAGGAAATCGAGTCCTTGTCGGCGAAACTCAGGAGCCGTTCTGCACAACGGTCGGCGCGGTCACGAACGGGCGGATCCCGAAGTTCGGATACACCTCGCTCGGAAAATAAAACGCGCCGTCCTTGACGACCATGCGAATGCTCTTGATCGCTTTCAAGTCCTTGGTCGGATCTCCCGGAATCAGGAAGAAGTCGGCGAGCTTGCCCTTTTCGATCGAACCCATGCGTTGGTCCTGACCCACATATCGGGCGCAATCGTAGCTCGCGCGCTTGAGGATTTCGCCGGCCGTCATGCCGGCGCGCTCGTAGAGTTCGAGCTCGCGATGGTAGCTGAAGGAGCCGCCGGTGTCGGTGCCGAACACGATGAATACGCCCCGGTCATGCAGCAGACGCGTCGTCGCGATGAGCTTGTCGAATGCATCGCGATACGCCTTGTCGTCGCCTTTGGCCGACGTATCGATGAGCGCCTTCAACGCATCGCGGCGCCAGCCAATCGGCATGTGGTCGAAATAATCGGCAGCACCCGGCGGAATCTGCCCATCTCGATTCTGCGTCAGCATCTCGTGGATGCCGAGCGTCGGGTCGATCGCGATGTGCCGCGTCACCATCATGTTGATCGTGCGCTGCACCTTGTCGCTCTGCAGATCCAGGCCGCCGAGCCGCTTCAGTGCCGTGAGCCGAAACAGCGTGCGGGTGTCTTCATCGGGCTTGATGACCCAGCCGAGCGCGAACTGATTGATGTGCGTGATCTCGTCATAACCGGCCTCGATCATCTGGTCGGTATTCGAGAACGCCGGGATGTGGCCTGCCACACGCATGCCGAGCAGATGCGCCTCCTTGGTCATGGCCGGCACCCAGGCCGGATTCATGCTGTTGTAGATCTTGATCTGCCAATAGCCGCGCGCACCGTACCAGCGCACCGCATCGATCGCGCTCTGCTGACTGTCGACGAGCATGGCGTTGTTGGCGCTGAACGGACTCTTGCCCTCGATGATTCCGCTGCGCAGGACGTGCGGCCCGCTGATGACGCCGCGGTCGATCTCCGCGATCAAGCGGCTCAATACCTCGTTGTCGTTGCCCATGTCCCGGACCGACGTGACGCCCGCCAGCAGATCGAGCAGAGCCTCGTCTTGCTGCAAGTGGGCGTGCATGTCGTAGAGCCCGGCGACGAGCGTGCCGCCGTCGCCGTCGATCGCGACTTCGCCGGGCGTCGCCGGACTGTTGAGCGGCTCGATCGCGCCGATCTCGGTGCCGCTGACGAGCACCGACACCGGCGCGGTCAGGGCGGAGGTGCGCGGATCGAACAGACGGACATTCTTGATGCGGACCGGACCCGGGTAGTGATGCGCCGAATCGTGTTCCATCTTGGCGTCGCGCATCGTCGACCAATCCGCCGCGAGCTTGCGCAGGCGCGCCTCCTCGCCCTCGTATCCCGCGCGCACCAGGATGACGCGCGGATCGACCGATGCGAACAAGGCGCCGCTCGCGTCGAGCAAAATGGTGTCCGGCGTGAGATTGATGCCGCTCAGATCGTAGCGCGTGACCTGGATCGGCCCGGCGTCGCCCTGCACGGTGAGCGTCTCGCCGGCCTCGATGATGAGCGTCCCGCTCGGCAGCACCGCGAGTTTCCGATCAGCGCTCTTGAGCAGCGCGCGCGCATAGACGCCGTCCGACCACGGGCTGCCGCTCTGCGCGACGTAAAGACTTGAGGTCGCGAGCGTCGCGCCGCCTTTGCCCGTCGCGTCGACCCACGTGGCCTGCGGACCCTTGCGCACGAAATGCTCCGACACCTTGCTGCCGAAGGTCGTCGTCCCGGTGATCGTCCATTGGAGCGGCAATCCATCCGCATCCAGCCGGATCGTCTCGGCCATGGTCGGACCGCGGCCATTGTCCTTGACGTCGTAGTCGATGCGGGTTTCATCGCCCGCAGGTGTAGCGGTCAGCGAGCCGACGCGCTTACCGCCCGTGATGACGGTGAATCGCGCCGTATCGACGCCAGGGCTCGAGTCCGCGAGCAAGGCCGCCGGCGTGGCCGCGACGACAAACAACGCGACGACAAGATTTTTGAACATGACGAATCCTTTTCTTTTGAACCTTGCCCCACCACGATCCATCTCAAGCGCGAGCGCGCGCGATATGCGCAAACCTGCCGGCTTGCAATCCGCTCGAATGCGCGGCGTCGAGCCGGTCGAGTAACTCACGCTCGCCGAGATCCTCGATGAGTTCGAAGCCCGTGCCACGCAGCAGCTCCGCGAGCGTCGCCGGGTCGAAGCCCGATTTGAACGGCTCGCCGACCGCGGCGACGCGCCGGCGCAACTCTTCGAATACAGCCGAGTCGGACGCAAAGGCGCGTTCGTCCAGATAGGTGAAGACCAATTCGCTGCCGGCCGCGGCCGAGCCCGCAACCGCGCGCAAGCTTGCCAGATTCGCCGCGCGCGTGAGGTACATCGTCACGCCGAGCCAGGAAAAAAACGCGCGCAAATCCGAGCGAAACTCGGTGCGGGCCAGTGCGGACGCGAGCGATTCGGTCGTGAGGTCCGCGGCAATGAAATGGACCGAACGGGGGAGCGATATTCCGCATTCCCGGAGCTGGCGCAGCTTCAGCTCCTGCGTCGCCGGATGATCGATCTCGTAGATCTCGACGTCCACCGCGAATTCGGGCCGGCGCAACGCAAAACTATCGAAGCCCGCGCCGACGAGCACGTATTGACGTACGCCATCGGCGACCGCGGCCCGCAGCGCATCCTCCGTATAGCGCGAGCGCATGATGACGCCGGCATACGCCGGGCTCGCGCGCAAACTGGTGTCGACGACCGAGTCCTGCGCGGCGCGCGCCTTGGCTTGGGATGCCGGATCCATGCGGAACAGCGCTGCATCTCGAAACATCCGCAGCGCGAATTCCGGCACGATGCGGTCGCCCCAAGGATCGTCGATCAGCGGATTGCGATCCAGGCGCGTGTGAATCGCGCGCATCAGCGAGGTCGCAAGAGCCGTCTTGCTCGCCTTGAAATCGCGTGTGAGATCCATCGTTCAACACCCCCTGCGGCCCGATGCCAAGGCTATCGACGCTGACCGCTCGGGGGCATCGTACCCAAAAACGCCCGTTCGGTTTCGCGCAGCGCGGCGGCGAGGCGCTGCGCCCACTCGGCCTGCCCGGCGCCGCTGGTCACGAGATCCTGACGGATCTCGATTTCGACGTACGGCAAACCGCGCCCCTCCGCATGACGCGGAACCGTGTAGTCGGTCGCGTCGCTGACGAAATACGGCTGATTGTCCGCGACGATCAGATCCGCATCAAGGTGCAGCGCCTCGAGCAGCAGGCCGGCGACGCGCCGATCGCGGTTATAGAGGACGGCCGCGTGCATCTCGCGCCGCACGCCCTTGTAGATATCGGTCATCGTGTGTTGAGCGATCAATATCGTCGAGCGCCCCGCCGCTGCTCGTGCATCCAGCAGCGCGCGCAAATGATTGTGATAAGGATCGAATATTTCGGCGCGGCGCGCGGCGATTTCTGCGTCGCTCAAACCGGCGTTGCCAGGGATATCGGCCCATTCGCTGACCGTCGGGATCGAATCGGCGATATTGGGGTCGCGATTGCAGTCGATGACCAAGCGCGAATAATTTTGCGCGACGAGCGGCGCGTCGAGCGCCGCGGCCGTCCGCTGGGCCACCGCCAGAGCGCCAATGTCCCATGCGATATGCCGCCTGAGCTCCGATTGAGGCACCCCGAGATCGTCGAGGCGCCGCGGAATTCGCCAGCTCGCGTGGTCGACGACGAAGACGAAATTCGATTGTCCCTCGCGCCCTTGCTCGAGCACGGCTGGCGGTTCGTCCGGATCCAGCAGCCGGTAGCCGGGGCCCGGCGATCGCTCCGGGTGGGGGTCAGGCAATTTCGGCATGGCGATGATGGAGTCCGCAGTGGGCGTAAGATCGTTATTGCGGCTTACGGTCGACGACTTTCTTGGCAAGCTCGGCGAGTTGTGCGAGATCCATGTCCTCGGCGGGAACTTCGATGACGTCGTCGAGCGGCGCCGGCTTCGCGAGCGTCGATCGCTGCGCCTGTGATTTCGCCGCTCCCGACTGCCCGGCCCCCGACTGCCCCGCGGCCGTTTGCCCCAAGGCCGGCTGCGCCGCCGCGCTATGCGCGGCCGACCGGTGAGCCGGAGCGCGCATCGACAGCCTCGAATCGCCGGAATTGTACGCGGCGGCATCCGGCGCGGGCCTGACCCATTCGGTCATTTGGTCCATCCAGCGCTGATAGCGCTCGAACGTCCACATGCCCTCCTCGCCGCCCGATTGCAGCACATTGGTGATCTGGCCGAAGTTTCCGGCACGAATCGTTCCGCGCGCGCCGGAGCTCGGCATCAGGATCTCGCAGCGCGGCACGCGCAGGCGATAGGCGCTCAGGAACTCGAGGCGCTGACAGCTCAATCCGACGAGGCAGTCCGCGAGCTGAGCGCGCACGCTCGCCTGCAGATCCGACGGAAACGACATGCAGAGCCGGCTCAGCGCTTCCGCGCAGTTGGCCGAGTGCATCGTCGCCAGCACGAGATGGCCGGTTTCCGCGGCATTGAGCGTGAGCCGCATGACCTCCGGCGTGCGCATCTCGCTGATGACCAGCACATCGGGATTCTCGCGCAGCGCATCGGTGATGCCCTGCTCGAAACTCGGTGCGTGCGTCGGAATTTCCCGTTGCCGGATATAGGAGAGCCGGTTGGAGAACAGGTATTCGAGCGGACTCTCGAGCGTCACAATATGGCGCGCGCGCGTCGCATTGATCTCTTCGATGAGCGCGGCGAGCGTCGTCGACTTGCCCGATCCGGTAGGCCCGGAAATGATGACGAGCCCGGTCGATGGCTCGGCGAGCTTGCGAAAATCCGGGTGCAGGTTGCAGGCGCGAATATCCTTGATCGACGGCGCAAGCAGCCGGATCGCCACCGCGATCCCGCGCACCGTCTGAAAAAAGCTCGCGCGGCACCGCACGCCGCGTATCGAGACGGCAACGTCGGCCGAACCGCGCTCTTTGAACAGCGCCCAACCCTCGGCGCCCAGCAGCTCCTGGCCCGCTTGGACGACCCGGTCCCCAGGGACGACGGCGCCCGCGGTCTGCAGCTCGCCGCGAACCCGCGCCACCAGCGGGGTATTGGTCTCCAAATGCAGATCGCTGGCTCCGAGGACGCGGGCCTTTTCGATCCATTCCTCAACAATCATGGGGCAGCTCCCGACAGGCGGCACATGCCTCGAGGAACAGTTTATCAAGCGCGCGGCGCGGCCGCGCGTCCCCCAAAAAAACCGGCCGCCGGCCAAGCGATCCATGCCGCGCACCGCCGCCGATCTCGTACAATTGCGGCATTGAGCCCTCTGGAGACGCACTTGGACTTGAAAATTCAATGAAACAATCGCCCGTCGAACAAGAAATCGAAATCCGGAACTATCTGACCCAGCGCGAAATCGAACACGTCAAGATCGGCGTTTTCGACGGCGACGCGATTTTGCGCGGCAAATATCTGAGCCGTGAGAAATTCCTGGCGGCGCTGTCCAAGAATCTCGGATTTTGCGATGTGATACTCGGCTGGGATTCGAACGACCAGCTGTTCGACAACACGAAGTTCACGGGCTGGCATACGGCCTATCCGGACGCGATCGTGCGCGTACTGCCGGCGACGCGCCGCGAAATCCCATTCGAGCCGAAGACGGCGCTGTTTCTCGGCGAGTTCGCCGGAGCCGCCGAATCGGTGTGTCCGCGCGGCACGCTGCGGCGCGTGCTCGAGCGCGCCGCGGGTATGGGGTACGAAGTCAACGCCGCCGCGGAATTCGAATTCTTCATGTTCGAGGAGACTCCGCAATCGGTGCGCGACAAAGGCTATCGGCAGATGAAGACCATGACGCCCGGTGCGTTCGGCTATTCGGTGCTGCGCAGCTCGGTACACTCCGAGCTCTATCACGAGCTGCTCGAACTCGGTCAGACGATGCGATTTCCGATCGAAGGCCTGCACACGGAGACCGGCCCTGGCGTGCTCGAAGCCGCGCTGACCTACTGCGAGGCGCTCGAGGCGGCCGATCGCGCGGCGCTCTTCAAAACCTTCGCCAAGGTGCTCGCGCAGCGCCATGGCCTCATGGCCACTTTCATGGCCAAATGGTCCGCAAGCGTTCCCGGCCAGAGCGGCCACCTGCATATCTCGCTGCGCACGCCGGCGGGCGGCAGCGTTTTCCACGACCCCAAGCAGCCGCACGAGATGTCGGACACGATGCGCTGGTTCCTCGGCGGACAACAGGCGCTGATGCCGGAATTTCTCGCGATGGTCGCCTCCACGGTCAACAGCTACTCGCGGCTCGTGCCGGGATACTGGGCGCCGACCTCGGCGACCTGGGGCGTCGAGAACCGCACGACCGCGCTGCGCGTGATCCGCGGCGGTGCGTCCAGCCAACGCGTCGAGTACCGGATTGCGGCCGCCGACATCAATCCCTACCTGGCGCTCGCCGCGGCAATCGGTTCCGGCCTCTGGGGCATCGAGCAGCGCATCGAGCCCGACGCGCCGATCGAGGGCAATGCCTATGATCGAGTGCACCCGCCGCAGCGGCGCTTGCCCGCAACTTTGTTTGAGGCCGCCGAACGCCTGGCCGCTTCCAAGCCGGCGCGCGCTCTGTTCGGCGACGCCTTTGTCGAACACCATGCAGCGACCCGGCAGTGGGAGGAGCGTGAATTCCGCAGAGCCGTCACCGACTGGGAATTGGCGCGCTATTTCGAGATCATTTGAGCAAGCCCATGATCGATACCCTCAAGACGATCAGCCCCATTGACGGCCGCATCTACGTCGAACGACCGCTCGAGACGGGCGCCGGCATCGATCGCGCGCTCGACGCCGCCGCGCGCGCGCAACGCGCTTGGGGCTCCCTGCCGCTCGCGGCACGCTGCGCCGTGCTTAAGGAAGCGGTCGATACCTTCGTCTCCAAGGCGAGCGACATTGCGCTCGAGCTCACCTGGCAGATGGGACGGCCGATTCGGCACTCGCCGGGCGAGGTACGCGGCTTCGAGGAACGCGCACGCTATATGCTGCAGCTGGCGCCCGAGGCGCTAGCGCCGATTCGGCCCGGCGAAAAGCCCGGATTCCGGCGCCAGATCAAGCGTGTGCCGCTCGGCGTGGTCGCGGTCGTGGCGCCGTGGAATTATCCGTACCTGACGGCCGTCAATGCCGTGTTGCCGGCGCTGATCGCCGGCAATGCGGTGATCCTCAAACATTCGCACCAGACGCCGCTGTGTGCCGAGCGCTTTCTCGAGGCATTCGCCGGCGCGGGCGTTCCGGCCGGTGTGTTCCAGTACCTGCATCTGTCGCATGCAGATACCGCGCGCCTCATGGGCGACCGGCGTGTCGCGAGTGTCGCATTTACCGGCTCGGTGTCCGGCGGCAAAGCCGTCGTCGCCGCGACCGCCGCGGGGTTCGCGACCTCCGGCCTCGAACTCGGCGGCAAGGATCCCGCCTATGTGCGCGCCGATGCCGCGCTCGCGCATGCGATCGAATCCTTAACCGACGGAGCGTTCTTCAACGCCGGCCAGTCGTGCTGCGGCATCAAACGCATCTACGTCGCCGCCTCGCGCTACGAGGAGTTCGTCGCGGGCGTCGTCGCGCTGACGCGGCAGTATCGGCTCGGCTCACCGCTCGATCCGGAAACGACGCTCGGCCCCGTCGTGCGCACCGCCGCCGCCGAATCCGTTCGTGCGCAAGTACGCGACGCGGTCGCGCGCGGCGCCAGCCAATTGATCGACGCAGCTTCGTTTCCGGCATCGGTAGCCGGAACGCCGTATCTCGCGCCGCAGGTGCTCGTCGGAGTCGACCACTCGATGCCCATCATGCGCGAGGAGACTTTCGGGCCGGCGGTCGGCATCATGAAGGTGGATTCCGACGAACAGGCGCTGCGGCTCATGAACGACAGCGAGTTCGGACTCACTGCAGCCATCTATTCGGCCGACGCCGTGCGCGCCGAGGCACTCGGCGATGCGCTCGAGACCGGCACGGTGTTCCTGAACCGCTGCGACTACCTCGATCCGGCGCTTGCATGGACGGGCGTCAAGAATTCAGGGCGCGGCTGCACCTTGTCGCGTGTCGGCTTCGAGGCGCTGACCAGGCCGAAGTCCTTTCATTTCAAGGAAACGACATGAGCTCGAATTTACGCGGCAACTGGAATTATCCGACGACCATTTGGGCGGGCCCGGGCCGCATCGCCGAACTTCCCGCCGCCTGTGCGCGCGCCGGCATCCGCCGGCCGTTGCTGGTCACGGATGAGGGACTCACCGGCGCGCCCATGATCCTGAGCGCGCTTGGCGCGCTCGAGGGCGCGGCGCTATTCGGTGCGGTGCGCGGCAATCCCGCGAGCAGCCACGTCGAGGCGGGCCTGCGCGCGTTCCGCAGCGGCGGCCACGACGGCGTCGTCGCATTCGGTGGCGGCTCGGCGCTGGACGCCGGCAAGGTCGTCGCGTTCATGTCGGGACAGACACGCACCCTCTGGGACTTCGAGGACATCGGCGACTGGTGGACGCGCGCCGACCCGCTCGGAATTGCGCCGGTCGTTGCGGTGCCGACCACTGCCGGTACGGGCTCGGAGGTCGGTCGCGCCGGCGTGATCCTCAATGAGGAGACGCACCAGAAAAAGATCATCTTTCATCCGCAGATGATGCCGCGCGTCGTCATTTTGGATGCGGAATTGACCGTCGGGCTGCCGCGCGCGGTGACCGCGGCCACCGGCATCGACGCGTTCGTGCACTGCTTCGAGGCGTTCTGCGCTCCGCGTTTCCATCCGCTTGCCGATGGCGTCGCACTCGAAGGCATGCGGCTGATCCACCGCTACCTGCCGCGCGCCTGTGCGAACGGCAAGGATATCGAGGCGCGCGCGCAGATGCTCGCTGCCGCGTCGATGGGCGCGACGGCTTTCCAGAAAGGCCTGGGCGGCGTACACGCGATCGCGCATCCGGTCGGCTCGTGGTTCAACACGCATCATGGCCTGACGAATGCGGTGCTCCTGCCCTACGTCATGGCACACAACCGCAACGCAATCGCGGGAAAAGTCGACGTGATCGCGCGCGTGCTCGACTTGCCGGTGCGCGGCTATGAAGGCCTGCTCGCCTGGGTGCTCGAGATGCGCCGCGATCTCGGTATACCCCATGCATTGAGCGCCATCGGCGTCAGCGCCGACAAGGCCGAGATCATCGGCCGCGAAGCGGCGATCGACCCATCGGCGGGCGGCAACCCGACGCCTGTCGATGCGGCGGCGCTCGAGCGGATCTTCCGGGCCGCGGTCGCGGGCAATCTCGACGCGGTCGTGAGCGCCGCGTGAGCGCCGCGCGCATTCTCGTCATCGACGGCAACGTCGCCGAGATCCGCGCACGCCTCATCGCCGCGCTCGGCTATGACTCGGGCAACGGCTACGCGCGGGTGCTGCGCCGAATCGACGCTGCACTGCAGGTCGACATCGTGACCGCCGCGGACGCCGACCCACATTTGCCGCCGGGAGTCGGCCTCGAACACTACGACGGCGTGACGATGACCGGATCGGCGCTCAATATCTACAACGGCGGCGCACCGGTGACGCGCCAGATCGAGCTCGTTCGGGCCGTATTTGCGGCGGGCGTGCCATTCTTCGGCAGCTGCTGGGGACTGCAGGTCGCGGTGACCGCGGCCGGCGGCGAGGTGCGCGCCAACCCGCGCGGCCGCGAGTTCGGCTTCGCGCGACGTATCTTGCAGACCATCGCGGGCCGCGAACACGCGATGTTCGCCGGCAAGCCGACCGTATTCGAAGCTCCGACGGTTCATCGCGATGAGATTGCCGCGCTCCCGGCAGGCGCCCAAGTTCTCGCCGTCAATGAATTCGGCGTGCAGGCGGCATCGTTCAAGCACGGACGCGGCACGTTCTGGGGCGTGCAATACCACCCGGAATACGATTATGTCGACATTGCCGCGACCGCCGAGCGTTACGGCGAAACGCTGGTCGTCGAAGGCGTGTTCCGCGACTCCGCGGCGCTGGCCGCATTCGCGGCCGAACTGCGCGCCCTCCATACGCACCCCCACGATGCGCCATTGCTGTGGAAGCACGGGCTGGGCCCCGCGATGCGCGGCGAAGCGCTGCGCCTGCTCGAGATCCGCAACTGGCTGGAAGGCGAAGTACGGCCCCGCGCGCAGCTACGCATCTGACCAGCGCGTCTGACTAGGCCGTCTCGGCTTCGGCGTCGACCCGCACCGGGCACTCGCAGCGCACGACCGTTCCGCCCGACGGCGAATCATGGATCTCGAGATGCCCGCCGAGCGCACGGGCCCGATAGCGCATGATGGAAAGGCCCATGCCGTCGGTGCGCTTCGCGCCCGACAGGCCACAACCGTTATCACTGACCGTGGCCACGAGGTGGCTCCCGGCGAGCCGAGCCTCGATCGCGACCTGGGTCGCGTTACCATGCCTCGATGCATTTGCGAGCGCTTCCTGGACGATTCGAAAAACCGAGTCGCCGGTCGCCGGCTCGATGGTAATCCCAGACAGACCCTGCAGCGCCAAGCTCACTTCCATGCGGCCGAGTCGCGTCGTTGTCTCCGCCAAGCGGTGCAGCGACTGCTCGAATCCGCCCGGACCCGGTGCGACCGGCGACAGCCCGTGCGCGATCGAGCGCGTCATGGCCACGCATTCGCCCGCATGGCGCGCAAGATCCGCGAGCGACTCCTGGACCTCGGCCAATGGCTGTCGGCCCACGCTGCGCGACAGCGCGGAGAGCATCAAAGAAAGGCCCGTCAATTGTTGGCCGAGACCATCGTGCAATTCCATGCCGAGCCGGTGCTGCTCTCGACTCGTCGCCTCGAGCAGCCCGGTTTCCAGACGGCGCTGTTCCGTGGTATCGAACAACACGACGAGGAACACGGGGGCTGAACTGCGCGCAAGAGGAACGGTGTGCGCGACGATGATGCGGTCGGTGCCGTCCTTGCAACGCATGATCGCCTCGAACGGCGCCGACGGCTCGCCCGTGCGCAGACACAATTCGGCCTGCTCGGCCCACTTGCGCATCGCCGATCGCCGGTAATCCGGGTCGGGATAGAAGTGCATCCACCAGTCGTCGATCGCAGCGACCTCGGCAAGACGGTAGCCAAATGTCGCTTCGAAGGCGGGATTGGCGAGGACCGTGGTTCCGTGGATGTCCTCGAGGATGAAGGGCACCGGCGAGGCATCAATAACCGCATGCAGGCGTTGCTCAGCCTCCCGCGATTCGGTCTCCGCTGCCTTGCGCGCCGTGATATCCAGGTGGGTACCGACGATGTGCACCGAACTTAAGTCGGCCTCGCGCGCGCTGACCGTGCCCTTGGTCAAAATCCAGATGCTGCGACCGTCGCTGCGGCGCGCACGAATTTCAAGCTCGAATTGCCGAGCGGCCGGGTTGCCGATCGCTTCGTCGAACAGCCGTTGCAAGCTCGGCAGATCCTCCGGGTGTACCAGGGAACGCCACAATTCGAGAGTCGGCTCAGGACCGTGGGGATCGAGCCCAAGCATCGTCAGCCAGCGGTCGTTGACGATGAGGCGGCCGCTCGCCGCATTCCAATCCCATAGGCCAAGATCGGCACCTTCCAGCGCAAGGCGCAGCTGCTGCTCGCTGTCCCGCAGAATGTCATCGGCGCGCCGACGCTCGGTAAGATCACGAATGACGGCGACCGCGTAGCGCGTCGGCCCATCGGAGAAATGGCCGAGCCCGACTTCGACGGCCAAGGTCTCGCCGTCCTTACGCAATGCGATCAGCACACGGCCGGCCATCGCGCGCGACTCGCCGTTGTCGAAGAACGCCTGGCGGTAGCGCGCATGTGGCTCGCGCTTATCCATCGGCAGCAGCGTCTCCATCGGCCGGCCTTCGATCTCGCGTGGCGCGTAACCAAACAACGCCGAGCCTTCCCGGTTGACGAAGGCGATCGAACCCAGCGCATCGACGAGAACTATCGGCTCGAGTACCGCATCAAACACGCTGGCAAGCGCGTTGGAGAGCACCATACGTTCCTGCGACTCTAACTGGCACTGAGCTAATCATCCTGCGCCCGCAGATGCAAGCCCCATGCGCGTGTCAAGTCGGGCACCCGCACGGCATCCTAAGCCTATAATTGCCGACCTGATTCAGGTGGACGGCGCTTTATGAGTGATAGTTCCGATCGGCAGCGGACGATCGTGGTCGTCGGTGCGGGCTACAGCGGCGCGCTGACCGCCGTCAACCTGCTGCGCGCGGCCGCTGCGACGGCCGTATCGGTCGTGTTGATCGAGCGTCGTTCGCGCTTCGGACGCGGTCTGGCTTATCAGACCTGGGACGATAATCTGCTGCTGAACGTTCCCGCGGGCAACATGAGCGCGCTACCGGACGAACCCGCGCATTTCGTCGACTACTTGCATAGCGTCGATCCGGCATTCAACGCAGGGTCATTCGTCTCGCGGCGCATCTATGGGGACTATCTCGAACACTGTTTGGCGAGCGCAGAACAGCACAGCAATTCCCTGTTGCGGCGAATGGCGGGAGAGGTGTCCAGCGTGCGTCGCGGCGCACCCGGCGATGGTTTCGTGGTGAGGCTCGCGAGCGGCGAAAGTATCGCAGCGCATCGCGTCGTGCTGGCGCCGGGCCATTTCCCACCGAGCAATCCTTTGACACAATCGGATTTCTTCGACTCGCGGGCCTACATCGCCAATCCTTGGGACTTCGACGCACTCGACCGCACCGATGCGAGCCGGCCGGTCGCCATATTGGGCGCCGGCCATACCGCCGTCGATGCGCTGTTTCGACTGACGAGCCATAGCGATACGCGCAAGATATATCTGATCTCGCGCCGCGGTCTGGTTACACACGGCCACCGCTTTGCGCCCAAACCGCCGGCCGCCGGTTCGGGGTTTCCCGAATACCTGCGCTCCGTGCCCGCGACGATTCGCGCCTATGTACGCGCGATACGCACGCAAGCCGAGAGGAAGCAGGCCGCCGGCGAGGATTGGCGCGACGTAATCAACGCGTTGCGCCCGCATACCGCGGCGATTTGGCAGCGCTTGTCCGTGACCGAGAGGCGCAAGTTCCTGACGCGCATCGTTCCGTTTTGGGATATCCATCGGCACCGTTTGGCGCCGGCGGCATTTTTGCGCTTGCAGCAAATGATGAAATCGGGCCAAGTGGAAAGCGTATCGGGCTACCTGCAGTCCTTTGAGCAACACGGCGCCGATATCGTCGTCGCGATTCGCGAGCGCGGCGCTTCGGGGTTGAGAACGCTTAAGGTCGGGGCCGTCGTGAATTGCACCGGCCCGAACTATGATATCGCCGCGATCGACCTGCCATTGATCGTGCAGCTGCGCGAGGAGGGCCTCATCAAACAAGACCCGCTGAAATTGGGTCTGGAGATCGATGCGGACTATCAGGTCATCGACCGCGGCGGTACGCCCGTCAGCGGCCTCTTTTATATTGGACCGATGCTCAAGGCCAACTTTTGGGAAGCGATCGCGATACCCGAATTGCGCGTGCACGCCGCGAGGATCGCGAAATCGGTATTGACCGGCGCATCGGCCTGACCGGCAATCGGAATCCAGGGGCGCATATGACTCAGCAACCGCCGCAAGGCAACCGCGATACCTATTCGCCGCGCGTAGTACTGATTGCGCTCGGCGTCGTTCTATTGCTGGTGTTCGGCAGCTTGTATCTGTTTTATGCGCTGCGCGAAACCTCCAATTTGCAGGACTGCGTAATGCAGGGCCGCACTAACTGTACGGAACCCGTGACCGCGCAATGAGGCGGGCGGGACTGTGTCATGCGCTGCGCCGGACCAGCATCCCTCTCGCGGCGTCGAGCACAGCGTCGATCGCGCGACGTCGATAATCCCAGATCGGATCGGGGCCGGGCGGAAACACCACCATGGCCGCGTTGGCTTCGAACAGCAGAACCGACCCGCACCTAGCGAGCGCGAAATCGATGCCGGCATAGTCGAGGTCGAGCGTCGCACGGATCCGTGCCAAGGCCGCGACCGCCGTCGCGCCCAGCACCGCCGGCATATCCTCGAGAAAGCGCCGCTCCTCATCGCGAAACGCGGCGCTGCGTGCCATGTCGGCCGATAAATAATGGACTTTCCAATCGGCGGATTTCGTCAAATGCAGCGGATATGCGACCCCATCGACGAACATCACGCGGTATTTTCGCGCCATTCCATCGGCTCCGCGCGCATCGAGATACTCGATCGCGAGCAATTCCTCGGCGCCCAAGGAAGTCGCCGCTACGGGGAGCTCCGTGCGATTCATGACGCGCACGAAATGACGGCCGGTATGGAAGCCGGGCCGGCGCAGCAGCAGCGGGAAACGCAAGTCGTTCCTCATCAGCAAGGCCGCGCGCGACAGTGCCTCGATCTTGGGCGCGATCACGCCGGGGATACCCGCCAGCCGGCGCGCGTTCTCGACGCGCCCGGTCGCGCGCCGAGACGAGCAGCAGCAAGGGCACGCCGGCCCCCGTGCCGCGATACGGCTTGGTGACGATGCTGGATCCGGAGAATCCGCGTCGCAGGTGCTGCTCGGCACCATCCTGGTTCAATTCCGTGAGCACGCCGGCCATACCCCGATGGGCTTCCGCGAGATCCGCATCGATGGTGAGCGCCAACTGATAATGTTTTTGCGCTCCGGCGAGATCGCCCTCCTCGCGCAGCACATTGGCGAGATTGACGTGTCCGATCGGATTGATCGGATGATGCTGCACCGCCTGTAGATATGCGGTGCGCGCGGCGGAGCGAAACCCGCCGGTCAAGGCGAGCGTGCCGAGTTCATTGAGCGCCGAAAAATTCTTGGGATCGATGCGCAAGATCTCGAGATATGCCTGTTTCGCCGACTCATCTTGCGCGCCGCGCACCATCGCACGCGCGCGCGCTAACAATTCAGCGATCTCCATACCGTATCCCCGCAGCGGCGGATTGCTTCTTCATCAGTTCAGCCGTCGCCTGAACAGCCAGGCTGCGCCCGAGAGCGTGACCAATCCGATGATGAACAGCGGCAGAAAATCGGCAAACAGGTTGGCGAATCCGGCACCCTCCAAATATACCCGTTTGGTCAGATCGAGCGCGTAGCGCAGCGGATTGATGATCATGACGGTTTGAAGAATGTCCGGCATGCTGCTGAATGGCGTAGTCAAACCAGAGAGCAGCGCGAACGGCATCACCAATATGAATGCGTAGAGCATGGCCTGCTGCATGGTCTTGGCGATCGAGGAGACAAACAGGCCGAGGCCGACCGCAGCCATCAGAAACAAGGTTAGCCCCGCATAGAGAACGACAAAAGATCCTGCGAATGGGATGCGAAACCAAAATTGCGCGATCAACAATACGGTGGTCGATTGGCCCAAGCCGATGACCATGTTCGGCACGGCCTTTCCCACCATGATTTCAAATGGTCGAAACGGCGTGACCAGCAATTGGTCGAATGTTCCCTGCTCGCGCTCGCGGGCGACGGACAAGGCCGTCAGCATCATCGTGCCCATCATCGTCAGCGTGCCGATCAGGCTCGGGATCATGGTCCAGCGCGAGTCGAGATTCGGGTTGTACCAAGAGCGGGTGACGATCTGGATGCTGGCGCCTTGCTGGCCGTGGCTGGATCTCCAGTCACCGTTGAAGCTCTCGACGACGCTGTTCAAATACCCGAGTGCCGTGCCGGCGGTGTTGGAATTGCGGCCGTCGGCGATCACCTCGAGCGGTGCGGCTGAACCTGCGAGCAGGTTACGTTCGAAATTCTGATCGATTTGAATCACGAGCAGCGCGCGGCCGCTGTCGATCCAGGTGCCGATGTCCTTGGCGCGGCCGAGATCGGCTTGGCGCTCAAACACGCCGGATCCGTCCAGGTGGGACAGCAAAGCCATGGACGCGGCGCTATGGTCCTGATCATAGACCGCGTAGGCGACGGAGTTGAGGTCGAAGCTGGCCGCATAGCCGAAGATCAGACACTGCAACATGGGTGGCAGAAAAATGATGAAACGGCTGCGAGGGTCCTTGAGTACCGCGAGAAATTCTTTGCGAATCAGCGCGAGGATACGAAGCAGCGAGGAGTGCATGCAATCACCTCAGGTAATTTGTTTGACGGTGGCGCGTCGGGTTGCCAGTATCAGCGCCGCAGCCATGGCCGTCAGAACCGCGAGATTGAACCAGATCACGCTGCCGACGTTGCCCGCGAGATACAGCGTCTGCAGCAACGCGACCGCATAGCGCGCCGGCAGAACGTGGGTGATGCCCCGAATCACCACCGGCATGCTGCGCAGATCGTAGAGAAAGCCGGACAGCATCATCGCAGGCAGGAACGTCAGCAACATTGCCAACTGGCTCGCGAGGAATTGGCTCTTGACGAGCGTGGACACGAGCAGCCCTATACCCAAGGCCACCAGCAGGTAGATCATCGAGGCTAGGCAGAGCAAGGAAAGTGAGCCGCGCAAGGGAACATGGAACAGAAATTTTCCCGCAAGCAGACACAGCACGAAACCGATCATGCCCAATCCAAAATACGGAATGAACTTGCTGACGAGGAACTCTCCCGGCTGCATCGGCGTCACGAACAGCGCCTCGAGCGTCCCGCGCTCCCACTCCCTCGCAACGACCATCGCGGTCAGGAACGCTCCGATGATCGTCATGACCAGAACGATGAGGCCCGGGACCAGGAAAAAATGGCTGTCATTGGCCTCGTTGAACCACATGCGGCTCTCGACGATGACCGGGCCCACCGCGATCGAGGTCCCCGTTTGGGCCTGCGCCGCACTCCAGATCGCGACCGGTCCCTCGGAATACGCTTGCATGATGCGGGCTTGGTTCGAGTCCGTGCCGTCCACGAGAATCTCGACATCGGCAGCACCCGCGTGCCAGCGCCGGCTGAAGTCGGACGGGATTTGCAGGATGCCGTCGACGTTCCGATTCAGCATCAGTATCGTCGCGTCAGCCATCGAACGCGTCGGGGTCAATTTGAAATAAGGCGACAAACGGAACGCTCCGATCAGCGCCGCGCTGTCCGCTGACACGTCTTCGTCGACGACGGCGACCGAAACCTTGGTGACGTCGAGCGAGAGTCCGAATCCGAACAGCAAAATCATCATCACGGGAAAGACGATGCCGATCGCGATGCTGCTCGGATCGCGAATGATCTGCCGCGTTTCCTTGCGCGTCAGCGCCCAAATCCGGCGCCATTTTGCCTGCCAATCCTTCATGCCGGCCTCACGCGGACCTGCGCGCAGGAATGGCGCGCGCCTTCTCGACGATCGCGATGAAGGCGTCCTCCATCGTCGCTACCCGGCCGGCAAGCACGGGCGCGAGCGCACGCAGCTCGGCGGGTGTGCCCTGGGCGAGCACCTTGCCGCCATCGAGGATCAGGGCCCGATCGCAATATTCGGCCTCCGCCATGAAATGAGTCGTCACGATGACCGTCACACCGTTGCGGGCCAGCGCGATGATGCGTTGCCAAAACTCGCGGCGCGCGAACGGGTCGGCGCCGCTCGTCGGTTCGTCGAGGAACAGAATTTGCGGCCGGTGCAGCAAGGCGGCCGCCATGGCCAGGCGCTGTTTGAACCCTCCCGGCAATTGCGCGCTCGGCAGTCGCACGAAGGGCGCGAGTTCGAACTGGCTCAAGGCCCAGGCAATGCGCTCGCGGCTCTTATCGCCCGCGAGGCCGTAGGCGCGAGCGAAGAAATCGAGGTTCTCGCCGACGGTCAATTGTCCATAAAGGGAAAACTTCTGTGCGACATAGCCGAGATGCTGTCGCGCCGAGGCCCGGTTTTGAAGCACATCGACTCCCGCGACCTTCAAGCTGCCTGCGGAAACCGCCAGCAGGCCGCAGAGCATGCGAAAAGTCGTGGTTTTGCCGGCGCCATTCGGACCGAGCAAACCAAAAATCTCACCGCGCTGGACGGCGAAACTCACGCGATCCACCGCGACGAATTTTCCAAAGCGCCGCACGAGATCGTGGACCTCGACGACGGTGTCTCCCGGCGCGCCGCCGACCGCGGGTTCCTGGAGCGCCGGCGCCTGCTTGTCGGCGGCCTTGCCGCCGGCGGCTTGGTGCAGCAGCACCATGAATCCATCCTCGAAGCGAGCCGGCGCCGGCTCGGCGGCGACGCCGGCGCAACGCTCGATCTCGGACCCGGCGGAACTCGCCCCGGCGATGAGCCGGACCTGGCCGCATTCGGGAACGGCATCGATGACGTTGGGCAGTGCCAATAATCGCGCCTGTAAATCCCGCGCCTTGGTGCCCGCGGGCGGCGACGTCACGAAGACGCGATGCAGCGCCAAGCGGCAGACTTCGGCCGGCGGCGCGTCGATGAGCTTCTTGCCCTCGCTGAGCACGAGCACGCTATCGCAATTCTCGGCCTCGTCCGGATCACTGCTGCTGAGCAGAACCGTCAGACGGTCTTTGATCAGTTGGCGAATGATCTCCCACAGCTCGCGGCGCGAGAGTGGATCGACCCCGACCGTCGGTTCGTCGAGCAGCAGCAAATCGGGGGATCGGACCAGCGCGCACGCGAGGCCGAGCTTCTGTTTCATTCCTCCCGACAGCTGTCCGGCGAGGCGCGTTTGAAACGAATCGAGGCCGGTCATGCTCATGAGTCGCGCGTATTGCGTTCGCCGGCTCTGCGCCGAAACCCCATGCATATCCGCATAAAGATCCAGGTTCTCACGGACCGTCAGATCCTCATAGAGGCCGAATTGCTGCGGCATATAGGAGATCCGCGATTGAATCGACTGCGGATCTTTGGCCGCGTCGATGCCGAGCACACTGACGGTCCCGCGATCGGCCTTCATGAGCCCCGCGAGCAAGCGCATCAGCGTCGTCTTGCCGGCGCCGTCCGGTCCGATTACGGCCGCGAGTCCGCCCGGGCTGACGGAGAACGAGATGTCATCGAGCGCCAGCACCGATTCGCCGGTTTCGCGGCGAAAGGATTTTCGAACGTGCTCCAAGCGCAGCGCCGGTGTCGCAGCGGGCGTCGTCACGGCGATGCGGCAGTAGCGGCTGCCGGCGCCTGCGGCAGCGCCTCCCAGCCTCCGCCCATCGCCTTGTAGAGCGCGATGAGATCGAGCGCGACGGTTTGGTCGCTGACGGCCAATTGATCGTCCGCTTCGTAGAGCGCGCGCCGGGCGTCGAGGACGTCGAGAAAGTTCACGCGCCCGTGTTCGTAGAGACCGTCGGCCAACTCCAGCGAGCGGCGGTTTTCGGCGAGCGTCTCGGCGAGCGCCCGGCGGCGGTTTTGTTCCTGCGCATACGCGACTACCGCGTTCTCGGCCTCCTGCAAGGAAACCAAGACGGCCTTCTGATAGCTTGCGAGCGCCGCTTCCTGCACGGCGGTTTGCGCGCGGACTTGCGCACGAATCCGGCCGAAATCGAGCACATTCCATTGCAGACTCGGGCCGATCGACCAGAACCGGCTGCCGGCGTCGAACCAATTGCTGGTCTTGGTGCTTTCGTCCCCGATGTCGCCGGTCAGGGAGATCTTGGGGAACCAATCGGATTTTGCGACGCCGATGCGCGCCGTCTCCGCGGCGAGTTGCCGCTCGGCGCGACGCACATCCGGGCGACGGCGCAGCAGCTCGGAGGGCAGCCCGATCGGAACGACGGGTGGCGCGATCGGCAGCGCAGCGGGCGGCGACAGTTCCGCGACGAGGCCGCCGGGTTGCTCCGCGAGCAGCACCGCCAACGCATACATCGCCGCGCGCTGCTCGGTTTCGAGCGGTGGAATCGCGGCCTGCACTCCATCGAGCAAGGCCGCCGACCTCGTGACGTCCAGTTCGGTCGCGACGCCCCCCTGCAGGCGCGCGCGCGTCAGTTCGAGCTCCTCCTGCTGCAGTTTCAGGTTGCGATGCGCGATCGCCAATCGCTGCTGAGTCCCCCGTAATTCGAGATAGTTCCTGGCGACTTCCGCAAGCAGACTGACCAGCGCATCGTTGCGGGCCTCGATCGCGCCTTGCCAATCAGCGGTGGCCGCTTCAAGCGCACGGCGCTTGCCGCCAAACAAATCGATTTCCCACGAGGCGTCGAATCCGGCTTGATAAACGCTGTACTCGAACGGGAAGTTGGGCGGAAGCGGCAGCGATCCGATCAAGGGCTGGTGCTCGCTCTGCTTGGCGCGGTCGGCCGATCCGGTCGCGCTGAGCATGGGCCAAAAATCGGCCGCACTGCCGCCGCGGACCGCCCGCGCCTGGCGCAGCCGGGCTTCCGCGACGCGCAGGTCGAGATTCGATTTCGCGGCGCGCCCAATCAGGGAATCCAGTTCGACGTCATTGAACGAAGCCCACCAGGATGAGGGCGCGGACGCCTTGTCCGTGAGCCCATTGTCCAACGGTGAATCCCACGCGGCGGGGGCGCTCGGGGCCGACGGTCGATAGTTCGGGCCGACGACGCAGGCGGCGAGGCCAACGAAGCCTGCCAGTGCGAGCCCTCGGTGGATTGCTGTCCGTACCATGAGTGCGACACCCGGCCTAGGGCTTGCCCGGCGCGGCCGGATTCAATTCCAAAAGAACGGTCGCCGGCATGCCGAGACGCAGCTGGTCCTGCGGGTCTTGCACAAACACACGAATTTCATAGACGAGGCTCGAGCGCAGTTCCACGGTCTCAACCGCCTTCGGCGTGAATTCCGCAACGGACGCAATGAACCCGACCCAACCGGAGAACGGCCGGTCGGGAAAGCTATCCGTGCTGATCGACGCTTTCATCCCGGGGTGAATCTTTCCGAGATCGGGCTCGGAAACGTAGGCGCGGACCCACTTTGGATCGGTAATCGCGAGATTCAATACCGGCCTTTGCGGAGAAACCATTTCGCCGGGCTCCAAGAGTCTCGTGCGCACGACGGCATCACTCGGCGCAGCGAGTTCGGCGTCTGCGAGCTGCCGGAGCAGCAGCTCGAGCTGGGCCTGATCGGCGTGCAGTTGCGCTTCGCCCTGAGCGACGTCCTCCCTTCTGGGGCCGATGACGGCGAGTTCGAGCGCCTTCTCGGCAACGGCCAAGTGGGCCTGCGCCGAATCGAGCGCGGCTTTCGCAGCCTCCAGGTCCTGCTCGCTGACGGCCCGACCGGTCGTGAGCGTGGTGAGCGCCGCGAGCCGCGTCCATTGCTGCAAGGCATTGACTTGGTCCGCCCTTGCCGAGGTGACGTTGGCTTGGGCCTGCGCAATTTCCTGCGGGCGGCTGCCGTGATGGAGCCTGTCGACGACCGCCTGTTGCGCCGCCAGCACTGCCGCGGCGGTTGCGGCTTCGGGTTTGAGCCGGCTCGTGTCCAGCCGCGCCACGATCTGTCCGCGCGTGACCTTGGCGCCTTCCTGGACCAGAACCTCGGCGAGCCGTTCGCTGTCGTTGAATGCGAGATCGACTTGCCGCAGATCGACGTTCCCGTAGAGCACCAATCGGTTGTGGTTCTTGCCGGAGTTCGTGCCGAGCCAGCCAAATGCAAACGCGGCCGCAAGCGCGGCCACGATCAAGATTCCTACGATGATGAAACTCTTGTAGGAATCGAAAAAAGACCGCGTTGGCGCAGCCTCAGCGGGCGGCGTTGCCGGCGGGACCGCTGTCGTCGCGGGGTTCGCTACGTTCTTATCACCCTCGCCCGACACCGCCCTCTCCTTGCCGCTTGCGCGCTCGACCGGAATGCAGACCACGCGCCTCTTGAGGCCGACAGTCCGTGATTTTCCAGATTATGCACCAACCGGTTTGGCGTCGGTACGCTGCCGCACGGAGTCTATGGGCTCACTGCATGGACCAGCCATGGCTGATCGTCAGCGACTGACCGGTCAGCGCATTGGACTCGAACGAGGCGAAAAAAAGCGCGGCCGCGGCGACGTCTTCGACCGTCGTGAACTCGCCATCGACGGTGTCCTTGAGCATGACGTCGCGAACCACCGCCTGCGCCGATATTCCCAGAGTCTTTGCCTGCTCGGGAATCTGCTTGTCGACCAGCGGCGTACGCACGAATCCTGGGCAAATGACGTTCGCCCGCACACCGTATTTCGCCCCCTCCTTGGCGACGACTTTCGCAAGACCCATGAGGCCGTGCTTGGCGGCGACATACGGCCCCTTGAGTACCGACGCTTCCTTCGAATGCACCGAGCCCATGAAGATGATGCTGCCGCTGCGCTGCTTGTACATCTGTTTGAGGGCCGCGCGCGTGCAGAGGAAGGCGCCGTCCAGGTGGATCGCAATCACGCGCCGCCAGTCGGCGAACGCGAAATCCTCGAGCGGCGCGATGACCTGCACGCCGGCGTTGCTGACGAGCACATCGATTCTTCCGAACTTCTCGACCACGCGCGCCATTCCCGCATCGACCTGCGCTTCGCTGGTCACGTCCATCTGCAAGCCGATGGCCGCTCCGCCCTCGCGATTAATTTGCGCAGCGGCCAAATCGGCTCCCGCGTGATCGAGATCGGCGATCACGAGCTGGGCGCCGGCGCGCGCGAACGTGCGCGCGATCTCCTTGCCGATACCGCTCGCCGCGCCGGTGACGACGGCAACCTGGTCTTTGAGGCGCATCGGTTCAATCTCCATACCCGTTAACCTCCATGCGTGGCCGTCTTCGCGCATCGCGCGAGGAAGGCATCGATCGCGGCCAAACACTCCGGCTCATTAAGCATGGGCGTGTGCCCGCGGTTGGCAACCGTGATGTACTCGAGATTCGGCTTCTCGCGCGCCATGCGCGCGACCGTCGCGGTACTGAGCAAATCCGAGAGAGCGCCGCGTATCACCAGCATCGGCACGCCCTTGATCTGCGCGTAGACCGGCCACAGGTTGGCCACGGCCGCGGGCGGATTCTTGAAGGCCTCGCTGATTTTCGGATCCATGTCGGGAACCGGGATACCGGCCGCATTCTCGCGGTAGCCGAGGTGCGCATAGTCGAGCCAGTCCGCATCGCTTAAGTCCGGCAGTGCGAGGCCATAAACGCTCTTGGCCTGCGCGGCCGCTTCGCTCCACGACGACACCGGCGGCAGCTTGCCCGCGTAGCCGGCGATGCGCCGGATTCCGGCCGGATCGAATTCGGGGCCTGCGTCATTGAGCACGACGCCGGCGATGCGCTCCGGCTTCATCGCCGCCATGACCATCCCCATGAGCGCGCCGAGCGAGGTGCCCACGACCACGACACGGCTCAAGGCGCGCGATTCCATGAGCGACCATACGTCCTGAACATAGGTGGGCAGTTGATAATGCGAGGGATCCTTATCCCAGGCCGAACGGCCGCGGCCGCGCAGGTCCGCGGTCAGCACCTCGCGCTGCGAGCATAGGCGCGTGGCGAGCGCCACGAAATCGCGGCTGTTGCGCGTCAGGCCCGGCAGGCATAGCACCGGCAAACCGCCGGGTTGCCGCGCGGGGTAGATGCGGCAATACAGACGCAGGCCATCGGCGCTGTTGTAGAAGTAATCGCTCGAATCGGCGGGGTTCGGGTTCATGTGAGGTTTTCCGTGTTGGGCGCGTTGGAGGAATATTCTCGTCGAAGCTCGCGCTTGAGCACCTTGCCATTGGGATTACGCGGCAGACTTTCACGCAACACTACGGCACTGAGGCGCTGCTGCTTGCCGACCGCGGCATTGGTCCATTCCAGCAGTTCGGCGACCGGCAGGCTCTGGCCGGCCTGCAGCACGACCACGGCGAGCGGGGTCTCACCCCAGCGCGCGCTCGCGATCCCGATCACGGCCACCTCGGCGACCACCGGGTGGCCGCGCATGACGCTCTCGATGTCGGTCGGATAGATGTTCTGCCCGCCCGAAATGATCATATCTTTCTTGCGATCGACGATATAGAGAAAGCCTTCCGCATCGATCCTGCCAAGATCGCCGCTGCGCAACCATTGGACGCCGGCCGAATCGATCCAGGTCGCTTCCGCGTTTGCATCGTCGCGCGCATGATAGCCCGCCATCACCAGCCGTCCGCGGCCGACGATTTCCCCGATCTCGCCCGGCGCGACCTCATGATCGTCTTCGCCGATGAGGCGAATCTCGGCGCCCAGCACCGGCTTTCCGACCGAGTGGACTTTGCGCTCGAGTTCCTCGGGCTCGAGGATCGTGAACAGTCCCTCGGTGAGCCCGTACAACTCGATGAGCTCGCAATCGAATTCGCGCGCAAATCCGAGTTTGACGTCCGCCGCGAGCGTCGAGCCGCAACACATCAGCGTCTCCAGACTATTCGTGCGAAACGTCGCGCGATCCGGGTACGCCAGAATGCGCTCGAGCTGCACCGGAACGAAGGCGCCGTGCGTGACGCGCTCGAGCTCGATGACTTCGAGCGCTGCGCGCGCGCTGAACGAGCGCAGCAACACGAGCGTGCCGCCGACCAGGATCGTCGTGATCATCGTGACCCAGCTGATATTCGAGAACAGCCCGAGTGTCAGCAGCGTGCGGCAGCCGCTGCGATAGCGCAGCGCGAGTGCGCAGTCATAAGCCCAGTGCATGCGGCATGCATGGGTGTGAATGATGCCCTTCGGCAAGGACGTGGTTCCGGAGCTGTAAATCAAATTGCATTCGTCGCCGGGCGCAATTTCGGCCGCCGGCACGCTCGCACTCTGCGCCGCGATGAAGGCCCCGAAGTCTTGCCAGCCCTCGCCCGGCGGATCGCAGCCGATGAAGTGCCGTGCGGCGAGCGCGCCTGAGGCGCGCAGCGCATCGATGCGCGCGCAATGTTGCCCGGAAGCGAACACGGCAACACAACCGGCATCGGCGCACATGGTCGCGACCGCCGTGTCGGTGATCGAGATGTTGAGCGGCACTGCGACCGCTCCCGAGCGCACGATGCCGAACAGCGTGAGCACGGTCTCGAGGCGGCTGTCCATGAGCACTGCGACGCGCTCGCGGGGCCTCACCCCGAGCGCGGCGAGACCGTTGGCGACGCGTGCCGTGGCGTGCGCAAAATCCCGCCACGTCAGCATGACGGCCCCGTCGATGAGTGCCGGCCGCTCGGCGAGCCAGAGGCCGTTGTGCTGAATCAAATCCGGCAGCAGCGGCGCGGGTGCTTCGAACCACGACATGTTCTGCTCACAGGGCACAGCGCCGGATCGTGCGTGACCCCAAAAGGTCCGTCGCCCAAACCGGCGCTGCTGAGGTTTAGAAGTGGTAGGCCACTGTCCCCGTAATCGTGCGCGGCGGGCCGTAGTAGCCGATCTGGCTGATGCCGCCGATGAAGGAGTTCGCGGGTCCAATCGGTCCGGGACCGAAATCGTAACCGGCGACGCGGTAGTACTTGTTGGTCAGGTTCTTGCCGTCGATCGAGAAGCGCCAGGCCTTGCTCGTGGTCGTGTACGCAAGACCCGCGTTGAGCAAGCCGTAGGCCGGCTGATCGGTCGGGCTCGCGAACGTGGCCGCGACCTTCGTGAAGCTGCGCCAATCGTAACCGGCACGCGCGAGCAGCGTACCCGAGCCCACATCCCAGGTGTAGGTCGCATTTCCCGACGCGGTCCAGGCCGGTGCGTTGATCGGCCGGTTCGCGTCGGCGACGTTGACGACCCCGACGCTCGGTCCGCACCCGGGAGCCGCCGTGAAGACGTTGCAGGGAATCAGGAAATCCTTGTAGTAGGAATCCAGGTAGCCGAGATTGACCCCGAGAGTCAGTGCTTTGGTCGGCCGCCACACGGACTCGAGTTCGACGCCCTCGTTGATCTGTTCGCCGGCATTGAGCTCCGCCGTGAGATTCGTCGGCGTGCCCGCGACATTGACGAATTGCTGCACGCCGATTTGCGCATTCCGGTACGGGTCGTAGAACACGGTCAGATTCACGAGCAGCGTGTCGTCGAGCATCGTCGTCTTGATGCCCGCCTCGTAGTTATCCGCGGTCTCCGAGGCATAGCCGTTCTCGGTCGCCGGATAGACGGCTGCGTTGCCGCGCATGTCGAAGCCGCCGCTCTTGAAGCCGCGGCTATAACTCACGTAACCCATGACATGATCGGTAAAGTGATAGTCGAGGCCGAGACGCGGCGTGAAATTCACGAACGCGCGATTGCCGAGGTAGTCGGTGACGACGCCGGGGTCCGGGAAAAACCCGGCCGGCACCGCCGCCGGATTGAAGAACTGCTGGTTCGGCAGCAATTGCGTCGGCGCGATGCTCGCGTAGTCGGCTTGGTAGACCGAGGCGGTCTTTTGATCCTCGTTCCAGCGCAGGCCGGCGTCGAGATTCAATTGATCGGTCAGCTTCCACGAGGTATCGCCGTAGATGGCCGAACTCTTGGTCAGCACACAGCCCTCGACCTGTTCGGTGATGTAGAGATCGAATGCGGGGATGCCCAGCAGAGTGAGCGTGCCCACCGAGGCGTTGTAGTCGCCGCAGGCCGTGCTGTCCATGTAGAACACGCCGCCGACGGCGCTGACGAGGTCATTCTTGAAAGTCAGTTGCGCCTCGCCCGAGGACTGCTGATCGTGGTAGAAGCCCGGCACCTCGAACAGATTCGCGTCGAGTTCCGCGAAATCGATGAACTGCTGGCTTCGGCCTTGAATGTAGCCGGCGACGACCTTGAGTCCGAGCTGGTCGGTCAAGTTCTGCGTGTAGGTGCCGGAAATGCCGCTGCGATGCGAGTAGTCGTTGTCGACCGGCATGGATGTGCGTGTATCGAACGGGTTGCTGAGATCCGGCACCAGATAATTGTTGAGCCGCTGGCCGCCGTTTGCATTGGAATTATCGAGCGTGTCGTCGGCGACGATTTTGAGCTTCGAGCTCTCGCCCCATTTGATCGTGAGGTTGGCGCGTCCCGAAAACACATCCTTGTTGGAGACCGACTCGCCGTAATAGTTGTAGGGGCTCGGCGCGGAGCCCGTCTGCGGGACCACCTCGCCCCAGCCGTCGCGCTGCAGTTCCGCGAGCGCAAGACCGAAATAGACGTGGTCGTCGATGATCGGCGTCGAGAAGTTGAGCTTCTCGTCATGTTCGTTGTAATTGCCGACCGTCTCCGAGGCGGTCAGGGTCGCGGGCCCGTCGATGTCGCGGGTCACGTACTTGATCGCGCCCGCGATCGTGTTTTTACCATAGAGCGTGCCCTGGGGTCCGCGCAGCACTTCGAGATCCTGAACGTCGATCACGTCGAGCAGCGCCGCCTGCGGGCGCGCCAGATACACATCGTCGATGTAGACGCCCACACCGGGCTCATTTCCCCAGAGCGGATCGCTCTGGCCTACGCCGCGGATATAGACGTTGATCGTGGCGCTGGTGGCGCGGTCGGCGCCGATCTTCATGTTCGGCACGAAACTGTTCAGGTCATCGAGATTGGTGACGTCCTGGGTCTCGATCGTTGCGGCGCTGAGCGCGGTGACCGCGAGCGGCGCGCTCTGCAAGTCTTCGGCGTAACGGCGCGCCGTCACCACCACTTCTTGAATGCTGCCGCTGTCGGCACTGGACTCCGCAGGCGCCGTTGCTGCATCGGCCGCGACGGCCGTGCCGGCGCCAATTAGGGAACACCAAGTCAACGCGGTACAGATGTTGCGAATCATTGCCGATCCCCCCAAAGGAATATTTATTTATCTTCGATCGCCGCCGCCGCCATTGTTTGAACGGCCGTTGAATACTATTTCAACGTACGTTGAATATCAAGAGTAGACTCGAGCAACGGACGCGGTTGTTGCGCCGAGCCCACAGTATTGCCGTTGAAGGCGCGGGCCGGGCGCGGCCGGGCGGCGATGGCCCGGCCGGCGCGCAATGCCGCTTGAGCCAAGCTAGAATCAAAATTTTTCGAATGGCAGACCATGACCCGCCCAAGGCGCACGACCAAAGATAAGCTCATGGACGCGGCGGAAAAGCTGTTCGCCCGCAAGGGCTTTCATGGAGCATCGCTGCGCGACATAACGGCCGAGGCAGGCGTCGACCTCGCGCTCGTGAACTACCATTTTGGCAGCAAGAAGAAGTTGCTCGCTGCGGTCGTCGAGCGGCGTGGCACGATTTTGAACGAGGAGCGGCTGCTGCGCCTGGCGGAGGTGCGACGGGACGCGGCGCCCCTAGCCCCCAGCACGGAAGCCGTGGTCGACGCGTTCTTCGATCCGATTCTGGAACGCCTCGCGCAAGACAGTCCTGGCTGGCACAACTACTTTTCACTGCTCGCGTTCGTCAACAACTCCCCCGAGTGGGGCCGTACGCTGATGGGTAAGACCTTCGACCGCACGGTGCGCGAATTCATCCAAGCGGTAATGGCGTCGCTCCCGGGAGCCGCACCCGAGGATATTTTCTGGGGCTATAACTTTCTGACCGGCGCGCTGACGCTCTCGCTCGCGGAGACCGGCCGTCTCGACGCGCTGTCGGATGGTCTATGCCGTTCGAATGACGTCGCCGCGCTCAAGGCCAGGCTCGGCCCCTACGTCGTGGCGGGTTTGCGCGGTCTCGCGCGCGGCTCTGCGTAGGACGGTCCGATCAGATCGATCAGCGCGTGCCGATCGCCGCGCGCATCGCGGTCGGACTCTCCAGTTCGGCGCCTTCGACTCTGCGCACGATGCGACCATCGCGGTCGACGATCAGTGCGGCCGGCAGCTGGTTGATCGCGAAAGCGCGAAACAGCGCGCCGGACTCGTCGAGCGCGAGCGGTATGCCGACAGCGTATTGGGTCCGATATCCACGCAAGTCCGCGGGCGTTGCCCACAGACCCGAGGCGATCCCGAGCCAGCGCGTGTCATGCTCGCCCGCCAATGCTGCAACCTGTTCGCGCATGCGGCGGCAGTTGGTCGAAACCTCGGGTCGGGTCGTCGCGAGGTAGGACTCGCACCAGGGGGAGAGGAACACGAGCACGGTTTGACGTGCCGCGCCGCGCTCGCGGAAATGAAACGGCGTTCCCGCGATCGTCAACGGCGTCAGTTCCGGCAGAGTGTCACCCACGGCATAGCGGACGATGGCCGCCGGATTCGTTGGTGTCGCGCCTGCATCCGATACGCCCGCCGCCGGCGCGGTGCGCGCCGCATCGAGTGCCGCATCTAGGCGCGCATCGGCGAGATGTCCCACGTACTCGATACGGCCATCGCGACCGATCACGATATGCTGCGGCGTGACGCGCAGATGAAAGGCGGCGCCGAACCGTCCGTCATCGAGGACGATCGGCATCGTGATGCCGAGCTTTTTGCGGTAGGCGCGAATATCGTCGATCGTATCGTTGAATCCGACATTGACGGCGATGACCGCGAGCTCCGGTCCGGCGCTCTCGTAGACGTGCTCGAAGTGCGGCATCTGCTGCCGGCACGGCACGCACCAGGTGGCCCAGAACTTCAGATACACGGCCTGTTTACCGTAGAGTTGACCGAGATCGATCGCCTGCCCATCGATCGTCTTGACCTTGAGTCGCGGAGCCGGCGTGCCGAGCAGCGCACGGCCTGCCCCCTCGGCGAGCTGCTGCCCGCTGGTGTCGGCCTGCGCGCCGGCCGAGACCGACGCGAGGCATACAACCAACGCAAAGCTCGATGCGAATCGCGATTTCACGGTTGCTCCTTCGGCGTGGCGGCCGTCGATACGGGCGCGCCTTTGTCTTTGACGATGAATACGAGAATCCGCGCGGGCTTCGTTTGGCTCGCATTGGCGGATACCGTATGGATGTCCTCGGGTCCCTCGTAGAACGTCTCGCCCGGCCCGAGCGTCACGGCGGCGGCCCCTTCGACCTGCATTCTGACGACGCCTTCGAGCACGTAGACGAACACTTGCGCGTTGTGCCGGTGCGGCAGGGACGCAGCACCCGGGAGGTAGTCGACGGTGAGCATTCGCACCTCCTTGCCGGCCGCTCCAAGGAGATCCCGCGTCATGAGTTCCTTGGCCGCCCCGCCGCGCGGCGCGGGCGCATCGGCGTGCGGCACAGGCGCATCGGCGTGTGGCGCGGGTGAATCCGCTTGCGCAGCGGGCGCATCGGCTCGCGTTGCGAATTCATCGCTGCCGGCATGCACCGTCCATGGGCAAAACCCGGCGACAACACTCATCAAAACGCCACCGAGCTTGCATCGCGCAGATTCATTCGTCATGTGCCACCTCGTGTCGCCTGCCACGAACGCCAAATAATGCTTCCATCGCCGCGGCGCATGCATGAATATTGCGCTACCGCTTGGACCAAGATAAGGACCACTTCCGGTAATATTCATGGAACCACTTGCACTGCTGCCGATCGCCATTTCGCCGCGCGGATCGCGCTCGATCCTGAGCGAATTGCACACTCAATTGCGCGCCGGGGATCCTGGATGGTCGCCTCAAGCCGGCCATGCGCCTGCCGCTGTCTTGTGCGAGCCTGCATCGTCGTTCGCGTGCTATGTCTCGAGACTGGCAACCAGCAGCTCATGGCTGACTCCCCGGGTTTGTTTTGGGGCTCGTACCGGTCTGCCTTCCCATTGAACGATTATTAAGGTGCGTAACGCGTGAAGACAAAATCACGAGAAGCCTTCGCGTGGCAAGGAGCGCAAGTTTTGAGTAGCGCCTCGCCGCCCGGTTTGCCATCTGCGTTGAAGTGCCCGAACCCCCAACCGCCCGTAGCCGCGTACTTTTTCGAGTCCTTGATCTCGAACTGAATGTTCGTGGGGGGGCCGGGAACGAACGATTGTTCGCGGCCAAAGACTTTGTTGTTGTCGTCCGACGCGATGTGACTGTAGTGCAAAGCGGCGATAATTGCGCCGTCGGGAAACGGGAGCTTCCCTTCGCGGTACGCCTTAATTGCGACATCGTTGCCCAAAACGGCAGCGAAACTGTGGAGGTCGCCTTCCTCGTGGGCCACGGAGATCAGCGTCCAGTCGCGGTATCCTGCCGGAATCTTGGTCAAATAGCCTGGAGCGGAATTCTCATCTGCCTGTCCGGACGCGGTGACCAGATAGGCGATAATGCTAGCCAACGTTGCAACGGCGATCGGGAGGGCGCTTTTAGGCTGCATGCCGACACCTTTATCGTTTTCGGCGAAGCCGCAACTTTAACACCATTGCCTGACCAGATTATCTCGTGCTTGGCAGCGGCATTGCCGGGCTCACCTTCGCGCTCAACGTGGCGCGGCGCGGGCGCGTGGCCATTGTCACGAAAAAGGACCGCGCCGAGTCCAACACCAATTATG
>Ga0209415_10000796_pt1 | contig 59340 bp, 50 predicted proteins | sample PeaSoiSIISIP2007_FD_187696 | JGI IMG/M metagenome (GOLD analysis project Ga0209415, IMG submission 187696) | Peat soil microbial communities from Weissenstadt, Germany - SII-SIP-2007 (SPAdes) (version 2) | ecosystem: Environmental > Terrestrial > Soil > Wetlands > Peat | place: Germany... | reverse complement strand
TTCAGAACGATTTCGCCTCCCTTGAGCTGGGGCGCTTGCGGAGTTGTTGGAATCGGCGCTGTGGCGCTCAGCGTAGTGGCGTTAGGCATTGACCACCTTCGGTTCCGGCTTGGGTTCGGGCTTTTTGGCTTCCGTGGGGAGCCACGACATCATGCCGCGCAGGCGGGCGCCGACTTCTTCCACCTGATGCTTCTTTTCCGCTTCCCGCAGGCCGTTGAAGTTCTTGCAGCCGCTCTTGTTCTCGGCGATCCACTCGCGGGCGAATGCGCCCGATTGAATGTCGGCGAGAATTTTCTTCATGGCGATGCGAGTGTCATCGGAAACCACTTTGGGGCCGCGGGTCAGGTCGCCATACTCGGCGGTATTGGAAATCGAGTAGCGCATGCGGGCCAGGCCGCCGTCGTAGATGAGATCGACGATCAGCTTGACCTCATGGATGCATTCGAAATAGGCAATCTCAGGGTCGTAGCCGGCTTCGACCAGGGTCTCGAAGCCCTTCTTCATCAGCGAAGTAAGGCCGCCACAAAGCACCGCCTGCTCGCCGAAGAGGTCGCTTTCGGTTTCTTCTTTGAAGGTGGTCTTGAGCACGCCGGCGCGGGTTGCGCCAATGCCGTAGGCGTAGCAGAGGCCGTATTCGGCGGCTTTGCCGCTGGCATCCTGATGAATGGCGAGCAGCGAGGGAACTCCGCGGCCTTCGGCGTAAACGCGGCGGACGAGGTGGCCGGGGCCCTTGGGCGCGACCATGACGACGTCGACGTCTGGGGGCGGAACGATGGTCTTGAAATGAATGCTAAAGCCATGCGAGAAGCCGAGAACCTTGCCGAGACGCAGCGCCGGGGCAACGGCGGACTGGTAGAAATCGGCCATGGTTTCGTCGGGGGTGAGAATCTGGATGTAGTCGGCGCGCTGGGCGGCCTCGGTTGGAGGCAGGACCGTCATGCCATCCGCCTTGGCCTGCTGGGCGCTGCCGCGGTGCAGGTCAACTCCGATGATGACGTTGTATCCACTGTCGCGCAGGTTCTGCGCCTGGGCATGGCCCTGGCTGCCGTAGCCTAGGACGGCGATGGTCTTGCCCTTCAGGGCATTAGGGTTGGCGTCACGCTCGTACAGGATAACGGCCACGCAGGCCTCCTAGCAGTTGTGCGGAATGGAACCCAAATATAGGTTCCGGTCTGAAATACCGACCGACCGTCCGGTCGGTATCTAGATACACTAACGTCGATTGCCGTCGAATGTCAAGACCTTCCGAGTTGCCAGAAAATCACCGATACCCGAATGATCGGAAAGGTCGCGCGCGGCCAAAGGTGAGGGGAGTTGCGGAGTCAGTTAGAATTGGCAGCAGACTTGCCATGAGTCTCAATGCTATGGCTTCCCCAGAAACCACAACAGAAGTAGTCGCCACGCAGTCCCTCGGGCCTTGGAGCCTCAACGCCACCCACCACGAAAACTGTCTTATTGGACTCAAGCAGATTCCAAGCGATAGTTTCGACGTCGTAGTCACATCGCCGCCCTATTGGGGTCAACGTGGGAGCGATGGATTAGGTTCTGAGCCTGACCCACGGGACTATATCGGGAACTTGGCAACCATATTGGTCGAAACCATGCGATGCCTAAAGCCGTCTGGCACGCTGTGGCTAAACATTGGGGACAGCTATAACACCCCGATAAACTGGCGGGAAGACGACTATGTCTATAGCTCGTTAGGGAAGGACGGCACAGGCCTTGATCCCGAGAACTCAGCGTACACGAAAAATCGAGGCCGCAGGCGTGCTTTTGTGAAGGACGATGTTGGTTGGCTCAAGTACGGAAACCTTCTGGCAATTCCGTATCGGATAGTCATTGCCATGTGCGACCGTGGATTCTTGTTTAGGGGCGAAGTGATTTGGGAAAAGTCTCGGCCAATGCCTGAGGGTCTTTGCCGAAGGCCGCACAGACGACACGAAGGTATCTACATCTTCGCTAAGAATGAGCATCATCTGTTTCGCTCGAAACCGCCGGTCGGATCGGTTCTCAAGCTGGTTCAAACGCCGAACCTTACACCTCACTGTTCGACATTTCCTTTAGATCTGCCGCTTCAATGCATAAAAGCTAGCGGACTGGAGAGGCGCGGAATTGTCTTCGATCCGTTCATGGGTAGCGGAACGACCGGAAGGGCAGCCAGGATGCTTGATCATGATTTCTTGGGATTCGAGTTAGATGCCAATGTTTGTCGGATCGCTCAAGAGTACGTGTTCGGCCAGGATTCCGCTCAGGAGAGACTATTTGGTGAGGGGGCCTGATTTCTTCAGAATCTGAACCCACTGCCCGGCTCGCCCTATTGTCTCAGTTGCAAAGGCGTCGGGCTGATTCAGTAAATCAAGACAGGAAATCGCCTTACCGGATTGCGTGGGTAACACTGACGGCAATGTCCGGGCATTTGCACTGTAGCAGTGATCAAATTCGCCATGAATTTCCACGTAGTTGCGTTTATCGCTCGGACGAGTCGGTGTGCCGAGCTCTCCTCGGTTGACCAGATCCCCCGGCGGGGGAAATGATTTTACGTCCAACGTCCAAAGAGGCGAGAAGTAGCCGGCGGCCATCATCGCCCTGCTGCACGGCACGTCATCCGAAACTCGCTCGGCCAAGCTTGCTTTCACGTGTACACCGCCGAAGACTGACCATAGACGCTCGGCCACGCGAACGCGAAGAACGATGTCAAGTTTCGAGTTGCCCACCTTATTGTCGAGCTCAATTTCCTTGAGAACGGCCTTTACGCCGGCACGACTAGTCAATGCAGAGATGGTTATGTTGTGAGGTTCAAGGACCGGAGAGTAGATTTTCTCCAGGGCAGTTTCAAGTGCGTCGCCCGAAGCACGTTTCCAACTCTGGCCAGGATCTTGCGGTCGAAATTCAGGCAATATCTCGCAATAGAGCCGACCGACAACGTGGTGCCATAGGTCGCTGGCATTTGCTCCAGGGCAGTTTTTTAGCGCGTAGAGAAATGCCTCACATATCGCTTCTCGGTTCTTTACGCCAGAGTCCCTGAGGCGGGCGCGCAGCAGTCCAGCGGTATGTGCATAAACTTCCTCGCTCACCGAGGACAGGTCAATCTCTACGGCCTCTCTGTTTACTGTCGTCTTGAGTATCGTGACACGCCATCCTAATCAACCAAGCAAGCGGTGACGCGAAATCCGACGGCCATGCTTGGAAGACGTTCGAGTCTTCTGCACGTGCAAGATACAGAGCAGCGTATGCGGAAAATTGAAATGGCAAAAGTATCGAACCGGGTCCGTTGACGGCTCCTTCCACCTAGCATTCGGGGAATTAACTCGCTACCATGTAGGCCGATGACCCGCGAGGCCACCACCGATTCCCGGCAGGAGATTCTGCGCACGGCCGCGCGGCTGTTCCAGCAGCAGGGCTATGATGCGACCTCCATGAGCGATGTGGCCGGGGCGCTCAAGCTCAGCAAAGGCGGGCTTTATCATCACTTCCAGAGCAAAGACGAAATCCTGTTCCACCTGATGGACCACGCCATGGACATCACACAGGAGCAGGTGATCGACCGGGTGCGGGAGATCGCCGATCCCGAGGAGCGGCTGCGCATGGTGATCCGGCTGCACATCGGCGTGGTGCTGCGCGAGCGCGACCGTGAGATCACGGTGATGCTGCACGAGAACCATCCCCTCCCTCCCCCGCTGCGCCGCCGCATCAATGGGCGGAAGAAAGACTATGTGCACTTTGTCGAAAGCCTGATCGCTGAGGCGCAACACGCCCGCGGCTCGAAGGTCGGTGCCAGCCCGCGCGCGGCGGCGTTTGCCCTCATGGGGATGATTAACTGGATCTACCAGTGGTACCGGCCGGAGGGCGCCCTGCAGGAAGAAGACCTGGTTCAGCAATACACGGAGATTTTCTTCGCGGGGGCGTTTCAGTAGCCTAAAAGGACTCTGACTGATCCGGGTGCTTCTCCGGGATCCAATAGACCTCCTCCTTCAAATGCTCTTTGGTGAAGCCGATGCGTTTGAGGATGCCCTTACTGTTTTCGATCATCTGGGGATGGCCACAGACATAGCCCACTGAATTGCTCCCGTTCAGGCCCCACAGGTCGGTGTATTTACGCACCAGGTCGTCCACGCGGCCGCGCTCACCTGGCCATTTTTCGTCGTCCCAGGGACGGCTGACCGTGGGGATATGCTTGAACCAGGGGACTTCGCGGGCGACTTTCTCAAGCTCCTCGGAATAACCGAATTCCCAGGAACGGCTGGCGCCATTCAGCAGAAAGAGCTTCTGCTCTCCTTTAAACTTGCCATCTTTCCAGTCCTTGTAGAGTGTGCGGACATAGCTTACGAAGGGCGCGACTCCCGTCACCGTGGAAATTAGCAGGTGGTTGGTTCGTCCACTCGCGGTGTCGAGGGTAAAACGTCCTTTGGGAATTTTCCGCATGAACACTTCTTGTCCGGGCTGCAGCTTGTGAAGCAGCGGGGACAGTTCGCCATCCGGGACGAGCTCGAAGAAGAATTCAATTTCGGATTCGTAGGGAGAAGAGGCGATGGAATACGGACGTTCGGAACGCTTTGCCGCACCCTGCACGCCTAAAGTGGCGTACTGGCCGGCGGTGAACTTAAACTCACCCGAGGGCTGGATGCGCAGCATCCAAAGGTCAGGGCCAAAATCCGCGCGCTGCGTGATCTTGGCGCGGTAAAACTTATCTTCGTTAGTGCTCGTGCTCATTTACGGTGCGCCTCGAAAAGTGGGGTGTACCGATCTCCCTGCTAAGTTGTCCTACGAAGTGTTTCAGTTTACAGGACTCGGGGTGGCACATCCCGGCTTCTTTCAGCACGGACGTTCATGGGTTGGTAACAGGCGGGTCTTCGGAACCCTGCGCGGGGCCTTGGCGATGCAGATTGGCAAGCTCCTGCAGCAGTTTTCGCCAGGCCTTCTTATCTCTCTTGGTGGCGATGGGAGCGTTCAGGTTGGAATAAAACTGCAGCACGTCGCTGCGTAAGGGCGCAGGGACGGAGCTTTGAGTCGAGAGATCGTCCAGCAGATGAGCGTAGGTCTTATCGCCGAGCCCATATTCGCCGGCGCGCGCCTGGCGGCCGGTATCGCAATCGAGGTTGGGTAGATCGAGACTCGCCGCCTGCTTTAGCTTCTGCAACATGCTGGAGTAGCCCTCCACCGTCGAATCCACGCTCTTGATGTACATGTCTTCGGTTTGTTTCGTGGGAATCTTGAAATTGACCGCGTTGAAAGGGCCGACCTTGGGAATGATTTTGAGAAAGAAGGCCAGAATGCGCGTGCCGATTCCCGGCTTGCGGTAGACCGTTCCCCACTCGCGTTTGTAGTCGCTGCGGGAAAGGTAGTAGAGGAATTTCTTTCTGTCGAAATTAGGGGTATCTTTCACGATTTCGTCGCGGCGGGAAAGCAGCGCCACGCGCGTCATGTCGGGGATCAGCTTGCTGACCGCGCGCCGGTAGCTGCCGATGGCCAGGTCCTCGTCGCCGAAGACGCCGCTAAGTTTGAGGTTGTAGGTTTCGAAAAAAGCCCGTTCTAGCAGCGGCTTGGCCACTTGAAACCCAATGAAATCGTGATAGCTGTCCGAGGTATAGCGGTTCTTGGCGACCTGCACCATGTCGAAACCGAACTCGGTGCGGATGTGGTCCTTGGGACTATCCGCGTAGGTAACCTGCTCGCCATATTTGGCCCGCAGCTTGGGAAACTCTATGGCGGCGATGCGATTGATGACGGGATGGCCGCTGTTGTCGGAAGCATAGTGAGCCAGGCCGCCGAGCGCGAACGCATATTCGTTGACGTCGGAGGAATCGCGCAGCAGGGCCTGCACGAAGTCGCCGCTACGCGCGTAGTGGGTCAAATCGCTGAAGTACTTGCTGCCAAAAGGATAGTAACCCATGTCTTGAATAACCGAACCGCCGTAGGCGTAGGCGTGGGCTTGGCGCAAATCCTGCGGCGTCGCGGCGGGGAAGCGCTTCTGCAACAGCGGTTGAATCTGCTCGGCCCAGAGCAGATCGACAATTTCTTCATGGGTAAGGACCGAATAAGCCCTGCCGTGAGGCGAGACGAGCAGAACCATGAGCAAAAGAAATACTGCGCGGACCACGGTGTTTCGGGCTGATCTCATGTGGTCAAAACATCGTCGAACCGCGCAGAACCCGCTACTTGCCGAATACCAGCACCACGAACGAGTCCGGCACCATGGGAGGCCGCTGACGGGGCTGGTCCGCTGTGGGCGCGGGCATGGGTCCAAATTGCGCCGTCACCAGGACCGCGTTGTGGGTTTTCCCGTCCACCGCCATGGTGCGGGCGCCGGCTTGCGTCGGAACATTTTCCAGTACGCTGAATTTGTCCGGCGAGTCTTCGTGAATCAGGGTGAGCACACCTTCGCCGCAGGAGGCGAAGGCGAGGCCGGTCTCGGGATCGAACTTCGTGGCGTCTACGCCGCGTCCGATGGGGAGCGTGGTGAGGACCTTTCCGGTGTCGGCATCCACAATCGCCATCAATTTGTTTTCGCAGCCGACAAACAAGCGCCGATTCTTACGGTCGATGGATAAGCCCGACGGCGATTCGCAGGGAGCTAAAGGCCAGCGCTTGTTGATTTCCATCTTTGCCGGATTGAGAGCGACCAATTCACTCTTGTCCTCGATATTCACGAAGATCTCACCGGATTCGTCGCTGACGGCGAATTCCGGTTTACCGCCGAGCGGGATAGTCCCCACGACAGTTCCCTTGGCGGCATCGATCACGGTCGAATCCTGACTTCTGCCATTGAAAGTGAGGACCCGCTTGGTGACGGAGTCGTAAACGATGGCATCGGGATTGTCGCCGACCTTGACCTTGGTGATGGGCTTCAAGGAATTCAAATCGAAGATAGTGACCATGCCTTCGCGCCCGTTGCTGGTGAAGCCGCGGCTGAGCTCGGGTGCCAGGGCGATGCCGTGTACCCCAGCGGTGTCGGGAATATCCCCCACCGGATCGCCGGAATCGGCATCGATCACCATCACATGCGTGCCGCGCGAGATATAGAGGTGGCGCGAGGCACTGTCGAGCGTGAGATAGTCCCAGCCGCCCTCTCCGCCAAGTTTGTAAGTTTTCAGCAGGTGATAGCCTGAGTCACCAGCCATGGCAAACGTCGCCAGCAGGAAAACAATCAATATTCCGCGAATCGCTGAAGAGTGCGAGGCCTTCATAGTCTCATCCCCCGGTTTCGAGAAACTCCGCATCCAAGATACTCCCAGCCCCAAGAGAATTACAAAGGGCGGCGACCCGGCTCAGGATGCAGGCCGAGAACGCCGATTAAGATTCTCATTACAGGAGCTGCCGGCAATTTGGGTTCCCGCGTGGCCCAGCACCTCATCCCGCAAGGTCACGAACTTTGTCTGCTGGTGCACAGTTCTTCGCTACCCTTCGATGTTTCCGGCCGGCGGAACGTTGTGGTTTGCCGAGGCGATCTCGGGCAGCCTTCGACGCTCGTTACAGCGTGCAGCGAGATCGATTGTGTCATTCACTTGGCGGGGGTTCTGTTTGCGCCGCGGCCAGGGCGATTCTTGCACACCACTAATGTGGGCTACGTGAGAAATCTGCTTGAGGCCGCTAAGAACGCAGGAGTGAAGAAATTCATCCTGGTCAGCTTTCCCCATGTCGAGGGCGAGACCACACCCGAACATCCGGCCACCGGCAGGCTCGATGCCACGCCGGACGTGATTCATTTCCGCACTCGCCTGGAGGCAGAGCGCTTATTGTTGACAGCTTGTCAGGGTAGCGCGACCACCGCAGTTGTGTTTCGCGCGGGCATCGTTTATGAGAAGGGAATCAAGCTGACCGAAGCTGCGCACTGGATGCTGCGCCATCATCTGATGGCGATTTGGAAGCGCCCGACCTGGGCGCACTTGATTGCCATGCCCGATTTTCTCGCCGCGCTCCAGGCCGCGGCCGAAGATGAAAACGCCAGCAGAATTTACCAAGTCTGCGACGACGGCCCGCTGACTCTACAGGATCTTCTTGACCGGCTGGCCCGCCACTACCACTGTTCACGTCCTTGGCGATTGCCTGAATGGCTGTTTTACGCCGCGGGTCTTACGTGCGAAACGGCGGCGCTGGTCTTACGTACTGCGGCCCCGTTGAACCGCGATATCGTCAGGGCCGGCATGACTTCCTGCGTCGCTGACAACTCGCGCATGAAGCGTGAATTGCTGCCGGCCCTGGCTTATCCCACAATCAACGAGGGGATCAGTCTCCTTTGAGGCTTAGAGTCTGCAGATCGTCGTTCCGAGGAGCGGAGCGACGAGGAATCCGCTTTCTCTCGGCATCGAGAAGAAGCAGATTTCTCGCTCCGCTCAAAATGATAAACGTAAGTCCCCCACCATGCTCACTCCGCCATCTTGGCCAAGTGAACGTCGAATCCGGTCTTTGGCAGCAGCGAAGTCAGTTGGAATACCTTGAAGCCGTCTCCCGTGACCTCGGTGTGACGATAAAGGCCGGGCTCGCTTTCCACGATTTCGCGGCCGCCTTGCAAGTTGTCCAGAAACTGCTGTGCGGCGGTGACGCTCACTTCGCCGGCATCCGTCTTTTTCACGATGGCTTCGGCGGCGTAGGACCGTACCAACTTAGGCCAGTATTTTTGCAGCAGATTAGTGCTGGCGAAAATGTCGGCCCAGACAATCTCGCCATTGACCGCCACGACCACTCCCACGGCGTTGTGATCGCGCAGCTGCTGGATCACGCTCTGATAGCCGCGCTCGATGGGCTCAGCGACGGCGTCCACTTGCTTTTGCACCGCTTCATTCCCCATGACCCGGGCATAGGAGGTTGTTCCGGAGATACCGCCCACTGCGGCCGGGGCCGCGACCGCAAGATTGGACGCGACGTCGGCTTGCTGCTGGCGAACCGCGCTCCAAACCTCCTCCTGGTTCTTGGCGCCCATGGCTTTGGCCCGGACCGTGGGCTGTGCCATATTGGAGCCCATCGAGCCAAATTTCGCCGAAGTTTCGGTCCAGCGCCCTGGCTCGACGCAGAACACGCTTAAATCGATGGGATCGCTTTCGGCGGGGACGATGCGGTCTTTGCCGATGATGCGATCCTGTTTTCCTCCGGTCACGATCTCGCCTGCCAGCAAAATCAACGGCCGCTTGGAGTTGTTCACTAGAACCAATTGATTCACCTGCGCGCCGCCGTGGGGGATGACGCCCGGCCGCCGCCGCATCAGCGGCTGCACATTGCCGTACTCGGTCACTACCACATCGCCGGAACGAACACCCTCATCCAGAGTCAGAAACTCCTGGGTGTCGTGCGAAACTGCCGCCACCACTGGAAACACGGTCAGATTGCCGTGGCGAATTGGTGCAAGCACTTTGTAGCCCGCGCCGGAAGGGACTTCCCCGGCTTGCGCCGAAAAGCGCGGGAAAAAGGCGACCGCCAGCAGCCCGGCCAGCGCCGGAATTGGCATCCATAGCTTTAGATTCATATAGTTCCTCCAAGAAGTTTTGCTAGTTGGCCCCAAGCCGGAAGCCCTCGTTCCAACCCTTGTTACTCCTAGAACGGAAAATCCCAGCTTCTTGCACACAAAAATTGATACGATCCGGGGTGGCTGCATCCGCTATGCCGACGCCTAATGTCCAATTGAGAGTGGAGATCCCTCCCGGACTGGAGTTCGTCGTTTTGGAGCTGTATGAGAGAGGCGGTGCCGAGGAATTCGGCTTGAGCTGGGAGCAGTTTGCGGCCATCTTGAAGGAAATTGCCGCTAAGTACCTGCCCGCCGGAAGTGGAGAACGCGATTGGAAGGAATTGCTGGCCAGCCTGCGCGTGGAGGATCTGGTTCTGGCTCGCGCTTGTGCAGCCGGCCACGAACGCGCCTGGGAAATCTTTCTTGCACGCTTCCGCGAAAAGCTCTACGACATTGCCGGCTACATCACGAAAGAAAGCTCGGCGGCGCGCGAGCTGGCGGACTCGCTGTATGCCGATCTTTATGGTGTTGAGACGCGTGGCGGCGATACGCGGGGTGACGATACGCGCCAAGGCACGCGAGTCTCGAAACTTGCGTCCTATACCGGTCGCGGTTCGCTCGATGGCTGGCTGCGCACGGTGATGACGCAGGAATATATCAATCGCTATCGCCGCCAGCGACGGCTGGTGAGCCTGGATGAGAAAGAGGAAAACGGCACGAGTTTCGCTGCGCCCGATCCCGCGCCTGCGCTGGTGGTCGATGCGAGAGTGGAAGCCGCGACGGACGACGCGTTGGCCGCGTTATCGGCGGAAGATCGTTTCTTGTTGGCCTCTTATTATCTCGATGGACGCACTCTCGCCGATATCGCCCGCGTGCTCAAGGTGCATGAGTCCACCATCAGCCGCAAGCTTGATCGGCTGGCCAACTCCTTACGCAAGCAGATCATCGCGACCCTGGTCGAACGCGGCATGAGTCGGCGCCAGGCACAGGAGGCCATGGAAATCGATGTGCGCGACCTGCAAGTAAATCTCCGGACGGTCACGCAAAAAGTGGAGGGTGAATCGTTCCCAGAGAAGAAGATTCAGGCGCAGACAGGAGATGGAGCGGGATGAAACGTGTGCCGTATGTCAACGGGACGAGGGTTAGGAGGTTGGGTGTCGTGGTTCAGTTTGATGGGCATATTTTCAGCCATTGTCATTCCGAGCCAGCCTTATCGGCGAGGAATCTGCTTTTCGCCGTTAAACGACAGATTCCTCGCGCGATGAGCCTGCGCTCGGAATGACAACGCTTGGATAGATTCGAGTTCGCTGGAAAGGTTTTGTTAGGAAGTATGGAACAACTCCCCAAAATCGTGGTGCAGCGCTTGCAGGCAACCGCCAAGCCAGAGGTCCATCCCGACCCCGACCTGCTGGCCGCGTTTGCGGAGAAATCTCTCGGCGAGCGTGAACACGTCACAGTGCTGGAACACTTGGCGCTGTGCGGCGATTGCCGTGAGATTGTGGCGCTCGCGCAGCCACAACCGGAAATGGAGCTGGTAGCTGCCGCGTCAGCCGCAACCCCGGCGCCCGTCCGTTCCAGCTGGCTGCGAGGGCCAATATTCCGGTGGGCCGCGCTGGCGGCGTGCGCGGCGGTGGTTGCCGGCGTCGCATTTACTCTGCACCGTCAGTCGCTTGCCAGACGGACCCTCGCCATCAAAGATGAGTCCGCGATGGGCGACCAGAAATTGAAGGCTTTGGATCGGCGGGCTTCGGACCAGGAGAATCTAGTCGGAACGATGGTTGCCCCTGCGCCTCCGCCCGCACTGACACAAGAGAAGGTCGCGGCGTCCTCTCGCGGTGCGAGCTCTCTGAGCGGGATCGCTCAAAAGAAGGTCTCCGAGGAACCGCGTCAAGGCGTACTGGGGGGACTGATGGAGCGGAAGTCCGCGCCAACGGAAGCCGCGGCTTCCTCTGCGGGCTTGACAGCGCAGGCCGCGAAGCCGGTAGAAGCCACGAACGGGCAACCGCAAAGTCAGCAAATGAGCCGGGTGCAGGTTCCCGGACAAACGGAATCGGTCACGGTCGAGGCGAACGCCATAAGAAACGAGGACAAGGCATGGGAGGCCAGCGCGGGCAGGGCCCAAGCAGACGCCGCCAGGGCGAAGGAAAGTGCCCCGCCGGGGCCGGTTGCGTCAGCCGCCAGTCCTTCCACCGGCCAAGGTGGAATCGTGGGCCTCGCCGCCAGCGGCAGAAACGTCATGATGCTCAAATCCGCTGGCATGGCTCCGGCAGTCGCGCCGCGCTGGACGCTATCCTCGGATGGCACCTTGCTGCTGCGTTCCCTGGATGCCGGCAAGACCTGGCAGGCTATTCCGGTGGCCGATAAGGTCGTTCTCCGGGCGATCTCCGCGCTGGGTCCCGAGGTCTGGGTCGGCGGCTCCGGAGGCGCCTTCTACCATTCTTCCAGCATGGGAAGGGATTGGAAAAAAGTCGAGCCTGCCGCCGATGGCAAGGTTCTCCAAGCTGACATTGTGGCCATCGAATTCACCGATGCTCAGCATGGCAAGCTCACCACGGCCAGCCACGAAATCTGGACAACGAGCGATGCTGGGCAAACTTGGCAGCTAAGCCAGAAGTGAGTATGTAATCCATTGGAGTCAACGCGTTTCGGGAGCTCCTCCGCGTGCGGCTGTGTTTTGTCTCCGGCTGCCTCTGCCGGGATTCGATTCCGCAAACCAAAGTGCCATCCCGGGCGAACCAGGACGATCCTGCCGAATGGAAATCGTTCCTGTACGCTTCTGTTTTGTCGGCAATCCGTCAGCGCCAGCCCGCGATAAGAGGGAATTAACTTATGTTTCATCGGGAAAAGGTAATAATGAGTCACCACGCGCAGGATTACCGAAGTGATATTTCAACTTTCGCGTGGCCAGTTTAGTATCCGAGTCGTGGTTTGGCAGTTCTGGGGGAGGGCTGCCCGGCCGAGCGTCCTGAACGTCAACGTTCTGGACGCTTTTTATTTTGGCCGTTAGCCGTTAGCCCTCAGGCTTCGACCTTTTGCGAAGCCGGCAAGCCAATAGGAGCCACGGCCAAGAGCCAAGGTGCTAGCTAACGGCTGCTTGCGACTTCTGGCGCTGACGAGCATCCAAGACAAGTGCTAGGATAGTAAGCCGACCGGGAACAGGCCTGTTTTGAGGGGAATTGCCGGCAGATCGCCGGCCCTGGCCGGGCATGACTTGGGGGAGGATGAATGGCAAGTAACTCAATCGTCGAAGTGAATGACTCGAATTTTGACCAGGATGTGCTGAAGTCGGATCAGCCCGTGTTGCTGGATTTCTGGGCGACGTGGTGCGGTCCGTGTCGTGCCATCGCTCCCATCGTGGAAGAACTCGCGCACCAGTACGAGGGCAAGATCAAGGTCGGGAAAATGGACGTCGACCGCAACAGCGCCACGCCTATGCGTTATAAGGTGACTGGTATACCCACGCTGCTGGTGTTCAAAGGCGGCCAGGTGGTGGAGCAACTGGTCGGGTATCGGCCGAAGGACGCGATCGCCCAGGCGCTGGATAAGCATATTGGGTGAGGCGGTCGTCAGCTTTCAGTTCCGAACGACCAGTTCTGGAACGCACAAGCACCCGGACATAGCGCAACGGGCCAGCAGCGGACGTCCGTCAGATCGTTCTATCGGAGGGAGTGGTCCTGACGCGTTCATCGTCGGCGGGACCCGTTTCCTCGACGTAGGAAAACTTTCCGGTGCACCTGCACTCCTCGCAGCCAACGCCGCGACAGAACGAGCAATCTTTAGCGTTTATGGTGATTTCTCTTCTCTCCATTTCGTCCTTTTCTCCTCTCAACTTCTAACTTAGCAAGCTACCCGGCGAAGAGTCTGGCGTTCTTGCTTTGCGAGCTCACCGCTGAGGCCTGAAAGCTGACGACTGACGGCTGGCTGAAAGCTCCAAAACTAATACTTCCGCAACACCCCAATCACCCGGCCCTGAATTTGCACCGAAACTGCGGGCACGATGATGGGTTTCATCGCGACATTCGAGGGTTGCAAGCGAATGTTGTCTCCTTCGCGGTAGAAGCGCTTCAGCGTGGCGTCGGTGCCATCGACCAGAGCGACCACAATATCTCCGTTGTGCGCGGTCTTTGCCTTTTCCACCAGCACGTAATCGCCATCGAGGATGTGTTCATCCTGCATCGACTCGCCGCGGACTTCTAGTACGAACACTTCTTTCGACCGGACGAAATCGGCCAGCGAGATGGTCTCATTGTTCTGCACCGCCTCGATCGGCTGGCCGGCGGCAATCCTTCCCATGAGCGGCAAAACCATGGTGGTGTTGACCGCCATGGCCTGCTTCAGGCGCCCTTTGGGCGGCAGCAGGTCAATCGAGCGGCTGCGGTTGTAGTCGCGCGTGAGCAGCCCCTTCTTCTCGAGATTGGAGATGTGTTTGTGCACCGTCGCCAGCGAACTAAGTCCCATCCCCGCGCCAATTTCCTCGAACGAAGGCGAGTACCCGTTTCGTTGCACAAAGTCAGAGATGAAGTCGTAGACTTGCCGTTGTCGCTTGGTGATCGCCATGGCTAGGATTGTTGGCGAATGGAAGGCGAATGTCAAGGGAAAACAGCTTCTAGCTTCTAGCTAAATCAAAACCGGGTTTAGCTAACAGCTAGAAGCTAGGAGCCTTTTAGCTTGTTCTCCGCATATCGCTGGACGTGCCGCCGGCGGCGGGGACGTAGCACTTCATGGTGTAGTCCATGACCATGCGGTCGGCGTTGAAGCGCCAGCCCAGCGTGCGGATGGTGCGCTTCATGCGTTTGATCCAGCCTCGCGGCAAACCGTCGCGGTCGCGCTGATAATAAAGGGGGATGACTTCATCGCGCAGCACCCGATACAAGTCCTCCCCGTCGCGAGTGTCGTGAACATCCATGCGGGAGTGAGTGCGACCGGTGCCGATGGCAAAGCCGTTCAGGCCGTCGTAGGCTTCCGCCCACCAGCCGTCGAGCACGGAGAGGTTGAGCCCGCCGTTCAACACGACTTTTTGGCCGCTCGTGCCGGAAGCTTCCAGAGGGCGGCGCGGGTTGTTCAGCCAGACGTCCACGCCCTGCACAAAGTGGCGGCCGACGTTCATGTCGTAGTCTTCCACGAAGACGAATTTGTCGGCGAACTTCGGATTGCGCATCATCTGGGCGATCCTTTGCAACACCTGCTTGCCGGGTTCGTCGCGGGGATGGGCTTTGCCGGCGAAAACGAACTGCACCGGGCGTTTGGGATCGTTCACCATGGAAGCCAATCTTTCCATGTCCGCCAGAATCAGGTCGGCGCGCTTGTAAGTGGCGAAGCGGCGGGCGAATCCAATGGTCAGGGCATCGGGGGTGAGCACGCGTCCGAGCTTCTGCAGAACTTCCGTCGATTCGCCACGGTAGGAGGCTTGCTGCACGGCGCGCTGGCGCACGAAGTCCAGCAGCCGCGACTTCAAATGAAGATGCGTTTCCCACAATTCCCCGTCATCGACGTCTTCAATTCCTTCCCAGATTTTCGCCTCGCCGCTATGCTCGTGCCAGCCGGTTCCAAAATGGCGGTCGTAAAGACGAAACATCTGCGGAGCCAGCCAGGAAGGAACATGCACGCCGTTGGTGACGTGACCGATGGGAACCTGATCTTCCGACCTGCCGGGAAACAGGCCGGTCCACATAGCCCGGGACACTTCACCGTGCAGCGCGGAGACGGCGTTGGCACGCCGCGCCAGCTTCAGCCCCAGCACGGTCATACAGAATTCCTCGTTGTGGTTGGCGGGATTCTCGCGTCCCAGCGCCATCAGGCCTTCGTGGGAAAGGCCCAGCATGTCCCGCAGAGGCCCAAGATGCTCCTCAATCAGACCAGGGGTAAAGCGGTCGTGGCCGGCAGGAACCGGTGTGTGGGTGGTGAAGCACACTTCCCGCGAGACGCGGGGTACGGCCTGGTCGAATCCCAGGCCCTCATCCTGCATGCGGCTGCGGATGGCCTCCAGTACGGCAAAACCGCTGTGGCCTTCGTTGAGGTGAAGCACGCCGGGGGTGATGCCCATGGCTTTGAGGGCGCGAAATCCTCCCACGCCGAGCACCAACTCCTGACGGATTCGGGTACGCCCGTCCCCGCCGTACAAACGCGAAGTGACGTCCCGGTCCTCGGGAGCGTTGCCTTCGACGTTGGAGTCGAGCAGCAGCAAGTCGCAGCGTCCAACCTTCATGCGCCAGACTTTTGCGCGGATGGGGGCGCTGCGGGTTTCGATTTCCACCGTCACCGGAAGCCCGTTGGCTCCGATGGCTAGTTCCATAGGCAGCTGGCTTACATCGGTTTCAATGTAGTCTTCCTGCTGCCAGCCATTCTGATCGAGCCGCTGGCGGAAATATCCCTGGCCGTAAAACAAACCGATGCCTACCAGCGGAATGCCCAAATCGGACGCGCTCTTAATGTGATCGCCCGCCAGGATACCCAAACCTCCGGAGTATTCCGGGATGGAAACGTGCAATCCGAACTCGGCAGTAAAATAGGCGACCGGGCGAGGCCGCAGAATGCCGGCGTGTCGCGCGCCCCAGGTACGGTCGGCCTCGAGATATTCGCGCTGGCGGCGGAAGGCGTAGTTAATGCGGCCATGCAGAACCAGTTCGCGGGCGCGGCGTTCGAGTCCCGACAAAGGGAGCTCCGACAACAGCGAGATGGGGTTGTGGTTGAGTTGCCGCCAGCGCACTGGGTCAATATCGCGGAACAAGCTGCTGGTGTCGTGATCCCAACTCCACCAGATGTTGCGGGCGAGCGCCCAGAGCCGCTCCTGCGAAGGCGCGATGAAGCGATCCAAATTGCGGGCTTCGCTCACCACCGGCGCCACCTGGGCGGCGGCTTCTCCCAGCGCCTGAATTTCCTCCTCGCGAAAAACCCGGGCGTCTTTAGTCTGTACCACGAGGACGCCTTGCAAAACGCCGCGATCGATGAGCGGGACTCCTAGGAACGATTGATAGCTGTCCTCACCCGCTTCCTGGAAGTACTTGAACCTAGGGTGGTTCTTTACCTGCCCCACGGCAACCGGAAACAGTTGCTCGGCGACCAAACCGGCCAGTCCTTCATGCAGCGACATGCGCAGAGTGCCGATACATTGCGGACGAAGGCCAACGGTTGCCGCCATGACCAGGTTGGCTCGGTCCGGTTCGAGCAGGTAGGCGGAACAGACGTCGGTCTCAAAGCGTTTGGCGATGAGGGCAACCACATTCATGAGGGTTTCGGCTGGTTTGCCGCCCTCCCTCGCCAAATTAGTGATTTCCTCCAAGGTTAGAACGTAGGAGTCGCGTGCCTGTGGGGTTGAGCTCACGGTTGAGGCTTCCTCGGGGACGAAATTCAATCCGATGTCGCGCAACGCCATCTCGCGCACATCCTCCTTATTGTAATGATTGGGTTGTGATGCGACGAGAACAAACTCTAGCGGTCCGGGTGCACCGAAGTCCAATCGAAATTGTTGATTAAGGGAATCTCAGGAAACCGGGCACTCAAGGTGAACCGGCCAGGCAGGTCCGAGTCGAAAATGGCGGGCAAGCGCACGGGAAGCTAGGGCACGTAGTAGAAAGGATTGGGCAGCTTAACGGAAAGCTCGGCCCGGGGATTTCCCTCCAAATCGCTCATTTGGTCACCCACATTCAGGATGATTCGATATCCAGCTTCGACAATCTTTTTGCGTTCCCCCGATTTATATTCGGCCACACTTTGCGTGGCAGGATGGGGGCCACGCAGGGCGAGGCCAGCCCATCGATCGTAGCCTGCCGCCTGCAGGTTCTCCGACGTCACATCCGCTTGGGTTGCGCTGCGTCCGGTGATGAAGAAGACTGAAACACCCCGTTTTAGCGCCTCGTTGTAGAGCCGGAGGGTTCCAGCAATTGCCGGTGCCTGTTTCCTGTCGACCCAATCGGTCCAATCCCTGGGGATGTACCCGAAGTCGTCCTGTTTTTCCTCATCCCAATTGGACAGGGCGGTTTCGTCGATATCGAGGACCAGGGCCAGTTTTTCCCCCGCGCTGGCGTGGGCTACGCGGCGGCGCAAAAAGGAAATCGCCAGATGGCTCTGCCGATTAAGATCGGTTTCATAACACCCGCGGTGGGGTTCGCAGTCGTGGTAGGCGATCAACCGCGCTTTCAGTTTCCCGAGATTGGGCGCCGGTTCTTGGGAAAGAAGCAGCCGATTGCTGGAAACCGATTGGCCCGCGAGACCTACCGAGAAGAAGCTCACGGACAACAGAAAGAGGAATAATCGTCGAGCACGGCGCATGGGATCCTCGGGCGAAGCCGGCAGGCTCCACAAAAGCAGAGTAGCGTGACGAGGATGGTTGTCAAGTGGCCGTTTGCACCGGCAAGCAAAAGGCGCGTGCCTAAACCTTCCGCTCTCGCAACGGCGAACGGTTTTGCCGGATTGCGCCCAGCACGCCCAGCGCGCCCACGGCGAGTAAGCTCCACTCTTCGGGCTCAGGCACCGCCGTCACCGGCGCGACTTGCACAGTATCGGTTCCTGAGGCTGAAGTAGTCCCCTGAAAAACGATGCCGGTGTTGATGGAAAACGTCATGACTCCACTGTCGCTGTTGCCGTTTCCGTCCTGCCCAGAGACGTTCGCGCTGAGGGTATAGAGGTGGGTGCCGTCCGGCTGGACCACGAAACCCCAGGTGCCTCCCTGCGGGAAAGTGCCATTGAAAAGCAGGCCTGCGGGGAGACCATCCGAGCCATTGGCGGTAATCACGATAGAGCCCCCCGGCAAAAAGGGTCCGCCCATGCCCGCATTGGAGATGGATCCTTGCTCTGCTGTGGAGAACGAGAGTGTGCCGAGGTCGCTTCCTGAATATGTATTCCCTCCTAATGAAATCTGAGTCAGGGTTGCATCCGTTAGGACGTAGCTAATGCTGGTTCCTGAAAAGGTGCCGCCCGTGCTAGTGAAGGACATATCGTCTGCGAATGCCACGAGTGACAGAGTGAGCAACAGGACAATAATTAGACAGATATCCTTTTTCATGATTTCAGACCCTTCCAAGCGCGTTATTTGCCGCCCCTTTTTTCGTGCGGGACTCTTGCGACGAAAAAGGTCCCGGACCGAGAGGGCGCTGTCCCTTCCGGAATGTCGAAAGCAGCCTGCGTGCCAAAACCAAATCTCCCGAAAAAAGCTGAGAAACCACGGGGATGCGAAAGTCATGCCCCGCATGCGCGGGCAAGAGGTGCCGGAAACTAAAGGCGGGGATGGGCAAGAAGTGCCGGCCGTCGGCGATATTTCATGTCTCGTAATGCAATTCGAGAGAGAGCGCGGTTGGATGGTGGACGCTGCAAGTCGCACGAAGCATTTCGAGCGACCCTTCGCGCGTGGGTTTTCGGTAACATGGTATCTGCGAGCGGGCCGCATCCCATGATCGAGCGATTCGACTTCTCCGATCTACGCGAACTGTTTGCGAAAGCCAACGAAGAGAAATCGGGCGACCATTTGGCAGGCATTGCGGCGCGGTCGGAACGGGAGCGGGTGGCCGCGAAACGCAAACTGGCGGACTTGCCGCTACTGGAAATTGTCCAACGCCCGCTGATCGATCCTTCCGAAGACGATGTTAGCCAGCTCATCCTGGAGGCTTACGATCAAGAAGCATTTCGTCCCTTGGGAAGTATGACCGTCGGAGAATTTCGCGAATTCCTGCTGGACGATGGAACCGCGGAGGTTCAGTTACAGCAGCTGAGCACAGCCATCACCCCTGAAGTTGCCGCGGCTGTGGCCAAGCTGATGAGCAACAAGGATCTGGTGCTAGCGGCCGCCAAGATCCGCAACGTTACCCGTTGCCGCAATACCATGGGAGAGCCCGGCGTGCTGGGCATTCGCGTGCAACCCAATCATCCCGCCGACGACATTGGCGGAATCCTGCTGGCTGCATTCGAAGGACTGCTTTACGGGTGTGGAGACGCGGTCATCGGGGTGAATCCAGCCACGGACTCGGTGGAGACCGTCAGCGCGATTCTGATGGCGCTGAATCGCCTGGTGGAGGCATACGGAATTCCTACGCAGGCCTGTTGCCTTGGGCATATCACGACTCAGCTGGCAGCGCTAGAGCGGGGGGCCCCGGTCGATCTGCTTTTTCAGTCCATCGCGGGTACGGAAGCAGCCAACCGTAGTTTTGGAATCACTTTGGATATGCTGCGCGAGGGGCGCGAGCAGGTTCTAGAGCATCATCGCCAGCGCGATGTGCGCTGGGCCGGGGATGACGTGACATACTTCGAAACCGGCCAGGGCAGCGCGCTTTCCGCCGAGGCGCATCACGGGGTCGATCAGCTCACGCTGGAAGCGCGGGCTTACGGAGTTGCGCGGGCTTTTCAACCGTTTCTGGTCAACAGCGTCGTCGGCTTCATTGGGCCGGAGTATCTGTCCGATGAGAGGCAAATCATCCGCGCCGGACTGGAAGATCATTTCATGGGCAAGCTGCTTGGCTTGCCCATGGGCTGCGACGTCTGTTACACGAATCACGCAGCCGCTGACCAAAACTCGGCGGACAACCTGCTTCTGCTTTTGACCGCCGCCGGCTGTAACTACTTCATGGGCGTTCCCTGTTCCGATGACGTGATGCTGAATTACCAGTCCACCAGCTATCACGACGCGCTGGCAGCGCGGCGCTTATTCCATCTCTGTCCCGCGCCGGAGTTCCTGGCATGGCTGCAGAGCACGGGGATCTATCGCGGCATGGAACCAGCCTCGTTGGACTCCTCGCTGCGGCGGCAACTGATGCAGGGTCTGGAATCGTCCCTGGAGAGGACGCTTTGAATGACTGCGGACCAAGACAAGCTTGCCGCGACATGCGACTTGCCCGAGATATTAAAGAAAGTGCGCGCGCGGACTCCCGCACGGCTTCTGGCAGGCCGAAGCGGGGCCGCGTACCCAACCAATACTCAATTGGAGTTGCGTGCAGCGCATGCCGCCGCCCGCGATGCCGTGCGCGCGGAGTTGAATCTTGCTGTCGATCTCGGGGACGATTTCATAAGGAAATGGAATCTGTTCGAAGTCTGCACCAAAGCGGCGACCAAAGACGAATATCTTCTGCGCCCCGACTTCGGCCGTCATCTGAACGATGCGGCGCGCGCGGAGGTTACCCGGCATTGCGCTTCGGGGCGGGATCTGCAAATCGTGATCGGTGACGGGCTCTCGGTGAGCGCCGTTGCCTCGCAGGTTCCTCGGCTCCTGCCGCTGCTGCACGAAGGAGCAAGCGCTCGCGGCTGGACTATAGGCCAGATGTTCGTGATTCGTTACTGCCGGGTGGGTATTCTCAACCAGATTGGCGAGCTGCTGAATCCTAAAGTTGTCGTGCTGCTGATCGGGGAGCGGCCGGGTTTGGCAACGGCCGAAAGTTTGTCCGCCTACATGGCGTACCAGCCGAAAGTGGCGGACACTGACGCGAACCGCAACCTCATTTCGAACATACATGCTCGTGGGGTAGGTATGGAACTAGCTGCCCAGCGGATCTTGAATCTGGCGGCGTTGATGATGAGAATGGGCAACAGCGGTTGTCAACTTCGCGAAGAACCGCCGGCTGTCATTGCCTAGCACAGAAGGACAAATTCTCCCAAGGAAGCTAGCGCCAAGCCGACCCCAGAATTGAAGTTTTGAACCGAAGCGAATATCCAGCAAGTGACTGTTAATAAACGCCTTAGGAGGCAAAAGGGTGGCTATGAGCAAAATTGTCAGCAGGGTGTTGGGGGGATTTGTTTTATGGTACAACAATATACCGCGATGAATGGCGGCCCGGTCTGAGCGGCTACAGACCGGTTGAACGCGCGCAATCAGGAGGAACGATATGCGGCCAGAACAATGGGAAACATTCAAGCGTGCGGCGCGCCGCGAGAAGATGGACAAAATTCCCATGGCGCTGATCATCGACAGCCCATGGATTCCCGGCTACCTGGGAATCAAGCATCTGGACTACTTCCTTGATCCGGAACTGTGGTTTCAATCCAATCTGAAGATCATGCGCGAGTTCCCGGACATCATTTTCATCCCTTCGTGGTGGATGGAGTACGGGATGGCGGCGGAGCCCTCGGTGCTGGGCGCAAAGATCAAATTTTGGCAAGACAATACTCCGAGCGAATACCACACTCTGTACCATCTTGAAGACATCGATAACTTCCCCGAGTACGAAGTGGAGGCGGACGCCTTCGCCGGCCTGACTTTGCATCGCATTGGCATGGCCAAGCATCGCATTCTCGACGCCGGCTACATTCTGCCCATGGTCACATCGCGCGGTCCGCTTTGCACGGCGGGGTTTGTGCGCGGCACCACGAACTTCATGATCGATCTGGTGGAGGATCCCAAAGGCGCGCATAAGCTGATTGATCTCTGTACGCGAGTGGTCATCGATTGGCTCAAGGCGCAGCACAAAGTGATGGGCGACACGGTGGAGAGCATTTTCATTCTCGACGATATCGTTGGCTTCATCAACGAAGAACATTACATGGAGTATGCGCATCCCTATTTGAAGCGCATTTGCGATGCTTTTCCCAAGGACTGGGTAAAGGTCTATCACAACGACGCGGAAGTGGATGCGTGCCTGGATCACCTGCCCGATACGGGTTTCAACGTGCTCAATTGGGGCAAGCAGCGGCACATCACCGAAGTGAAACGGCGAGTGGGAGACCGGATGTGTCTGATGGGCAACGTGAATCCGCTGGAAGTTGCGGTGCGCGGAACGCCTGAGGAAGTGAAAGACGAGACGCTCGAAGTGTTGGAAGGTTCTGGCGGCGAAGGAATTATTCTTTCCGTCGGCGGCGGCACCAGCCCCGGCATGCCGCGCGAGAATATTCTGGCCATGCTGGAAGCTCTGCAGGAATTCAACGAGAAGCGCGCTGGCAGCATGGTTTCAAGTCATCGCTAAGGGAGTGCGCGGATGCCCGACTATGCCCTGATGAATCAGCTTCTGTACGAAGGAAACGCCAACGAGGTGAGGCGGTTGACCCAAGCCGCGCTGGACGAAGGTCGCTCCGTGCAGGAAGTCCTGAACGAGGGGTTGATCGCAGGCATGAGCGTGGTGGGCGAGGATTTCAAGCACAACGTGCTCTACGTTCCCGAAGTGCTGATCGCGGCGCGGGCGATGAAGGCGGGGATGGCGGTGCTCAAGCCGCTGCTCAGCGCCAAGGACAGCACTACCAGGCCCAAGGGCGTTCTCCTCATGGGCACGGTGCGCGGCGATTTGCACGACATTGGCAAGAACCTGGTTGGCATGATGGCCGAGGGTGCGGGATTTGAGCTGCACGACATCGGCGTGGACCAGAGCGTGGAGAAATTCATGGCGGCGGCGGAGAAATGCAAGCCGACCATCATCGGTATGAGCGCGCTGCTCACTACGACCATGATGTACATGAAAACCGTAATCGAAGGCTTTAACGCGGCCGGCCTCACGCATATCAAGATGGCCGTCGGCGGAGCTCCCATCAGCCAGATGTTTGCCGACGAAATCGGCGCCGACGGATACGGAGCGAACGCCTCCGCCGCGGTGGATTTATTTTTGCGGCTTGCAACACAGGCCTAAACAGGTGTAACCGACATTGGCTACTTACAAGATTCTGTATTGGCAGGAAATTCCCACTCAAATCAAGGCTGAGGATGACGCGGACGACATTACCGTCATGCTGGATGGGAAATTCATGGAACACATCGACATACTGGCCGCCAAGCGCGGCTTGCAAGCCGCCGACGACTACCTGGCGCAGTGGAAATGGAGCGAGGAAGAAGAGCGCGAAGGCTCCGCGCGCGAAGTGGCGGAAGCCCTGAAAGCCGAACTGGAAGCCAAGGGCTGGTAGGAACTCCCCGGGTATGGCCGTTACTCTCACACTCAACGGACAGTCGGTCCAAGCGACTTGCGAGCTCTCGCTATTTGACCATGCCGAGAAGCTGAACATCGACGTCCCCACTTCCTGCCACAAGCAGGGTAAATGCAAAGAGTGCATGCTGGAAATTGTGGAAGGGACGGGCGCGCTGTCGGCGATGACGGAGCCAGAGCGGCATTTGACGGGAAATTTTCGGCTGTCGTGTCAAACCTACGTGACCGCCGCGAGCGGCCATGTTCGCTGCCATACCATGCGCCGCGGGCACATGCGCATCGAGCGCCATGCGCTCGGGCTGCCGGTCAGCAATAAAGCAATCCCGCTCGATCCCACGGTCACGCGCGAGGGAGACCGCATCTTGATCGACGGAGTGGAGGTAGCGCGCTCCAACGGGTCGATCCACGGTATCGCGATGGACCTTGGCACCACGACGATCGTCTTGCGACTCATCGACCTCGAAAGCGGCGAGCAGATCGCGGACGCCTCGTTCGAGAATCCGCAACGTTTTGGCGGCTCCGACGTGATGGCTCGCATCAGCTACGACGGCGACCATCCGGGAAGGCTCCTGATGCGAACGCTTGCGGGATATCTGAGCCATGCCATCGAGAAGTTTCCAGTCGATCCGAAAACCATTTACGAAATGGTGGTGGTGGGCAACTCCACCATGCGGGATCTTTTCTTCCGCCAGAGCGTGCACACGATTGGACAGAACCCGTACCGTTCGATCACCGAGATTGAAATGGCCGAGGGCAAGCGGACGACGACCAGCCTCGTGCAGACCGGTCAGCGCAGCCTGTTGCCGATCCATCCCAAAGCTCGTGTGTACGGCGCGCCCATCATCAGCGGCCACGTGGGCGCTGACGCTGCCGCTTGCATGCTGGCGGTTGACCTGGCGAACGAAGAGCGCCTGATCGCGGTCATGGACATCGGTACCAACACCGAATTGATCGTCGGCAACAAGCGTCGAATTCTGGCTGCCTCTTGTCCTGCCGGCCCGGCTTTCGAGGGCGGAGCGATCGCCTGCGGCATGCCGGCATTGGACGGCGCCATCGAGGAAGTTGCGCTCGATGATGACGGAAAGTTCCACCTTCGCGTGATTGCCGACGTTGCTCCGGAGGGCATTTGCGGTTCCGGCCTGGTCGATGCACTGAGCGAATTGCTGCGCACCGGCCGCATGAACGACATGGGGCGCTTTGAAGATGACGTGCGCCGTGTCACGCTCGATCAGAATCACGACATTTTCCTTCTGGAGAGCGATGTGAACGAGCTGGCGCAAGCCAAAGGCGCCAATGTCGCCGGCCTGCACGTGGTTTTTAGCAGCTATGGCATCGACTTCGACGACATTGACGTTTTCTATCTGGCGGGAGGATTCGGGCGGCATCTCAAAGTGGAAGCGTCGAAGCGCATCGGGCTCGTTCCCAGCCTGCCGTCGGAGAAGATCGTGCAGGCCGGCAACATCGCCATCGAAGGCGCGACCATCGCTTTGCTTTCTAAATCGAAGCGGCAGGAACTGGAAGAACTGGTCAAGAGAGTCGAGCACTGCCGCCTGGAGACCCATCCTCGCTTTTTCGATTTCTTCGTCGAGGGATGCCAGTTCAAACCCGTGGAGCCGATTCCATGCCTGAAGTAGCCGAGATCATCGAACTGGCCAGCATGCGGCCGGACGTAAATGTGTCGCCGGCGGAGTATGCGCGGCTGCTCGGTTATCCGCGCGGCTGGGTGCTGGAAGGCCGGGCGCTGGAGTTGGCGGACTGGGCGCGCAGTTGGTACGCGCAGAACGGCCGGCCATGGTTCTACGCCCGGCAAGCGGAAAGCCTCGAGACGGCAGGCGACTCCATCCACATTGACGGAGTTTCTTTCACCAGCAAACGGCTTCAAAGCACGCTGCAACAGGCGGAAGCCCACAGCGTGATTGTGGTTGCGGTCGGCGCCGGCCCGGAGGCCGAAGAGGAAGCTCGCCGGCGCTGGCAACAGGAAAAGCCCGACGAATATTTCTTTCTGGAGGTGTTCGGTTCCGCGGTCGTTGAACATCTGACCACAGTGACCGGAGCCAATCTCTGCGACTGGGCGGAACGCCATCAGATGGCTGTGCTGCCCCATTACAGCCCCGGATACCCTGAATGGGACGTTGCGGAACAGCCGCGTCTGCTCGCATTGATGAAGCAGATGCGAAAGCAGTCTTTGCCTTCCTGCGTGGAAGTGCTGGACTCCGGCATGTTGCGACCCAAGAAGACTTTGCTGGCGGTCTTCGGACTGACGCGTCATACCGATCGCCTGCGCCGGCTCACCGAGTTGGTTCCATGCGAGAGCTGCTCGTTCGCTCCTTGTCAATACCGGCGTGCGCCCTACCGGCGGGCCCCCAGATTGAGGCTCGACGCCCCAGCCCGCGTCGGGGTTCTCGATCAAAACGCCGCGTACAGCGTGAGAATCAAAGCTTTGAAGCGCTGGGCGGCGGAGCGTCTTACGATGCACACCGCTAACGACGGCAGCATCGACGTGCTGTTCCGCTACGATGGGACCACTTGCACCAACCTGGGCCGGCCACTGACTTTTTACTACCAGGTGAAACTGGGTCCGCGCGCTGAAGGTTATCCTATTCAGGAGCAGCGCTGTGTTCCGGCCGAGGGCGATACCGGCCACACCCAAATGTGCCAGTATCTGGAGAATCCGGAGCGCATGATGACCGCGATTGAGCGTGACAAGCCGCTCGCGGGGCAACAGTTAGATGCGGTCTTGTCCTGGCGACGCGAAGCCTGCGCCAGTGGCTGCTATTGCGATTCGCTGAGCCGCGATCACAAATGGGGTCTAGTTCTCGAAACCGTCCACTACGCGCTCGTACAAGAAGAATTGGCGCGGGACGCCGAACCGCGATGAAGAAACTCTTGCAGGACGCGGTAAGAGAACGCCCCATGCTATCCGACGGCGCCATGGGCACGCAGCTCATGATCGCCGGACTAGAACAAGGCAATTGCGGCGAAGCCTGGAATCTCACGCATCCCGAGAGAGTGCTCGCCATCCAGCGCCGCTATGCAGAGGCTGGCGCGGAGTGCATTCTCACCAACACATTCGGCGGTTCGCGCATCATGCTCAACCGCCATCACAACGCCGGCAAAGTCGTCGAGATCAATAAGGCGGGAGTCGAGATCGTTCGCCAGGCCTTCGACGGCAAAGAAGGATATGTGATCGGCGATATTGGCCCCTTCGGCGGCCTGCTCGAACCTTACGGCGACTTCACCGAGGCCCAGGTGCAGAGCGCCTTCGAGGAGCAGGCCGCGGCGCTGGTGGACGCGGGAGCTGACGCCATTATCATCGAGACACAGACGTCGTTTGAAGAACTGCTTATCGGGATCAAAGCCGCGCAGGCCGCGGGATCAAAGTGCATCATCGGATCGATGGCGTATGACGTAACCCTCGATGGCTCGACCTTCCGCACCATGATGGGCATCGAGCCGGAGAGCGCCGCGGAGTTCATGGCAGAGCATGGCGCGCATGTGGTCGCCCTAAACTGTGGGACAAGAATGGACATGGTACGCGCGCGCGAGGCCGTCGAGCGCTACAAGCGGGTGACCGACCTGCCGGTGATGGTCGCGCCCAACGCCGGCCAGCCCAAGCTCGTCAACATGAAAGTCGTTTACGACGAAACTCCGGAACAGATGGTGCAAGGCTTGGTGCCGCTGCTGGAGTCGGGCGCCAACATCGTAGGCGCCTGCTGCGGCAGCACACCGGAACATATTCGCGCATTCCGAAAGACCATGGATGAGTTTCTGAAATCGAAAGCCTCGCAAGCAAACGGAGCCGAATGTGAAAGTCAAGCTTTGTGATGTGAACCTGGCCGCGGCGGAAAAACTTCCCCAGCTTACGGACGACAAATCGGGCATTGGAGTTCACTACGTCGACGCCTACATCCGTCCCATGAACACCAAGCTGGCGGACGGCACGCCGGTAAAGTGCAAGCGCCGCGGATTGAAAATCGTGCTCTCCGCAGGCGGAAAAAAAGGCGAAGGCCTGATGCGCCGCATCGACGTAAGCCCCGACCCTATCGTGATGTTGGACGCCGCCTTGCAGGAGGCAGCCAAAGCCGCGGGCATCGAACTCGCAGTCGAAGATGGAGCAATCTTCGTCTCGCTTTAACTCGCAGTGTCTGCCGGGTGCCGCGCATCTCGCGGTTTTCGAGATGCGGGTCTTGGCGGTGAAGCTTTTCTTTTACGCCGCTTTTTCGCGTGCTGTCACCGGGCAAGACGCGGCAGTCGTTGATCCGCACCGGTCCCGCCCGTTTTATGGATAGCATCCGTTTGGCCGACAATTCGGGATTTGTCGCGACGCTGAACCGAACTGCCTCCTGCTTCCATCTGCAGTGATGAATTTCGGGGGCGACATCGCGCGCGAGGATGTCGATTCTGTAAGCGCCGGAAAACCAACCTTCATGTGGTTATTTGCGATCAAACCGGCTGACGATCCAAAGAGGTTAGAACCCGAAGCAGCAACAGCCAGCGGCGCACGTTGGTGGTGATCAGGAAATTTTCTTTGACGTGTTCGCGACCGTTCCGTCCTAGCTGCACTGCGAAGTCGGGGTGAGTTAGGAGATAGCGGATCTGATAGGCACATCCTTCGACGGAATGAACCAGCACGCCGGTCAGCTTGTGGATGACCTGGTTGGGGATGCCGCCGACCGCGCCGGCGATGGTGGGCTTCCCTTTCCATAGCGCCTCGGTGACGGTGAGGCCAAAACCCTCCTTAATTGATTTCTGGACCACTATGGTCGAAGCTCGCTGCAGTGCATTGATCTCCAGCGCGCACCACGGCGGCAGGTCGAGAATGATGATGTCGGGATCGTCGCCGGCCGCGTCCTTGACCTCTTGGAGCACGAGCGCGCCTTCTGGATCATCGCTTGCACCGCCACCGGCCAACACCAACTGGCAATCGACATATTTTCTAGCGAGCTTAAATGCCTGCACCACGCCCACCGGATCCTTCAAACGGTCGAAACGCGATACCTGGGTTACGACCGGGCGCGATCGATCAATACCGAAATCGTCGCAGACCCTTTGCACGAAGCCCTCATCGAGTTCTTTATTCTTCTCCGAGAGCGGGTCAATGCACGGGTAAAACAGATACTGGGGGATGGGCAACTGCCGGCTAAACGACTGCGAAGAAACGATTGCCGTATCATACTGTTCGATGAACGGCCGTAGAAATTCCCAAACTTGCGGATTCGGATTCGATAAGTCGATATGGCAGCGCCACACCCAGCGGCCGGGCATACCCTTGCGCGCAACAATCAAGCCGGCGGGTTGCGGATCATGAATGACCACCATGTCTTCCGTGAATTGCATGCGTTGCCGGTTCTGTTCGTTGTAGGCGAGGAAGATTTCCCGCGCCGCTCGCGTCAGCTCGTATTCGGCGCCTTGCAGGGCATTGTGGAAGGCTTTTGTGACTTCGAAGAAATCGTTCCCTCCCGTAATCACCTCCCAATGGGTGGTGATTTCGAGCTCTCCCAGCAGAGGGACGAGACGATTCAGCATTTCGGCCACGCCTCCGCCGACGGCGGTGGAGTTGACCATCTTCACCGCCTTACCTTTGAGTTCGCGAGCGAGAAAGCGCAGTTCGTCGATCTCGGCCGCGCCGACTATTGCCTGGTAGTCATCGAGGTGCGGCGCTGGAGCGGGGGTGGGAGGCGTTTCCCATGTTCGGGGAGACGTTCGCGGAGCCTTGCGGCGCTCCGCGTGCAGCAGCTCGGGCTGAGCGGAGAGCACTGGATCGTCGTGTTCGTGGGTTGCAGTTTGCGGCTTTACGAATTTCATTGTGTGTTCATCACCTAAATCGACTCGGTTAAGTCAAAGCCCGTTCCAGAATGCGAACCATCTGCCGGCGTACATCCTCGAGCGTTGCCGTATAAATATCGATCCGGTTCATGGCACGGGCTACGTCGGTCAGTCCGACATCTTCATGCAGCCATTGTGAGAAATCATTGGACATGAGTTTGAGCCGCAGCCGCGCCTCGATGAAATGATGATGAATGGAGTGCACACTCACTTCTCGCAGGCCATTCGCGAAGTCCTGCATCGTGTCGGCGACAAAGTTGGTGGGCATCACCACGATGTCAGACGCGCAAAAAAAGAATGTTTCCTCCGCCATACGCGCGCCGTCCGGCGGATTGAGTTGCAGGTGTTTCTCCACAATCTGAATGAATCGGTCCCGCAACTCGCCGAGAGACGTGAACTCACGCACATCCACACTCGCGAGTTGTTCCGCCAGACCCGGCTCGTTACAGGCAGCCAGCGCCCAGTGCGCGAAGTCGTTGGAAAATCCCTCGCGAATAAAGTGATGCTCCTGCAAAGTTCGGAAGGTATGTTGAAAAATAGAGTCGTCCGGACATTGGCGGAGTGCAGCCAAAAACTCCGCCAGTGTATTGGCTTTCTGCGTGGTGATGCGTAAGAGATGTGCCGACGTATTAAAGTAGAAGGGCTTTACCGGCATTCGTGGAAGAGACAACTGCACTGTGGTTGTCATCCGTTCACCGTCGCGGCTACACCACTGTCAAAGGTGCGGCCCTCGGTGCAGGCTTTCAGCCATAGCCCGAGAAAACCGAGAAGTAGGCCGTGAGGCTGCAGCCAAATTTGAGCTGCCGTCTGCCGCCATGTGGGGCGAACCAGCACGCTGAGACCGGGGCCTTGCATCGCCTGGAAAGCAGATTCGTCGGTGTTGTCGTCGCCCAGATAAGCGGCGGGCGTGTTTCGACCAATTTCACCGAGAAAGGCGCGAACCACGTCACTCTTGTCGGCCTCGGGCGTACGCACTTCGATACCACCATCGAAGTCTAGCAGGCCGAGCCCACTCGATTCGGCTATCGGCCGCCAGCCGAGCAAGACGCGCGCGCGAAGAGCATTCACGCCACTTTCGCTCAGACCGCGCCATGCCTGATCGCGGTTCGTCTCGAACGGCGCTAACGTTCCGTCGTAATCAAGGAGCAGCGCCGTCTGAGATGCGTGCGCGACAGTTTGCGGAAACGGCGCGATCTCGGATTGCACTTCTGGCCTCAAACCCTTGCTCCTTTCTGGGCCGTTCCTGTCTTGACGGCTCGCGACCACGAATCATGCTACGGATACGCTCGCACGAAATTTCTCCTGCACATCTTCTGGCGGATCCAAGCGAACCTCACAAAGCTCCGTGACCAGGTTCCCGGCCCAGCGGTAAATGTTGTGTTCCTTGATGACCTTCCGCATGCGTTGCATACGCAGCTGCTTTTCTTCCGGCTCCATCTCTAAAGCGGCGCGGATGGCATCGGCGGTCTGATCGATGTCGTAAGGATTGACCAGCAGCGCGTCGTGCAGCTCGCGAGCCGCGCCCGTGAACTGGCTGAGAATGAGCACGCCCCGTTCATCACGGCGCGCGGCAAGAAATTCCTTGGCGACAAGGTTCATGCCATCGTGCAACGAAGTGACCAGGCAAAGATCGGCGGCGTGGTAATAGAGTTCGATCTCCTGATGGCTGTGCTGGCGTTTGAGGAACACGATGGGCTTCCACTTGCCGCTCTGGAAGCGCCAATTGATGCGTTCCGCCTCGGCTTCCACTTCCGCGAGCAAGTCGTGATAGCGCTTGATGTGGGTGCGGCTGGGCGCTCCGATTTGCACGAACGTGAATCTTCCCGGATAGCTCGGATACTTATCGAGGAACCGTTCGATCGCCAGGAACCGCTCCAGAATCCCCTTGGTGTAGTCGACGCGATCGACCCCGATCCCCATGAAAGTCGCTTCTACGCCCAGACTCCGCAGCAGAGCTGTACGTTCGAGGTAGTTAAAGCCACGATTATTGGCTTCGGCGGTATCGTCTTCCGTGAAAGCAACGCTGATGGGAAAAGGACGCACCATGGTGCGGTGGTCCTGGCGAAGCACGGAAAAGTGTTCCCAGTCCACGCGCGACTCGACCACGCGGTCGACAGTCTCCAGAAAATTGTTGCAGTGCGATTGAATGTGAAATCCGATCAGGTCGGCGCCGAGTAAACCATCCACCAGTTGGCGTTGCCAGGGGCAAATGCCAAAGGCTTCCGGATTCGGCCACGGAATATGCCAGAAGATTGCTACCCGCGCATCCGGCCGTTTTTCTTTGATCAACCGCGGCAGCAGAGCGAAGTGATAGTCCTGGACGAGCACCACCGGCTTCACGACATTTTCGATTTCCTGCAGCACGGCAGCCATGAACTTGCGATTGACAACCTGGTAGTACCGCCAGTCGTCAGCCCGAAAAAGCGGGCGAGTGTGCGCGATGTGGCAAAGCGGCCAGAGCCCCTCGTTGGCAAAACCGTAGTAGTAGCCCTCCTCTTCTTCTTTGGTCAGCCACACGCGTCGCAAGCTGTAGCGGGGATCCTCGGGAGGAACGCGCAGCCGGTCAACGCCGTCCACGACTTCAGCGTCGGCATTGCCGCTGCCGTGCGCGATCCAGGTTCCATCACAGGCATTGAGCACGGGTTCGAGCGCGGTAACCAGGCCGCTCGGCGGGACCACGACCTCGAGCGCCTTTCCGATGCGCTGATGCATGTAAGGTTCGCGATTCGAAACGACGAAAAGATGGCCGTCGTCCAAACGAGTGCGGAGTTGCACCGAAAGGCGATGGGCCGTCCACATGGACTCCCCCGCTTCGCGCAGGCGGGCCTCGTTTTCGGCTGCATTGCGGGCCAGGTTGAGGCTCTCGGCCATGGTGGCGACTTCGCGCGCCAGCGGCCGGAACATGGCCAGGTCCGGCACTTCCTGACGGAAAGAAATCTTTCCCGTGCGGAGTGCCCGCATCCACAGCGCCGCCCGCGCAATCGGGCCCGCGATGCTCCAGCGGACAATCAGCAGCGTAATCAGCACGATCAGAAAGACCTGCGCCAGGACGCGAAAAAATGTCCGCCGCCACACAAGAAAGACTTGCGCACGGATGTAGCTCACATCGTGCACCACCGCCAAACCGCCCACTACTTCATCCTGACCGCGAATCGGCAGTGCGAGAATGTGTATCGGCAAACTTCCCAGCCGGACGAACGAACTCTCTTCGTGTTCCTGCGCAACGGCCTGTGTCACCGCCGGCGGACTGACGGTGAGCGTTCTTGCGAGCTCCGGAGTCGTGGCTACCAGCGCGCCCCGCCGGTCGTAGATCACAACTCCGAGCAGGTGCTCCCGGTTTCCGAAGCGTTGTACCAGTCGCTGCAGCTCCTTGTGAGCAACATTGTTAGGGGCGATTTCGGGGTCGCCATTCCACAAGCGCTCAACATTGCCCACCAGACTTTCGCCGAGCATCTCGGCGGAACGCTCCAGGTCGTTGCGCAGCGCGCGCTTTTCACGCAGTACTTCGTAGTAGGAGAACCCAGCAGAAACCAGTGTGATGCCGAGAATAAGAGAAACAATAAGGCGAACACTCAACAATCGCATGCATATTCCTCGTGCCGGGAGCTTGAGGTGCCCGCCCAGCCGGACGGTTCGTCAGAAGCAATGTCAGACGTGCGAATGCCAGTTCGATAATGTTGGCCCAAAGATCAAGTGGTAAAAGGGCGGCTAGGCACGGCCGCCCCTCCCCACAGGTGTCCTGCTCATAGCACCTGACTCTTACGGGGATCAGGCTGGCTCGATCGCGCTGCCGCGAATCGTCCCGGTGGAGGCATCCAAAACTCCGGTCACCTTTACGCTCCTATTCAGGAAGCCCTGCGCCTTTTGCTGATCGTCGAGTTGATATCCGTAAGGACAAGTTTGTCCCCGGGTTTCACCTTCTTTTCGCTGAACGTTGCCGTGGCTGCCGGGTTTTGATCGTCAGGCTGCATTGGCTGCTGGCTGCGTTGTCGTGTTACGGGAAGAGTCAGGAGCACTCTGCGCGAACAGCGACTCACTTGCGAAACACAAAACAGCTGTCAGCGCCATTTGGCAACATCATGGACAGAGCGAATTGTGATTTCTTCATCGCAGTCTCCTTGGGGGAGGGATTTGTGTCTGTGGGGGTCAAGATGCAAGTCCCCTGCCAAGGGAGACTGAAGCCCTAAGTTGTTGATATAACATCGCGCGAGGTGAAGTGAGAGAATTCCCACAGTGCAAGGATGACCAGCAGGGAGAAAATTGTTCCATCCAATCGCTTCAGTGGAACTCAGGTATCGTAAGGCAATCTTGGCCGGGTTGGCATGAGTATCGGGGCGCCAAGGGTTTCTTGCAATTGTGAGCAACAGTGAACATCTTTCGCGATCACGAACCGGGAAAATAGCTCTGGCAAGATTCAAATCGATGTTTTAAACTTGTGTTTATGCCGCCAGTAAAATCGATTCAAAGGCGAAAACCGAGACCGCCCAAACCGGTGACCCCTGCTTCCACGCGGGCGAAGCTGGTGGAAGCCGCCGGTCAGGTGTTCGCCGAGCATGGCTACCAGGCGACCACGGTGCGGGAAATCGTTAAGCGCTCGGGGGCCAATATCGCGGCCGTCAACTATCACTTCGGCGACAAATTAGGCCTGTACACGGAGGTCTTGCGGCAATCGGTGCGGGCGGCCAAAGTGGAGGCAATCCACAGCGCGCTAGATCAGAATGCGCCCCCGGAGGACATTTTGCGATCGGTGATCAAGGCTCGCTTGCAAAACGCGACCAGGCCAAACTTGCCAGACTGGAACTTTCGCATCATGGTGCACGAACTCGTGCAGCCCACCCCGGCGCTGTCGCGAGTCATCAATGAAGTCTCCCGGCCGATTTACAAGCGGCTGCTCGAATTGATCGGCAGCATCATCGATTTGCCTCCCAAGGACGAGAAGACCCGGCTCTGCGCTCACAGCGTCATGGGACAGATTCTTGTCTATATCTTGGCGGGTCCTCTATTGACACAACTTTGGCCGGAGCTGGAGATGACACCAGAGCAAGTGGACCGGATCGCCGAACATATCTGGGCCTTTTCGCTGGCGTATCTTCGGCAAGCAAATTCTGGTGGCCGGCGAGCTACCGTACTGAGCAAGCGAGGTCAGATATGACGGAACAACCAGTGATCGAGAAGCCTCTTCCAAAGCAGGACCAGCCGTATTCAAGATCGCAACCCGCGCCGGTTACGGCGAAACCGCCCCGCTCCATGGCCCGTCGCCTCGTGGTTCCGTTGGTTTTAATTCTGATTCTTGCTGCCATCGGATTCGCGGTTTGGAAAATGTTCCTCTCCGCTCCGCCGATACCAGCCAACGTCGTGCAGCTCAGTGGACGAATCGAAGGGGATGACTCGGCAGTATCTCCCAAGACGGGCGGCCGCATTCTCGAAATTCGCGTGCGCGAGGGAGATAGCGTAAACGCTGGTGACATCATCGCGGTGCTCGATGACGAGCAATTGCGGGCACGCGTGGAGCAGGCGCAAGCCGAGCTTCATGAAGCGGAAGCAAAGGCCAGGTCCGCGCGCGACCAGATTGCGGTCCTCGATGAACAGTTGCGGCAGGAAGAAGCGAACGTTACGCAGCAAGAAGCCGCCCGCGACATTGCCCAGTTCGATAAAGAGGCATACACGCGCCTGGCGCAATCCGGAGCCGTATCCGAACGGCAAGGGAAACAGGCGGTGTCAACCGCCGACCAGCAGGCGGCGGCCGTGGCCGGCGCCAAGCGCCGCGTAGCCGGCGTGAACATGCAGCTTGCGCAGCAACAGGCGGCCATAGCCGACGCCATGGCGAGTGTTGCTCAGGCCCATGCGCAGCTCATGGAGGCGCGGGAAAATCGCCAGGATTTGACCGTGAAAGCGCCCTTTGACGGCACGGTAGTAACCCGCGTGGCCGAGCCCGGAGAAGTGATTACCGCCGGAACCCCAGTCATCACTTTGTTGGATCTCAGCAAGGTGTACCTGCGAGGTTTTATTCCCGAGGGGGAGATCGGCAAGGTCAAAGTCGGCCAGGCTGCGCGCGTGTATCTGGATTCGAATCCCACGCAGCCAGTGGACGCCTACGTTTCACGCATCGACCCGCAAGCCACATTCACTCCCGAGAACACTTATTTCCGTGACGACCGCGTCAAACAGGTCGTTGGGGTAAAGCTGCAACTGAAAGGAGCACTAGGATTCGCCAAACCGGGCATGCCGTCGGATGGAGAGATTCTGGTTGCGGGCGATCGTTGGCCAGAAGAAAGGCGCAAATGACGGTCGCGACTTCCACTCCGATGATCTCCAGAAGCGGCTCCGAGGCTGCGGAGACGATCGCTATTCGAATTACCGGGCTCTGGAAGCGCTACGGACTACTCGAAGCCGTGCGCGGAATCAGTTTTGAGGTTGGCAAAGGCGAGATCTTCGGGTTGATCGGACCCGATGGCGCGGGAAAAACTTCGACCTTCCAAATTCTCGCCGGGGTCATGGAAGCGAGCGCGGGAGTGGCCGAGGTTTTTGGCCGGCCGGCACGCGAGGCTCGCTCTCAGACAGGTTATCTCACGCAAGCATTTAGCTTGTACCCCGATCTCACAGTTTCCGAGAACATCCACTACGTCGGCGATTTGCGGCGCGTTGCGCCGGAAGACATCACCAAGCGCGGCCGCCAGTATCTGCAGATGTTCGACATGGATCGCTTTTCCGACCGCCTGGCCGGCCAGTTAAGCGGCGGAATGAAGCAGAAGCTTTCATTGGCTTGCGCCTTGGTGCCTCAACCTCGCGTGCTGGTGCTTGATGAACCCACAACCGGCGTGGACCCAGTATCCCGGCGCGAGTTCTGGGATGTCCTGGCGCATCTGGCTGCCCAGGGCTTATCCATCCTGGTCTCGACGCCATACTTGGATGAAGCCGAGAGGTGCCATCGGATCGCGTTCATTCATAAGGGCGAGATCCGGAAAATCGGCACTCCGGTCGAATTGCGCGAGACTCTGGACGCCAAGCGGCTGGAGGTCCGTGTCGACAACTTGAGCGAAGCTGAACGGGTGCTGTCACAGGTGTCCGGTCCGCAGCAAGACATCGTGGATGTGGAGCGCTTTGGCGACCGTCTCGACGTCCTGGCTCATGATCCGGAGAAAGCGCGCCGGCTCGTTGAGGAACTCAGCCGCCAAGCCGGCCTACGCGTTAGCGACATTCGCGTCGACGAGCCGACTCTCGAAAACGTGTTCGTTGCCAGACTGCGGGCGTTAGGCGAAGACTCGAAGGAGTCGCCGTTTCCCGGGCGTCACGACCACGCGAACTTGCGCGGCCAAACCGCCATGGGAGCGGACAATCTGACCAAACAGTTCGGAGCCTTCACTGCGGTAAAGAATGTAACCCTGGAAATCCGCTACGGAGAAATCTATGGCCTGCTGGGCGCAAATGGCGCCGGTAAGACAACCACGATCCGGATGTTGTGCGGACTGCTGCAGGCTACCAGCGGAAGCATGCGGCTGGCCGGCGAGCGAGCCAACTTGCGTTCGGAAAGCATTCGCCAGCAGATCGGCTACATGTCGCAGAAATTCTCGCTCTACAACGATCTGACCATCTTGGAAAACCTCCGCTTCTTCGCCGGTGTCTACGGCGTGTCCGAGACTGAGCGCGACGAGAAAATCCACTGGGTGCTGTCGTTTTCGGGGTTGGAAGGGAAGGAAGACCAGATCACCGGCAGCCTCCCCGGAGGGTGGAAGCAGCGTGTCGCTTTCGGCGCTGCCATCATGCACGAACCGAGCGTGCTCTTTCTCGACGAACCGACTTCCGGAGTTGATCCTCTTGCCCGGCGAGCTTTCTGGGTGATGATCAACCGCTTGGCCGATGCCGGCGCAGCGATTCTTGTGACGACCCATTACCTCGAAGAGTCCGAGCAATGCAACCGCTTGGGATTCATGGCCGGCGGCGAACTGGTGGCGGAAGGAACGCCAAGCGGCATCAAGAGCGCGCAAACCGGCCATCTGCTGGAATTCATCGTCGACCAACCGCAACGCGCCGCCGACTTCCTCAAGAGCGATACCGGACGTTGGCGGGTTTCCCTGTTCGGCAATAGGCTTCACGTCGTCACCGATGAAGATGTTGACGCGGGCAAAGCAATCACGACGCAGAAGCTCGAGAGCAATGGAATCCGGATCATCAGCGTGCGCGAAGAACCCTTTTCGCTCGAAGATGTGTTTATCAGCGTGGTCGAAAAGGCCCGCCAACAGGGAAAAGTTGCAGCGGAAGAATGAGGAGCGCCCAGGATGAGACGTGTAATTGCGCAAGCCCGCAAGGAGTTGACGCAGATCCGTCGCGACTGGCGGACCCTGGCTCTTGCCCTGGTGCTTCCGCTGGTCTTGCTGATGCTGATGAGTGTGGCTCTCTCTTTGACCGTGAACAATCTGCCGGTCATTGTGCAGGACTTTGACGATTCCCCCGCGTCGCGCGATTTTGTGGACGCGATTCGCGCTTCCATTACTCTCCATGTCGTGGCCTGGCCGATCGATCGTCGGCCGGAACAGGCTCTGAGTTCAAACACCGCCCGGGCCGCCGTGATCATTCCCGAGCATTTCGGAAGGGACATGGCGCGAGGCGCGAATTCTCCCGTGCAATTGCTGGTGGACGCGTCGGACGCCAATACCGCAAAGCTCATGTCGGGCTATGCCAGCGAGATAACCGGCGCCTATAATCAACGCATCGCGGGCACTCAGAGTTCCGCGCCGGTTCAGACCGCCATCCGCCTCTGGTACAACCCCGGACTTTCCGCCAGGAAGTTTTACGGTCCCGGGATTTTTGTGCTGGGCCTTTCGATGTTCCCTCCTTTGCTGGCCGCTCTCGCCATGGCAAAAGAAGGAGAACAGAAGACAATTCTTCAAGTTTACGTTTCCAGTATCTCCGCCCACGAGTTCCTGCTGGGAAAGATTCTTGCCTTCATGGTGGTCGCGCTCGCCGAGTGCGTGCTCATGCTCATTCTCCTGTTTACATATTTTGGTCTGGGGCTGGCGGGCGACCCCACGCCGTTCATCGTCGCCACCATTCTCTACACATTCTGCGTCGCGGCCTTCGGGACGATGGTGGGGGCGACGATTCCCAGCCAAGTGGCCGCGATGCAAGTGGTCGCGTTGGGCGGTTTCCTCCTGGTGTTTCTGCTCTCCGGTCTGATTTTTCCCATCGAGAACATCCCCGTGGGATTGCGATGGATCTCGACGTTCATCTGGGGCCGTTACTACATCGAGGTGGTGCGCGACGCGCTGTTGCAAGGCGGCGGCTGGCCTGCCGTTTGGTGGAAGGTCGTGATCATCGGCGTCATAGGGTCGGTTTTCTACGGGATAGGATGGCGCGGCATGCGCCGTATGCAGCTCAAAGCGTGAGCGAATGACGAATCCTTTGCAAAACATTTTCGACCGCCGGGTCCGCGCACTCGTCCGCAAAGAGTTCAACCAGATCCGGCGCGACCGCCGTCTCATGATCTCTTTGATTCTTCCTCCCATCTTGCAGTTAACGTTGTTTGGCTTCGCGCTGAGCGCGGCGGTGTCGAATGTTCGTCTTGGGGTGGTCGATGACAGCGCAACTCCGGAGAGCCGGGAATTGGTCGCGACCCTCACCGAGAGCAAAAGCTTCCGCCTCGGAGGCTACTACTTCTCCGTAGACGGACTCGGGACCGCGATCAGTCAGGGCCGCCTGGATGCAGGCGTGGTTATCCCCTACGACTACGCCCGCGATTTGCACCGTGGACATTCCACTACCATCCAATTCCTGCTGAACGCCACCAACGCGAATACGGCCACCATCAGTCAGGCCTATGCCGAAGGCATCGTGCAAACTTACATCGCCGGGCTGCCGAGCCTGGGCATTCATGCCGGCCTTAAGCAAGTTACCGCGTCCGAGATAGGACGCCGCGGTCAAGTGCAACTCATGCCGGCTTTCATTTACAACCCCGGCCTGGTCGATTCCTGGTTCATCGCGACCGGTGTTTTCGGTCTCTTGCTAATCCTGAACAGTTCGTTGGTTGCATCGGCGGCCATGGTAAAGGAACGCGAAGCTGGGACCATGGAGCAACTGCTCATGTCTCCTGCAAGCACTTCTGAAATCATCATCGCCAAGATCGTGCCGCTCTTTGCCTTGCTCTGCATCATGATGTTGCTGGCGATTGCGGTACTCAAAATCGTTTTCCACATCCCGTTTCATGGCAGTTTGCCCTACGTCTTGTTTGGCGGCATGCTCTGCATCTTGTCCGGGATCAGCCTGGGCACGGTGATTGCAACCTTCAGCAAGTCGGCGCAGCAAGCGCAGCTGACTGCTTTTTTCATCAATCCCCCGTTGTCTTCTCTATCGGGAGCCCTGAATCCTGTTGAAGCGATGCCGCGATGGTTGCAGCCTTTGACGGTCTTCAATCCCATTCACCATTTCGCGACCATCGTTCGCGGCGGCATGCTCAAAGGGAGCGGGTTCGCCGCGCTGTTGCCCAATTTCCTGGGGCTGTTGCTCTTCACCTTAGTCTTGGTTTCGCTCAGCATCTGGCGATTTCGCAAGCAACTTAGTTAGTTACGGAAAGGCCCGGTCCACTGTCCATGAGGAAACTGACCACACTACTTAGTGCCACACGAATCCTGCTCAGTCTGTGCATTGCCAGCGGAGTTGCATCCGCGCAGGGGCCGCCCGCCCAAACCCAGGGCACACAGGCAGCCCAGTTGCCTCTGTCGGGCCGCAGCGCTCAAAGCGGCTCCGTAACGGCCACGCAGTCGTCTGTTGCCGGCCAAACGAGCACCGTCAACACACTCAATCCCACGATTCAAGTTCAGGGCGCCTACTCCGGAAGCACGGCAGGTTTTTCCAACAAGCCGTTTTCTGGCAAGCTGTCTTTGCGAGAGGCCATCCAACGCGGGCTGGAATACAATCTGGGCGCGGTGGGACTCGCCCAGGCCGTGCGCCAGGCGCACGGGCAAACGCTTGTGGCACGCAGCGCACTGCTTCCCAACCTCACCGGCGACCTGGCCGAAACTGTCCAGCAGACCGATCTCGCCGCGGAAGGTTTCCGCTTTAAGATTCCAGGATTCGCCATCCCAAGTATCGTGGGACCGTTCAACTACTTTGATCTGCGGGCCCGGCTCTCGCAAACCGTAGTAGATCTCACCGCGTGGAAAAACTACAAAGCGGCCAATGAAAACTTGCATGCCGACCAGCTCTCTTCTCAAGATTCTCGCGATCTCGTGGTATTGGCCGTCGGGGGCGCTTATCTTGAGGTGCTTGCCGACAAAGCCAGAGTGCAATCCGCGCTCGCCCAGTTGGACACAGCCAACGCTCTCTATCGACAGGCCTCCCAGCAGCGAGATGTAGGGGTAATGGCCAAAGTGGACGTCGATCGCAGCCAGGTGCAAGCTCTTACCGAACAACAGCGGGTGACTTCGTTTGAGAACGATCTCGCGAAGCAAAAAATCAATTTGGCGCGGATGACGGGTTTGCCGCCCAACGATCAGTATGACCTCTCCGATGACGTTCCTTTCTCAACTGCGCCGCCAATTACGGTGGATGACGCCCTGCGACAGGCATTCGAGCAGCGTTCGGATTTAAAGGCAGCGGCGGCGCAGGTCCGCGCCGCCGGCCTCGCGCTCTCGGGCGCGCGCTCGGAACGACTCCCGTCGCTTTCGGTGAACGCCGATTATGGCGTGATCGGAACCAATCCAGCCCAATCTCACGGAACCTTTTCGGCCACCGGTACTCTGCGGTTTCCCATTTGGGAGGGCGGCCGGACCGAGGGAGACATTGAGCAGGCCAACGCCACCTTAACCCAACGCCGCGCCGAACTCGAAGATCTCAAACTCGAAGTGGAGAGTGAAATCCGGAAAATCTATTTCGACCTGGAAGCGGCGACCAGTCAAGTGGAAGTGGCGCAGAAGAATGTCCAGGTCGCCAAGGAGACCCTCGACCTCACCCGGCAACGTGTGGAGGCGGGCGTGGCCGATAGTGTTGAGCTGGTTCAGTCGCAGGAATCGTTAGCTGGAGCGGAGCTTGACTACATCAACAGCGTGTTCGCCCACAACCTCGCCAAACTAAGCCTGGCTCGGGCCACGGGCCGAGCTGCAGAAGATCTGCCGGCGTTTCTTAGCATCCACTAAAAGTCGATGCTGGGCTGATCGCGATTCGATAGCGAATTCCATGGGCGTTTTCCTTCGGTCTCAAGTATTTTCCTAAGTTCATCTTTGCTAGGATCTGATTTCAATACGTCACCTTTTATCGCTTCATTTAGATATGCCAGCAGGACATAGTGCCAAGCGAGCATTATCTCGTGTTCATCAAAATTCAATCGAGCAATCCAGCTTCCGCTTGATATTTCCAAACCACCCGCCGAAACCGAGGTGTGCAGATGTGGATTAAGGTTTAGAAATCCTCCGTACGTCTGCTGAACCACCATGAGAATAGCGCGCACACCACACCTTGCTTTTGCCAAGAACTCTGTCGCGGCGGCTCCGAGTGCAGGCAGATCAGGGAGGAGACACGGATTCTGCTGAAGAATTGCCCAGAACACCTCTGGCATCGTGAAGTTGATCTCAACGTTAGGGGGGTATTGGGAAGCGTAGCTTCCAATTCCTCTTGCCACAAGGCGGCGGCCCGAGCTCCGCACTCAGACAGAATCGCGATTTGCACGTGTGATAAACAATTTTTCACTCAGTGCCCGACGCAAGCGGGTTCTGGATTTCGTTGGACGAACTAGGATGAAAATCTGGCGGGAGAGTGGGATTCACAAGTTACCACGTTTCTTACCACGACCTTGACTTCGATGCCCCTTCAAACCGAAGCGATTCTCAATGGCGGGGAGAGAGGATTTGAACCTCCGCCCCCCTTGGAAACTTTCTGAACGCGCGGCGGAGGTTGGTTGTACGTCAAGCGGAGATCACGGGCAAATCACTCTCGGAATACCAAGTGTTTCGACAGAGGGTGAGCGCCGACTGTGAACATTTAAGAAGTTGATTTGTCGCCTGCTTGGCGTAGGATTTATGGCGGTGTCGGCCTTTTACGGTCATCAAATTTATCGGAGCCTCGTCAGGCCGATAGCGCGCAACTTGAGATGAATCGTTAGGCGGGAGCGATGGTGTTCCGCGGGCGTCATGCCCGCGGCAGGGTCGCTTGACCGTGGGGCCGGACGAGGCCTAAACATGGCGAGAGAATAGCTGATGCACAGAGCGACGGACCATGGATTCTGGCGTTCCACCTTTCGGGCTATCCCTGGCGTTGTGCTTGTCTGTGTGGTGACGTTCACTTGTTTTGGGTTGCGAGTGGATCTCACCGTAACCGGCTTCCTTTACCTGATCGTTGTCGTATTGCAATCCCTCATTGGTGACTTCGTTTCCTCCGCGATTGTCTCCGTTATTGCGGATCTCGCCTTGAATTTCTTTTTTGTTCCCCCGATTTTCTCGTTTCGGGTAAGCGATTCCTCGGACACTTGGGCGCTGATCGCTTTCCTAGTCACGGGGCTGGTGGTCACTCGTCTCACGACGCAACTGCGCCAGGAGGCGGAGACATCGGATCTTCAGCGCCACGAGATGAAGCTGCTTTACCGGTTGGCGCAAAGGTTGCTCGCCCTGGATCCGCGAGAGGAGATGTTGAGGAGGTCGGTTTCGCTATTTCGCACGGTCTTCGGAATGCGGGCTGTTTGTTTGTATGACGGGATGAACATGGAACCTTACAGCGACGGCAATTCCGAGGCCGGTCTCGCCGAAAGGACTCGGGCGGCTTACATTTCGCGGCAGGACTGCGATGATTCGGTCGCGGGGGTTTGCGCCCGTCCGCTTCTCGCCGCAGGCAACATCATGGGAGCGGTTGGATTCGAAGGCTTGCGGGATGCCGAGCTAACCGCAGGCCCGCTCGCTGCACTTGCGGCCGCACTACTGGAACGAGCGCGGGTTTTTCGCGATGCCAGCTATGCCGATGCCGCGGCCCAGGCAGAGGTATTTCGCGGGGCCATCCTGGACGCGCTGGCTCACGAATTCAAAACTCCCCTCGCCACTATTGTGACTGCTACCGGTGGTCTGCGTGAAACTGCAGGACTGCGTCCGGAACAATTGGAACTAGCCGAGATGGCGGAAAGTGAAGCTTCACGGCTGGGCCAGTTGACCTCGCGCCTGCTCCGAGTCGCCCGCTTGGATCGGGCGGAGGTCAAGCCACAGCTGGAACGCATCGATATTACGGAGCTGGTCACGCACCTAGCCGATCAATACGCAAAACGCTGGACCGACCGGACGGTATCGTTGACCAAGAACGTAACCTCCGCTGAGGTCTTTGCCGACGCTGAGTTGCTACGCTTGGCGGTGCGCCAATTGCTGGACAACGCTTGCAAGTATTCACACTCTGGCTCCGCCATCAAGATTGCCATCGAATTGCAGCCGGAATCCGTAGCCGTGCGAGTCTGGAATAGCGGAAGCGCGATTGCCTCGAACGAGCGCAATAAAATCTTCGATCGCTTTTATCGCGGCACCGAGGTACGCGAGGTGGCGCCGGGGACGGGCCTGGGTCTTTATGTTGCGCGAAAGATAGCCCAGGCGCACGGCGGAAACCTGGATTTGGAAAACGATACCGCTCCTAACCGTGACGGAACGTCATTCCGCCTGACCCTGCCAATCGCAAAGATTGATTCCGATCAGGTTGACAGGACCGCTTAACCCGCGCTGCCGAGGATCCTGACCTCCGCGATTCCCTGTCTAACTTCTTAGGAAATCTTTACGGATTCTTCAGCTCCCCGGCTCTATCTTCGATAAGGAGAAGCTCGTTCGAGCCATCCGCTTCCCTGCGGGACAAAGGCTCCCAGAGCATAACCATGGCACCACGCCTACTTCACGTACTGGTTGTCGATGATGAGCCGGCCTTGCGCAAGGTGTTCCGCACTTCCCTCGCCGCCAGCGGCTTTGTGATCGAAGAGGCGCGCAGCGGGGAGGAAGCGGTCGACATCCTACCTCAGCACCCTTTCGATTTGGTTCTGCTCGACATCAACATGCCGGGCATTGGCGGCGTCGAGGCCTGCCGCGAAATCCGCGCCCTCGCTCCCAAAATCGGAATTCTAATGGTCACCGTGCGCGATGCGGAAAATGACATGGTGCGGGCTCTGGAGGCGGGTGCCGACGACTACGTTACCAAGCCGGTTCGTTTTCGCGAGCTGGTGGCCCGCATGCGGGCCGTGCTGCGCCGGCTCGAAGCCGACAATGCGACCCAGCCCGCGGTGATTGAAGTGGCCGATCTGCAGATAGACCTCGAACGCCATAGCCTGCGCAAAGCCGGGGAGCTGATTCACTTGACCCCCACGGAATTCGACTTGCTGGCTTTACTGATGCGAAACCAGGGCGCGCCCGTCACGCACGCCAAATTACTTCGCACCGTCTGGGGACCTGAGTACGGCACCGAACTCGACTACCTGCGTTCTTACGTCCGCACTCTTCGCAAGAAAATCGAAGACGATCCCGCGCATCCGAAGTATCTTCTCACCGAGCCGTGGGTGGGCTACCGCTTCTGTGACCCATCGGATCCCGCGTCCCCCGCGGTTTCGGATGAATCCGTTTGATGCCGCAAGCGCGGCCAACATGCGCGGCGCGTTCGAGAGAACTAAAGTAACGAAACACCCCAGCGAAAATTCTTATGCAACGAAAACAAACATTTTATGGAGATTTGCGGAAATCTTCACGTTTTCTCCATGACTTGCCATCTATGTTCACGAATGAAACTTGAGAGCCCTAAGCACTTCGGCCTTGAGCTTCGAAGGAGACGAACATGAGGACAATCTATCGAGTAATGTTTTTGGCCGGTATCTTCGCATTGGGTCTGACAGCGGTGCGCCCGGCCCAATCTGCGAGCACCGAAATCACGCTTACAGGAACGGTGAGCTGCGCTCACTGCCAGGGCATCCAGCCGATGCACAAGGGCTACACGCCGTTTAGCTGGGCCCTGCAATCCGTGAACGAGGGTGACGACATCGTTCTGGTCGTGCAGGACAAGGTTTACAAGCTCCAAGGCGACAAAGATCAGCTCTTGAAGTTCATGTCTTCCAAGGTCCGAGTGACCGGGCTTCTGGATGGAACCACCATGGAAGTGGCGACCATCGGCCGCGCCGCGAAAGGCGAGTAGTTCAAACGGAATCGAGGGCCAGAGACCAAGCGTGTCTCGACGGCTGGTGAAGCACTTGGACGGAGGTTAGACCCGCCCAATCTCGATATCGCTGGAGTTGAGGTTCCGTAAACCCCCGCGAGACTGAAGCTTGCGAAACTGCCAAAGAGGGTCCCACGTAGGACCCTCTTTGAGTTTGTTGTCGTATCTGCAGCCCACCGTTCCGCCGCGAGGAAAAACACAGCGCCTCACTCGATGCGCATTCCGGGATAGTAAAAAGTTTTATGGAATCCAGTTAAAGTTTTAATGAATAATTTTTACGAATTCTTCATGACCGGCGTTCTACCGTCCGAGTGTTGCAGTTTACAAGTCGAGGATCCCAAGCAGGCGTTCATATGGCGATAACCACTGATCGAGAAGACCTGGAACTCAGCCTTCTGCGCACTTTTCTTGCGGTCGTGCGGCACGGGAGCATGGGACGAACCGCGGCCGCGGTTTCTAAGACTCAGCCCGCAGTGAGCCAGCAGATGCTGCGACTGGAAAAGATCATCGGTCGTAAGCTATTTTCCCGTAGCCGGGGCGGCGTGAAGCTGACCGGCCATGGAGAACTGTTGGTAACCTACGCCACCCGCGCCGTCGATCTCAATGAAGAGGCCTTGGCGCGCCTGCGCGAAGAATCCGCCTCGGGCCCAGTCCGCTTGGGGCTGAGCGAAGAAACCGCGCTTGCCGGGCTGACGCCGGCGCTGAAGCGTTTCCAGCGAAGTCATCCTGACGTCGAGTTGAAACTTACGGTGGCTGGACCGGTCAAACTCGACTTCCTGCTCGCCCAGGGAGAATTGGATTTCGTCATTAGCGATCCCGCGCGGATTGCCGGCCTGCCCGTCATAGAGTGGAAATCCCGCCTGGCTTGGCTTGCTAGCACGGACCTTTCGATTGATCCCTTCAAGACCCTGCCCTTGGTGCTGTGCGAGAACACTGGATTGTGGCGCGACGAAATACTCTCTTCTTTGCGCACAGCCGGATGGGAGGCGCGAGTCGTCTTTGAAAGCCCCAGCCTGGACGCAACGTTGGCCGCGGTCGAATCCGGCTTGGGAGTATCGGCGTTGCTGCGGGAGACCGTCCGCAACCAGGGAATCCGAGAGATCAAACACGCCCGACTCCCCCTGCTTCCTGAGGTTCGATTCGGAATGTTCCGCAGCCGGACTGCAGCAACCAAAGCCCGGTCTTTGATGGAAGCGGCCTTGGCAGGCTCTCTGCAGGCGGCGACTGGCAACCCGCTAACGCATTCCCTGGACGCTCCGGCATGGCCGTCCGATGACAGCAATCTTCGGGTCGTCAAAGGCCTGCAGGAGCTGGTCGACTAACATCTTATAGATATAACGCCAGCGTTATTCTCCGCGTAAACCTCACGCTCGGCCCGCGACGCAAGCCCCGTCCTATGCACGTCGATCCGGTGAGTTTACTCATGTTCTCCCCTCTATTGTAGTTTGGTTCGCATCGGTCGGCCATCCCTCGATCGATTCTTCCAAGTCTTAATAAACATTTTATGCACTTGTTATGCGGTCCTTGCGCGTTTGCATGTTCAATGGAGATTGAGCTAAACGCGGAAACACAGCGCATGCTTGGCGTCACGATTATGTTTTGTGGGATGTTTGATCCAACCAAGGCCAAGAGTCAGGTTATGAAATCCATAGTCAGTATTAGCAATAACTTATGGCTAATCTCTTATCGCTATAAGAAGAATTATCTATTGGACTGCAACCAGCGCTTACGCTTAGGTTGTGAGGTCTAATCGCTAACCGAAGCGATAGCGCGTTGGGAAATGACGTCGATCTCGTAAGGAGGCAATCAGATGATGGGGAGAGCGAGCGGAATGGAGGCCATTCTTCGCAAGGGTGCCACCACCCTATTGGTAACTACTTGCATCGCCATGTGGTTCGTGTGTAGCGCTCAGGCCGGCACCGAAGTGACCCCCGGCCTCATTAAGCTTGGCAGCGTTTACGGGGTGACTCGCAACTCTCAGGGGCAGCCCTTGCCGAATGTGAAAGTGTTTGTGCACGGCGTGCAAGATAACGAGGATCATGACGTTATTAGCGGTTTGGCGGGAACCTTTGTGGTGGAAAACCTGAGGCCTGGACACTATGAGTTAGTGGCAACCAACGAAGGATTGTCCAACCCGCCCGTGACCTCGGTGGATGTGGCCTCCGGTCAAACCGTGCAAGCCGACGTGACCGCCGCCAGCGGCACCGCGGCGATCACCCAATCCGCTGCCCACCCGAGTGTTACAGACGCAGCAGTGTCGGACGCCGTCGCGAAGGAACTCGAAGCTTTGAAGGCGCGCATTGAGCAGCTCGAAATACAACTGAAGGCCAACGCCGCGCCAGAAGCGCCCTCCATGACTCCGGCAGGGCCGGTGGCAAGCGTCAGCGGACCCGTTCTGGCCGTACGGCCAACCGCGGCTCTCGGGCCGGCTGCACCGGCGCAGCCGCAGAGCGAGACGGCGACAACTCCGCCGGCAAAACCCGAAAAACAACCGGCTTCCGCGCCTTTCGCTTACGCCGACTGGTCTTGGCTGAACGGTAGTCCCCACAACAAGGACGCAGTGTGGGATTCGAAATTCTTCACTCCGGAAATTCGCTTCGACACCGATTTCGTCAGCAGCTTCAACCATCCCGCGGATGACTCGCTGGGCGGATCGACCGAAATCTTCCGCTCAAACGAGATCCAAGTGGAGCAAATCAGCGTGGGCGGCGACTTCCACTGGCAAAATGTTCGCGGCCGACTCTTGACCATGGGCGGGATGTTTTCCGTCACGACGCCACGCAATGACGCCAGCGTGGGCCGCGGCCAATGGGATTTGCGCGGCGCATACAAATATTTTGCCGAGGCTTACGGCGGGTACCACTTCGACGTGAACCACGGGCTCAACGTGGACGCCGGAATCTTCGTCTCCTACATCGGCCTCTTCAGCTACTACAACTTCGATAACTGGGCTTACCAGCCTTCGTATGTGTCGTCCAATACGCCGTGGTTTTTCAACGGCCTGCGCATCCAGTGGTTTCCTACCGACAAACTGAAAATTGAGCCTTGGATCATCAATGGATGGCAATCCTATGGCCGGTTCGGCAACCGGCCCGGTCTGGGCGGACAGATCCTATACCGTCCGAAGCAGTGGATTTCGATGGTATTCAACAACTACGGCATGGGCGAAGACACGCTGGGCCTCAACGGCGGCCGCTCCCGCATCCACACCGACGATAGCGTTGAGATCAAGTACTACGACCACCCCGAGAAGTTCATGGACAAGATGGCGTTCTCCCTCACCGGCGATCTGGGATGCGAATACGGCTCCGGCGTTGCTTGCTATCAAAACAAGAAGACCGGTGGCCAGATCACCGAGTACAAGCAGGACTTTGCGGGCTGGATGGCCTACAACCGCTTCTGGTTCAAGAAGGACCTGTACGCTTTAACCCTCGGTGGTGGCGTGCTGGATAATCCGGGGCGCTATCTGACTCTGCTGCAGCCGATCAACGGGGCGGATGCTGTCTCAGGGTCGCCCTATTTCCCGGCGTTTCCCGGGTCGCAGTACAAAGCCTGGGACAGCACCGTCAGCTTCTATTACATGCCCAGACAATACATCTCGTTCCTCTGGGAGTTCGGCTACCGCCATGCTGACCAGCCGTACTTTACCGGCCGTGGTGGAATCACTCCTCCGGGCGGCAACAATGGCTCCCCGGCGGACTATGCTTGCATGGACGGAAGCTCGTCCGGAATTGGATGGGCACCCGACCCCAACAACCCCACCAACGTACTGGGCTCCAACCTCCCGGCCGCGACTACGACCTGCAATGCCGGGCATGGCGGCGTATGGTTTCCCGACCTGCGGAAGGATGAGCCAAGTCTCAGGATGGCCATCATGGTCAAGTTCTAATTCGCACGAGCGCTCGCCCGATTTTGTTCGGGTGAGTGCCTGAACGAAGGCATTCCTGATGCGGTGGGGCAGTGCGGCGGACTCGCTTCATTCCGCCCCTGCTCCACCAGCCCTTTCCGATTCGCTTTACCCGAAGGCAATAAGAAGTGCCTTAGCGCCCGCAGTGCTGTGCATCGTTGCCTTACCAGAGTCCCAAGCGGGCGCCCAGATCGCGAGAGCGGGCAGATTCGACTCCCCGCGCGGCTTTATAGCTTCGATCAAAAGATTGAATGCGTTATTACGGCCTTTTTATGCAATCTTCACGGGTTTTTCAGCGGCGTAGTTCTAGTTTGTGTCAGCGACTGGATGCAGCCGCTTACAGCCTGATCTTTGCATTGTTTGGCATCAACCGGGTGTTTTGGAGGAGAGACTCGCGGGCCACGCTGGAAATCGGTAGCTTCGCGATTTTCCTTCCCGGATAGGGACCTTCCCATGAAAAACAAACTGTGGGGGATTGGCCTTCTTCTTCCGATCGCAATTGCGTCACTGCTGCTCCTGGGCGGCTGTAGCGCGAAGGCCGACCCTGCGGCAGAGGCGCCTCCGCCCGCCAAAGTGATCCCTGGCGTGGACGTCACCTTCTTCGCCGTGGAGAATCCGGAACAGTATCCGATCGTAACCGCAACCGAATACCAAGCCCCATCGGAACTGGTCGCCACCGGCATGGTGCTTCCGGATATCTCGCGGACCGTGCCTGTGATTACGCTGGCGTCCGGCCGGGTGGTAGACATTCGCGCCCGCCTCGGCGACACCGTACAAAAAGGCGAAATCCTGTTGCGCGTGCGCAGCGATGACGTTGCCGGAGGTTACGACGCCTATCGCAAGGCCGTCTCCGACGAACTTCTGGCGCGAAAGCAGTTGGATCGAGCCAAGGACATGTATGCCCACGGCGCCATCGCAACCCAGGACCTCGAAGTCGCGCAAGACACCGAAGATGACGCCAAGACCACCCTCGAGACCGCGACCGAGCATCTCCGGCTCTTGGGCAACGATCCCGACGAACCCAACGGCATCGTGGACATCGTTGCCCCCGTGTCCGGCGTGATCACCGATCAGGAAGTGACCATCGCCGCCAGCGTGCAGTCCTACTCATCGCCAAACCCCTTCACCATTTCCGATTTGAGCTTCGTCTGGATCGTTTGCGACGTCTACGAAAATGACATGCCCAGCGTGCGCATGGGTGAGCCCGCCGATATCAAGCTGACCGCTTATCCCGACAAGGTTCTCAAAGGCCGGGTCAGCAACATTGGATCCATTCTCGACCCCAATATTCGCAGCGCCAAGGTTCGCATTGAAGTGCCCAACCCGGGCGGGATGATGCGGCCGGGCATGTTCGCCACTGCCACCCTGTTCAGCAACGAGAAGCATACCTACACGTCGGTTCCGGCGTCCGCCATCCTGCATTTGCACGATCGCGACTGGGTCTTCATCCCCATGCAAGGAAAATTCAAACGCACCCAGGTCACCAGTGGCGCGCAGTTGCCGAACCAGATGCAAGAGATTCTAACCGGGCTGCGGCCCGGCCAGCAGGTCGTCTCCAACGCGGGCACGCTGCAAAATGCGATCGACAATGAGTAACGCGGAACTCACAGGCTCAGGGCAAGATCGACGATGATCCGCAAACTCGTAGACTTCGCGCTGAATAACCGGTTCGTGGTGATCACCGCCGCGATTCTGGTGACCTTCGCTGGGGCTCTGGCCTTCCACGACCTGCCGATCGAGGCCTATCCGGATATCGCCGACAACTACGTAACCATCATCAGCCAATGGCCCGGGCGTTCCGCCGAGGAAGTCGAGCAGCAGGTCACCATTCCCATCGAAATTCAGGTGAACGGGATTCCACACCTCTCGGCGCTGCGATCTGAGTCCCTCTTTGGCCTCTCGTTCATGACGCTCATCTTCGATGACTCGTCGGTGAACGATTGGAACCGCCAGAAGGTTCTCGAGCGACTCACCTTGGTTTCGATGCCTCCGGGGGTTCAACCTCAAATCGGAACGGATTGGAGCCTGACCGGCCAGATTTATTGGTACACGATTCGAAGCACAAATCCGCGTTACGACCTGATGGAGCAAAGGTCGATCGAAGACTGGACCCTGCTCAAGGAATTCAAGTCGGTGAAGGATGTCGTCGACGTATCCGACTTCGGCGGCACGGCTCGGGAATACCAGGTGCGCGTGGACCCCGCCAAACTGGTTTCGTACGGATTAAGCATCGGCCAGGTCGAGCAACAACTGGGGAATAACAACCTCAACGCCGGCGGAAGCTTTGTAGAGACCGGCCTGCAGCAGATGAACGTCCGCGGGCTCGGACTGTACCGCAACTTGCAGGATATTGAGCAGACGGTCTTAGCGACAAAAAATGGGACAGCGATTCGCGTCAAGGACATCGCCGTCGTCGAAATGGGCCCCAGAATTCGCTTGGGGCATATGGCCCGAGCCACCCATCGTCCGGATGGCGTGATCGTCGATGAACCCGACGTGATTCAGGGCAGCGTGCTGATGCTGAAAGGCGCGGAGGAACAGCCCACGCTCGATGGAATTCACAAGAAGGTCGAAGAGCTGAATAACCGTCTCTTGCCGGAAGGCGTGAAGCTCATTCCCATGCTGGACCGCAGCGATCTTCTGCACTTCACCACGCACACCGTCCTGGACAATCTGGGCGAAGGGATGATTCTGGTTACCGTCATCCTCTTCATCTTTTTGGGCAATGTGCGCGCCGCTTTCATCGTGGCGCTCACGATTCCGTTTTCCTTGCTTTTTGCCTCTATCTGGCTCGACTTGAGCAAGGTCCCGGCGAACCTTCTCTCGCTGGGTGCGCTCGATTTTGGAATGGTGGTGGATGGCGCGGTGGTCATGGTGGAGAACATCGTTCGCCATATGGCCCACGGGCAAAATCAAGCAGGGTCCGGCCGTGTCACCGCGGTGCTCAAAAGCCCCGCCACCGCGATTCGCGAGGCCTCGCACGAGGTGCAGCGGCCCGTATTCTACGCCATCGCCATCATCATCACCGCCTACATGCCGATCTTCACCCTGCAACGCGTCGAGGGCCGGCTGTTCAGGCCCATGGCTTTGACCGTGTCTTTCGCTCTGCTCGGCGCACTGACTTTCTCGATTCTGGTCGCGCCAGTCTTGGCCAGCATGTTGTTTCGCGGTGGAGTCAAGGAGTGGCACAACCCCGTTATGGTCTATGTGACCAAGCAATACCGCAAGCGGCTGCGCTGGTGCCTCGGTCATCGCGTGCTCACGGTTGGCATCGGCTTGGCGGCGCTGGCGGTCAGCCTCTTCCTGGCTTTCAGCGGCATCATCGGTTCCGAGTTCTTGCCCCATCTCGACGAGGGCGCAATTTGGGCCCGCGGCGCGATGGCGAACAGCACAAGTCTTACGGAAGGCGAGCGCTTCGCCACTCAATCTCGCCTCATCTTCGCTTCGTTTCCCGAAGTCACGACCGTCGTCTCGCAAGCCGGAGCGCCCGACGACGGAACCGACACCGGCGGCTTCGGCAATACCGAGTATTTCGTGGACCTGAAGCCCAAAGATCAATGGCGGCCGGTTTTCCATAAGGATAAAGACGAGCTGATTGCCGCCATGAATCGCGAGCTGCAGAAATATCCGGGAGCTTTCTGGAATTTCTCCCAGCCCATTGAAGACAACGTGGATGAGACCCTGACCGGCACCAAAGGCGGCCTGGCGGTCAAGCTCTACGGGCCGGATTTGGACGTTCTCGAGGAAAAGGGTGAAGAGATCAAGAATGTGATGTCCCAGATACAGGGAATTAAGGACCTGGGGCTGCAGCGCGATACCGGCCAGCCCAATCTCGATCTCACCGTCGACCGCCAGGCGGCCGCGCGGTTTGGCCTCAATGTGGCAGATGTACAAGACGCCGTTCAAACCGCCGTCGGCGGCTTTCCCATCGGCCAGGTGCTGCAGGGCGAAGCAGTCTACAACCTGACAGTTCGTTTTCAGAAACCATATCGCGATACCAAAGAAGCGATTGAGGACATTCGCCTGCTTTCCCCTTCGGGCGAGCGCGTGTCTCTGGCGCAAGTGACCAATGTGCAGGTCAAAGACGGGGCCTACGACATCTACCGCGAGAAAAATTCGCGTTATGCCGCGATTCGGTTTGAGGTGCGTGACCGGGATCTGGGGTCCACCGTCCAGGAAGCTATCACCAAGATCGACCAGAATGTGCAGTTGCCGCGAGGCTATCACCTGGAGTGGGCGGGAGAGTACGAAAGCGAGAAGCGGGCCGAAGCACGATTGCTGATCATCGTCCCGATCACCATCCTGATCATCTTCATCATTCTCTACGTCATGTTCAAGTCGGTGAAATGGGCGTTTCTCATTCTCACCAACGTGGCCATGGCGCGGGTCGGCGGGCTGGCGGCGCTGTTGATCACGGGAACGCACTTCAGCGTCTCTTCCGGTGTCGGCTTCCTCGCACTCTTCGGCGTGTCGGTGCAAACCGGCGTCATCATGCTGGAATACATCAATCAGCTGCGCGCGCGCGGCTACACCATCGTAGATGCCTCGATCGAAGGCGCAGTCCTGAGGCTTCGCCCCATCATGATGACCATGCTGGTGGCGACCTTCGGCCTCTTGCCGGCGGCTTTCTCCCACGCTATTGGGTCCGACTCACAGCGGCCGTTCGCCATCGTCATCGTTGGCGGTTTGATTTCCGATCTGGTGATGAGCATCGTTCTGCTGCCTACGCTCTATGTGTGGTTTGCCAGTGAACGCGACGCACTGCCGGAACCGGAGGCGTCCTTTGAGGTCTAAGAACTTGCACTCTCGGTTAAGAACAATCGGACTGGCTGGCGCGGGCGCGCTTCTGATTGCCGGCCTGCTGCTGGCGCAGTTGGCGGAGGCTCAAGTCCAGGCGGGAGCCCCAGGCCCAGTAAGGATCACGCTCGACGAAGCCGTGCAGATGGCGCTGCAGCACAACCACAGCATGCTGGCCATGATGACCACCATCCAGCAAAGCCAGGCGGAAGAGATTACGCAAGGCCTGCGCCCCAATCCTTCTCTATTTGCGGACTGGGAATACTTGCCTCTCGGCTCGCCTGCGCATCAGAACCCGAATTTATACACGGGCGTATCTAACTCGGACTATCTGAACAACAACACCGAAGCCGACCTTGGCCTCAGTTACCTGATTGAACGCGGTGGAAAGCGCCATGACCGCCTGCAGGCGCAGAAAGACATAACCGCGCAAACAAAATCGTTGGTGGATGACAACGGGCGCGGGCTCACCTTTCAGGTTGCAACCCTGTTTTACAGCACCCAGCTTGCCGAATCGACGCTAGAGCTGGCTGAGAAGGATCTGAAGAGCTTTCAGCAGACGGTGGACATCAGCGAAGCTCAATACAACGCGGGCGGCCTCAGCAAGAACGATTACCTGATGATCAAACTGCAATTGTTGCAATTCGAAAGCGATGAGGAGCAGGCGCAATTGGCCAAGGTTCAGTCGCTGTCGGACCTGCGCCAGCTGCTGGGCTACGAGTCGGTGTCCGAAGACTACGACGTTGTCAGTTCGTTCGAATACCAGCCCGTGAAGGTCAATCTCCTGGACCTGCAGGCGAAAGCCTTGCAGAATCGCCCCGACCTGCGCGCGGCGCAGCAAGGCGTGACCGCCGCGAACAGCCAGTTGGTATTGATGAAGGCGAACGGCAAACAGGATGTGACGGTTCAAGGCAACTACTCGCACGTTAACGGTATCAGCGCCGCGACTTTTTATGGAAGCATTCCGCTGGCGATCTTCAACCGAAACCAGGGCGAAATCTTGCGGGCGCGCTATGCCATTAACCAGGCAACCGAGCAGGAGAAATTTACTAACGGCCAGGCCCTCACCGATGTGTACGACGCCTATCAGGGCTTGCGCAGCAATGACAAAGTGGTGTTGCTGTACATCAACAAGTATCTGGACGTCGCCACGCAGTCGCGCGATATCAGCGACTACGCCTACCACCGCGGCGGCATCAGCCTGCTCGACTTTCTGGATGCGGAACGCAGCTACCGTGCCACGCAGCTTGCCTACCGGCAGGCGCTGGCCTCGTACTTGTTGGCGCTCGAACAACTGAAAGAAGCGGTAGGCGTGAGAAACCTGCCGTAGTGGGCGGAGTGAGATAACGACTCACCGGAAGGAGCCGGATCCGTGAACAAGCAAGAAGTAAGAAGCCGGATCGAAGAAATCGGGATCATTCCCGCGATTCGTGCGTCTTCCACCGAGGATGCTCTTTTCGCGGCGGAGGCGGTGTCCCGAGGGGGCATTCCGATCGCCGAAGTCATGGTCACCGTGCCCGACGCGCCCAAAGTGATCTCCCAGCTCATCCAGCGTCTTCCGGAAGTGATGGTCGGCGCGGGCGGCCTCTCCGATGTGGAAACTGCGCGCCGTTGTTTGAATGCGGGCGCCAAATTCTTGACCAGCGATGGCCTCGATCCCGAGCTGGTGAATTTCGCGGTGAAGGAAGGTGTAGTCGTGATCCCAGGAACGCTCACGCCCAGTGAGGTGCTCCGGGCGTGGAAGCTGGGTCCCGACTTCGTCAAGGTCGTTCCTTGCGCACCGGCCATGGGCGGCGAAAGCTACATCCGGGCCCTGAAAGCGATGTTCCCCAATGTGCCGCTGATCGCCGCGGGCGGGGTAAATCAGCAGACGGCGTCCAGCTTCATTCTAGCGGGTGCCGAAGCGCTCGGCATTGGAACAGAGCTTATTCCCAGGGAATCGATCCGTATGCGGCAAGCCGATCGCATTGGCGAGTTGGCGCGCCGTTTTCTCGGCTTTGTGGGCAGCGCCCGCAGTTGGGAGTTCGGCAGATAGAGCGTGGCATTAACAAGAATTCAGAGGTAGCACGACACCGCCTCGGCGGTGAAACGTTAAAGGAGGTATCAAAGTGCAAACAGAAATAGGTAATGGGCTTTCACAGCCAGGAACTCATGATCCGGTCGAAAACTCCGTGTTTGAGACCATGGTGCGCGTCGAGCACGATCTCGGCGACGTGATTGCGGCCTTCGCTCTGCTCGGAATCAAGCGCTGTTCTCAATGCAAGCAGTTCTTCCGTTCCGCGGACCCCGGCGCTCTCTTCGAGAACGGCCATATCGTCTGCTACAAATGCATCCCCGATTGGTGGGCGGCTTCTTCGCAGCGGCTGGGCGTGACAGATCGGGAAAAGCTCGAGGGGAAACTGGCACCGTGGTTGCGAAAGTATCACGGCGCTGAAGTTGTGAAGGAAACTCCCGGCAAGGTGCTGGACACCAGCAACGCGGACTTTGAGATCGTGGCCAAATGCGTGGAATGCGCCGGCTCGGGAAAGCTCATGGAAGGCGAGCGCTGCCGGTTTTGCAATGGATTTGGGACTGTGCGGATCGTGGTGCCGAAGTAGAAGACGAATTCTGGCTTCTGATTCGGCGAACCGGGTTGCTAGGAAACCAATAAGGAGACACCTATGCCCGAAAGCACTACGACGACGGAAATGAAGCCTACACTCGGATTGACCGGGCTGACCATGAACGCAATGGCGCTGATCGCACCTGGTGCCTTCTTGTGGCTCACTTTTGCCGGGCAAGCCGCTTATGGCGGAACCACGCCGGCCATGTGGATCGGCATCGTGTTCGCGCTCCTGCTGTGCCTCGCCACCGCGGTCTGCTACGCGGAGATGGCGAAGCTCTATCCCGGCACGGGAAGTTCGTATTACTTCGCCGAGCAATCGTTCCTCAATCACGACAAAGCCTGGCCCTACGCCCGGCTGGCCAAGTTTGTGGTGGGCTGGGGCTCGCATCTTTACTACTGGATCTACCCCGGAGTAATGGTCGGCGTCATTGGAGTCATCTGCGGCTATCTGGTGGGCACGCTGCGGCCGAACTTCATGAGCGCCAGCAATCCTGGGCCCGCGTTCATGATGCTGGTCGCAATTGTCGCTTCCTTCGGCATCGCTTACATCGCCCATCGCGGCATCACCGGTTCCACCGCGGTGAACATCGCCATCAACGTAATCCAGATCAGCGCGTTGATCGTGTTCTCCGTCATGGCGCTGGGCTACCGTGTGAACCATCCCCCGGGCAGCGTCGCCTACCAGTTCGATCCCCAAACCAGCGCCGCTTTCAGTTGCGAGTTTGCCACCACCACGACGACGGTGAACGGGCAGCCTACCGACACAATCGTTCGCGCTGCCGATGGAACACCGCAATGCGCGTTGGATACGGCCGGAAAACCGGTTCCCTATCGCGTCACGTATCCGAAGACAGATGCAAGCGGTGGATTCCTTTCTCATCCCAACGCCGCCTCCGTAGTTGGCATGCACAAGTTCGGCTGGATGTTCGTCCAAGCCACGGTCGCTATTCTGATCCTCGTGGGATTTGAATCCGTGACCTCCATGGGAGCCGAAGCGAAGAATCCCAGGCACGACGTGCCTATCGCCGTGATCACCTCACTGCTGGTGCAGGGAGCATTCTGTTACTTATTCGAGTATTTTGCCGCCAACTACTTTCTCAACAGCGGCTACACCATGCAGAATGCCGCAGGATCGGCGGCACCCATCGGCGACATGATGATCATGGTCGGAGACGCCATCCTCGGCCCTGGACGAGGGCGAATCTTCATGCTGTGCGAAGCCTTCACCGTATTCCTGGCGCTGATCGGGACCACGCTCTCCTGCGTGAATACCGGAGCGCGTGTAACCTATGCCATGGGGCGGGACCAGGAGGCGCCGGAGAACTTTGGCCTGCTGCATTCCAGGAATCTCACGCCGTATCGTGCCATCTGGGCCTTGGCGATCATCTCGGCCATCGTGGGCTGCATTACCGTCGCGGTGTATTTCGGCGATGGCGCCGCTCCTTCCGACGCCGCCATTCAGGCTTTGCCGCACGGTTTCTGGTCTAGCTTCGGCTACACCACGCATGACAAGATGGCCGCGCTGCCCAATACGTTTCTGACAGTCTCGTTGGCTTCGAACTTCGGAACGTTTCTGCTGTATGCCCTGAGTTGCGTGATTTGCATGGTGGCATATCACAAACATCCCAACTTCACCTTCATCCGACATTTCGCCATCCCCCTGTTCGGCTTGATTGCCAACTTGGCGTGCATGGCTTTCTATTTGATCGGCCCGTTTTTGGGGTACGGCACAAAAATGGAGCCGCTATTGGCCTTGAGCACCGCGTTTGTCTGGGCGGCCTACGGATGGCTTTATTTCGCTCTCTCCACAAAACGCAACAAACGGACCACGCTGGTTGGGAACCGGCTATAGATGCCGGATTTATTTTCTCCCTCGGCAGAGATTCTGGTTGGTGAGTTCGTCGCTCACCCCGTGAATTCTACACACGATGGTCAGCGCGACAACGAAACGATGGGAGGCCGTAATCACGTGAGAGTGACCTCGAAATGTCTGCTAACTTCGATCAAATATTTCCTTGCTTGGAATCTTGCCCTTCTCCTATGCCTCGCTTCGTGGGCGCAGCAGGAGCAGCCTCAAGATTCCGGCACTAGCACCGATTTTTGGATCATGCCCGGCTCCGATTTCGTGCGGCCAGGACTGTCGCCTAAAGCCAACCTCAACATTGGGATCGGCCACACTTTCGGTTTTCTTAAGAAGGATCCGATCGGGGACGAGCTTACGTTTGGATACACCTATGAAGATGCCGGCTCGGGCTTTTGGCACTCCCAGTTAGGCTCGCACACTGAGAGCTTTGGGGTGATGAAAAACTTCGGACTGCCCAAGATAAAGCGGATTACAGGCTATACCTGGATTCAGCTAGGCATCTCAAGCTTTACTGGAAACGCCACCGTGCAGAACGAATTCTACGATGGCGAATCCCTGGGCGCAATTATCCACTTCAACAAGCACAATTCCAGTTGGATTCAGGAGACCTTCAACAAAGTTGTCACTGTTCCGTGGTACACGACAACAAGCATTGGATATACCTGGAGTTGGTGAGCGGGGTCCATTGTGGTTGAGCTCTATCGTGTTCTGGCGTGTCTCGATTCGATCTTGCCGGAGGGAGAGACGCAGATAGCGACCAAGTTATCGTGGGTCCGGTACTCTTACTGACAAGCGAGCCGATAAACCGGCTAGATATATCTGGAATTGGTGAGTGACCTGCCTCGATTTTCTCATCTATGTGGAACTGAGGATCTCAACGTTTCGGCGAACTCGTTTGGCGTGCGATAGCCCAGGCTGCTGTGCGGTCGCTCGCTGTTG
>Ga0209415_10000795_pt1 | contig 59361 bp, 55 predicted proteins | sample PeaSoiSIISIP2007_FD_187696 | JGI IMG/M metagenome (GOLD analysis project Ga0209415, IMG submission 187696) | Peat soil microbial communities from Weissenstadt, Germany - SII-SIP-2007 (SPAdes) (version 2) | ecosystem: Environmental > Terrestrial > Soil > Wetlands > Peat | place: Germany... | reverse complement strand
CCGGTCTTCCGACTGGGCGTGGATTGAAACGCGCCGTCCGTCGCGCCTCCCGCCGCGTTCGCCGCGGCCCTCGCCGCGCCGCCGTCCGCGCTCGCCGCGCCGGCGGCCGCGGCGTCCGCTCCGGCCGCGGACCCCGCCCTGCCGCAATTCTCGCTGCGCGAGGGCGGACCTCCGCGCGCGCGCGCCGCCGTCTCCGCGCCGCCGAACGATTTCGACGCCTTCTTCGACGGCCGCGCCCCGTCCGCCGCGGCCGCGCTCGACGCCGGACCCTCCGCTCCCGCTTCCTCCGCGGCCGCCGCCCCGCTCGCGGATCCGGGCGCCCCGCGCCGCGCCGTCATCCGCCGCGCCGTCGCCGTCGCCGCCCCGCTGGTCTTCCTCGCCGCGGGGGTCGCCGCTCCTCACGCGTCGCTCGCGGCGATGCACTGGCTCGGTCAGGGCGTCTACTGGCTCGCCAACCCGCTCGCGTTCCTGTTCACGGTGCCGCAGATCCACCGCATGCTCGCGCGACGCTCCGGCGAGGTCTCGCCGCTGATGACCGTGTTCGGGCTCTTCTCGGCGATCGCCGCGGCCGCCTGCTTCGCCTTCGACGACAAGACGCTGATGATGTTCCGCAACCTCGCTCAGGCGGGCGGCTTCGCGGTGATGCTCGGCCTCGAGCTGCGCTTCGCGCGCGTCCGCGGCCCCCGGCCGTCGACCCTGAGGGCGATCGTCGAGATCGCGGCGATCGTCGCCGTGCTGACCGCGGCGCTCTTCGCCGCCGCGCCCGCGTTCACGGCGGCGGTCCGCGCGGCGGCGCTGATGGGCCCGCTGCTCGTGCCTCTGCAGACGCTCGCGGGCTTCGGCTTCACGTACATGATGTACGCCCAGCTCAAGAAGATGCTCGTCGACCATTCGACCGGCGACTCGTCGCCGCAGATGATGTGGGCCTTCCTCGGCACGAAGGCGATCTGGATCTGGTCGCTGGCGACCCTGCTCGCGCTCTCCGCCGCCCCGGCGTGGATCACGCTCGGAGCGGGAGCGGCCTTCTCGGCCGTCTGCTGGCTGATCTCCCACGCGGTGCTCACGCGCGTGCTGACCGCGAAGTGGGGCTTCCTGCCCGAGCGCATTCACATTCTCGGCCGCGACGTCGGCCGCGCGGCTCTCGGTGAGGCGGCGGCCTTCGTGGCCCTCTCCGCGCTCGTCGGCGGGCTCTCGCTCGCCGGCGCGCTGATCCTGCCCGCCGTCTTCGGGATCGGGACCGCCGGCTGGTCGGCGTTCGCGATGTACGTGGTCTACACCGTGCAGACCCTCGTCGCCTGCGTCGCGACGCTGAAGGCCCTCGACCTGCGTCGCTTCTTGTCGCGCGTCGAGGCGCCGGCCGCGCCCGCCGCCGCCGCGAAGAAGTAGCCGAACGTCCGCGGCGGTCCCGCGCGGCTTCCCAGATTACATACGATTCCTCTATCGAATGAGAAAGTCTCCTCGACCGCGGCCGCGGCCGCGGGGGCTCGGTGTCGGAGCCCCGTCCCTCGCCGTCGCGGCGGCGGCGCTTCTCGCCGCCTGGGTCCTCGGCTTCGGCTTCATCGCGTCCGCCGCGCCGACCTTCGACGAGCCCGCCTATCTCGGGAGCGGCTACTCCGCGCTGCGCACCGGGGACTTCCGCGTCCTCGGCCGCTACTGTCCCCCGTTCGGCGAGATGTGGTCGGCCCTGCCTCTGCTGCTGCTCGGGCCCCAGGACTTCGTCTCCAGCCCGGACTGGCGCGAGGCTCGGCCCTACCATTACGGGGACCTCTTCCTGTACCACAACACAGTGCCGGCGGAGCGGCTGCTCGGCGCCGCGCGCGCGTTCGACCTGCTGACGTGGACCGCGCTGCTCTTCGCGACGCTGTTCCTGTGGGGGCGCCGCCTCGGCGGAGAGATCGCGGGCGCGGCCGCCGTCGCGGCCGCCGCGCTGTGCCCGGTCCTGCTCTCGAACTTCTCCTTGGCCACGGCGGACGCCGCGCCGACGGCGCTGTGGTTCCTGACGTTCTTCCTGCTCGACGAGTCCTTCGCCGCGGGACCGGCGACGGCGCTGACGGTCGCCGCCGGAGCCTGCGCGGGGCTGGCCGCGGCCGCGAAGTTCAGCATGTGCGTGGTCCCGCCGCTGGCCCTGGCGCTCGCGGCCGCCGACCAGCGCCTGCGCGCTCGCCCCTGGCGCGAGATCGCGCGCGGCTCGCTCGCGTTCGCGGCGCCCGCGCTTCTCGTCCTCGCGGCGGTCTACCATGTCTCGGGACTTCCGCAGTATTGGCGCGGCCTCGGCGCGATGTCCGACATGCTGACCGGCGGCGGCTATACGTCCTTCCTTTTCGGGCGCTACGGCGTCCAAGGAAGCTGGCTGTACTTCCCGGCGGCCTTCCTCGTGAAGACCCCGGTCGCTCTGCTCGCGCTCGGCGCGCTCGGCGCCGCGGCTTGGGCGCGGGAGTTCCGCGCCGGACGCCTGCGCCGCGAGACTCTCTGGGTGTGGGGACCGGCCGCGGTCTACGCGGCCGCGGCCGGCTCGTCGACGATGAACGTCGGGGTCCGCCACATCCTGCCGATCATCCCGGCGTTCCTCCTGATCGCCGGCTTCGGCGCGGCGGACGTCTGGCGGCGGCGGCGCGGGAAGACGGCCGTCCTGTTATTCGGCGTCTGGGCCGCGGCGTCGGTGCTCGGCTCGGCGCCGCATCTGCTCGCCTACTTCAACGAGCTCGTCGGCGGGCCGGCGCGCGGCTACCTGTGCCTGGCCGACTCGAACCTCGACTGGGGCCAGGACCTGCGCGGCTTGGCCCGCTACCTGCGCGCGCGCGGCGATCCGCCGGTCTACCTCAGCTATTTCGGCACCGCCGATCCCGGCGCCGAGGGCGTGCGCTACGTCCCCGTGGCCTGCAGTCCGCACGTCGAGCGTCCCGGGGACCCCGTCGATCCGGCGGCGCAGGGCCGGGCGCTGTTCGCGATCTCGGCGACGAACCTGCAGGGCGTCTACTTCGCCGACCACGGCGTTTTCGAGTGGCTCAAGTCGCGCCGTCCCGTCGCGGCGTTCGGCTACTCCATTTTCCTCTATGACCTCGGCGGCGACGCCGACGGGAGGAGGCGCCTGGCCCGGCTGCTGGCTCAGCTCGGCCGCCCGCGTCTCGCCGCGAGCCTGGCGCGCATGCCGGACGCGCCGCCGCTTCAGAACGAGTAGTTGATGTCCATGAATATGGCGACGCCTTCCTGGCCGTAGCCGACGTCCACGGACCCGACGACTTGCGGCTTGGCGACCGCGCGCACGGCCGCGCCGACGACGGGGCGCAGGTACTCGGCCTGCGCGACGCGCGGTGAATCGAAGACCGTGCCGACGCCGGCGAACGGCGCGAACTGGAACTCGGTCGTGACGCCGGCCATCTTCTCCTCGAGCAGCGTGAAGCGCTGCTCGACGTTGAACGAGGTCATGCCGCGGTCGACGAAGCGGCCGTCGCCGTAGGCCCGGAGGCTGTATTTACCGCCGAGCGTCGGCAGCAGCCAGAACGGCGGCGTGGCTCCCAGGATCTGCTCGTACTGGTACTGCGCGGCGAAGACTTTCGAGGGGTCCGAGTCCCAGGGATGGAACCAGCGCGTGTCGAGGCCGTAGCGCTCGTAGTTGTACTCGCTGAGGAAGCCCTCGACCGCGGCTTCGGCGTAGGTCTGGAAGAAGAAGCCGCGCGTCGTCGTCGCGATCGTGTCGCGCGTGTCGTAGTCCAGCGTCGCGCGGGTCTCGTTGGTCTGCTGGTAGCGCTGCGCGAGATCGGCGGCGAAGAGAGTGTCGAAGCCGGGCAGGTGCGGCAGGGGGCCGTCCAGGATGCGGCTGCTCTCGTAGCGCCCGCCCAAGTGGACGCGCCAGTGGGAGCCGTCCGCGATCGGCGTTCCGACGCCCCACTTGTAATGCCAGTACTCCTGCTTGTAGTTCGTCTGGTCGCTCTTGGGCGTGTCCACGCCGTCGCCGTAAAAGCGCTGGCTCGCGTCGACGTTGTATTGGAAGCGGAGGAACAGGTCGTACGGCGTGCCGAAAGCGCTGCGGGCCGCGTACTCGCTGAAGACCTCGCGCTCGTACTTGGACCAGGAGGCGCGGAAGGCGTAGCTCGCGTCGTCGGCCGGGTAGTAGTAGTAGCGGTACGTCGGCGTGAACTTGAAGTCCTCGTTGTAGGTCAGCGACGGCGCGTGGATCTGCGTGATGCGGTCGGTCTTCGGGTCCTCGATCACGAGGATCGGCATGACGCCGTACGTCGTGCCTCGGTTCGGGTCGGTGTCGACGATCGGCAGGCGGACGAACATGCCGTTCTTCGTCGGCTCGAGCATCCAGCGCAGGTACGGGGGCGTCTCGGACTCCGTCGAGGCTTTGACCTCGGGCGGGAGCTGGCGCGGGGGCATGAGCTCGCCGCTGGTCTCGGGGAGCTGGGCGCGCGCCGCGGAGCCGAGCACGGCCAGAACTCCGGCGAGCCAAACTGCGCGCCTCGTCATCGAGACCGCATTTTAGCAATCCCTCGACGCGGCCACAATCGAAGGCCCTGCCATATCGGTCACAGCGGCGCGTTCAGCCGTCGAGACGCTTCAGCGCCCAGCGCGCGTGCTCGGCGACGAGAGGGTCCGGCTCGGCCGCGAGCGCCGCGAGCGCGGGGCGGAAGCGCGCGTCGCGTGAGTTGCCCATCGCGACGGCCGCGTTGCGCGACATCCGGCGCCGCACCGCGCCCGCGGCCGGCAGGCCCTTGAGGCGCCGGCGCAGCCCGGCGGACTCGGGCCCTGCGAGTTCCTCGAGCGGGATCTCCGTGGGGACGGACGCCGGCGGCAGCGCGCGCGCCGGCTTCTCGAAGCGGTTCCAGGGGCAGACCTCCTGGCACACGTCGCAGCCGAACACCCAGTCGCCGACGCCCGCGCGGAACTCCTCCGGGATCGGGCCCTTGTTCTCGATCGTGAAGTAGGCGATGCAGCGCGACGCGTCGAGCACGCGCTCGCGCGGGAAGGCGTCGGTCGGGCAGGCGTCGAGGCAGCGGCGGCACGTGCCGCAGTGGTCGAACTGCGGCTCGTCGGTCGGCAGGTCGAGGTCGAGCGCCAGGCCCGCGAGCAGGAAATAAGATCCCAGCTCCGGCGCGATCAGCATCGTGTTCTTGGCCTGCCAGCCGAGGCCCGCTGCGCGCGCGTACGAGCGCTCGAGCAGGGGGCTCATGTCGCAGAACGCGACGGCGCGCGCCTGCGGGGCGACGGTCAGGAGCCAGTCGCGGACGTCCTCCATGCGGGCGCGCAGGCGGTCGTGATAATCGGGGCGCACCGCGTAGCGCGCGAGACGGCCGTGACCGGGCTTGCTTGCGGGCCTGCCGTCCGGGTCGCCGTACGAGAACGCGGCCATGAGCACCGTCCGCGCCTGCGGCATCCAGGCGCGGATGTCGCGGCGGGGCTCCGGCGTGCGCGCGAGGTAGTCCATGCCGCCGTGATGGCCGGCCGCGATCCACGCGTCGTAGGCCGCGGCGTCGGGGGACGGCCCGGCCTTCGCGAGGCCGGCGAGGTCGGCGCCCTCGTCGAGCGCGCGGCGCTTGAGCGCCGCGGCGAGCTCCTGGGGGGTCAGACGGCGCGCGCGACCTTGAGGATCTTGAAGTGACGCGGCCCGGCCGGGAGCGCGACCTCGACCGTCTGCTTGACCTTCTTGCCGAGCAGGCCCTGCGCGAGCGGGGACTGGACCGAGATCTTTCCCTCGGACGGATCCGACTCGTCCTCGCCGACGAGCGCGTACTCGAGCGTGTCGCCGTCCCCGTCCTCGAGGGTCACGGTGGTCCCGATCGCGACGACGTCCTTGGGGATGTCCATCTCGTCGATGATCTTCGCGGTCTGCAGCTTGTCCTGGATCTTGCCGATGCGGCCCATGACCTCGCCGAGCTTCTCCTTCGCGGAGTGGTACTCGGCGTTCTCCTTGAGGTCGCCCTTCTCGCGCGCCTCGCCGATGTCGAGCGAGACCTGGTTCTTCTGCTTCATGAGCGCCTTGAGCTCTTCACGGAGCTTCTCGTAGCCGGCGCGGGTCAAATAGGTGTCGGGCATGTCGTCTCCGTATGGGATGACTAAAATTATATTACATCGGGAGTGGGGAGATGACGCAAATCTCGTCGGAGGCGGCCGTCCGCGCCTACCGGAATCCGCCTTCCCGGCGCGCGCGCGACAGGCGGCGCATCAGCGCGCGCAGGACCGGCTCCAGGCCCGTGCGGCGTCCGAGCAGGGCCGAGAGGCTCGTCGCGCGCGCGAGCGGCGGCGCGTTGTCCACGTTGATCCCGACGCCGACGACGAGCCAGTGCAGGCGCTCGGAGTCGCCGGTCGCCTCGCAGAGGATGCCGCAGATCTTGCGCAGGCGGCCGTCCGCGCCGCGGGCGAGCACGTCGTTGGGCGGCTTGATCGCGGGCCTCTCCACGCCGAGCTCGCGCAGGGCGGCGGCCGCGGCGCCGCCGCAGGCCAGCGAGAAGTCGGCCAGGCGCGCCGGCGGGAATCGCGGCCGGATCAGCCAGGACACGTACAGGCCTCCCGGCGCGGAGCGCCAGCGCCGGGACATGCGCCCGCGGCCCGCGCTCTGGCTCAGCGCCCAGACGAGCGTCCCGTCGGGAGCGCCCTCGTCGGCCAGGCGGCGGGCGATCGACTGGGTCGAGTCGGCCGAGGCGAGGCGGACGAGACGGCTTACGCCGGAGAGCCTCACGCGAGGTCGAGCCCCAGGTCCAGCGCGGGCGCGCTGTGCGTGAGACGGCCGATCGAGATGCGGTCGGGGCCCAGCCGCGCGATCGCGCGCAGGGACTCGAGGCTCACGCCCCCCGAGACCTCGATCTTGACGCGCGGAGCGGCTTTGCGGATGCGGCCGATCTCGCGGCGCAGCGCCGCCGGCGCCATGTTGTCGAGCAGGATCACGTCGGGCGCGAGCGTGAGCGCGCGCCCGACCTCCGCCGCGGAGTCGCACTCGACGATGAGCGGGACGCGCGGGTAGCGGCGGCGGAGCTCGCGCGCCCCGCTCTCGAGCCGCCCGCCGAGGTAGTGGTTGTCCTTCACCATCGCCGCGTCGTAGAGGCCCATGCGGTGGTTGAGCCCCCCGCCGCAGGCGACCGCGTACTTGTCGAGCGCGCGCCAGCCCGGGAGGGTCTTGCGCGTGTCGAGGATGCGCGCGCGCGTGCCGCGCACGCGGTCGACGTAGCGGCGCGCGAGCGTCGCGACGCCCGACATGCGCTGGAGGAAGTTGAGCGCGGTGCGCTCCGCGGTCAGCAGGCCGCGCCCGCCCGAGACCTCGAGGACCGCCCGGCCGGGGCGCACGCGCGCGCCGTCGCGCACGAGCGCGCGCACGCGCGCGCCCGGAGCGCAGGCCTTGAACGCCGCCGCGGCGACGTCGAGCCCGCAGACGACGCCGGCCTCGCGGCTGACGACGCGCGCGCGCAGGCGCGCCCCGCGCGGGACGAACAGGCGCGTCGTGAGGTCTCCCGCGCGGCCGAGGTCCTCGCGCAGCGCCGCGCGCAGGAGCGCGCGGTAGGCGCGCGGATCGAGACGTCGCGGCCGCGGCAAGAGGTCCCCGCTATTGACCGGGGATCGGCGGGGTCGATTGCGGCGGCGCCGACTGCGGCGGCGCGCCGTTCGGTCCCGAGGCGTCCGTCGGAGCCGCCGGCGCGGCCGGGACCGCGTCGGCTCCCGGGACGGCCGGCGTCGTCGGAGCGCCGTTCTGCCCTCCGGGCTGGATGAGAGAGCGGCCGTTCGCGTCGAAGACGTCGTAAGTGCCGTCGAGCAGGAGCAGGAGCACCTGCAGCTGGTTGCCGCTCGCCTCCGAGAACTGGACGTGCTTGACGCTCGCGGCGAGGAAGGCGATGAAGCGGGGCTCTCCGCCGGTGCGATCATAAAGGAAAGCCTCGCGGCGATCGCCGTAGACCTGCACCTCGCGCGATCCGTCCGGGCTGACCTTGGCGAAGTTGCCGTGCTGGCCCTTGGCGGCGGTGTCGGCCGCGGCCATCGCGGACGAGGAGTCCGCGGGCGCCGCGCCGGGAGCGATCTGCGGGTCGGCCGCGACCTCGGCGTACGGATAGTACGTGTCGTTGACCACCACGTAGGGCGAGGTCGGGTTCGCCGGATCGTTCCACCACCAGTAGCCGCTGTACCAGTAGAGCCAGCGCGTCGAGGCCTGGTCGAACCACCACCAGCGGTTGTCCTCCCAGCGCGTCCAATAGAAGCGGGGGCCGTTGTAGAAGCCGTACCAGTGCACGTGGCCGTCGTACGAGTGCGCGTAGCGCTGGTTGCCGTCGTTATGCCAGTAGACGTGGTTGACTTCGTGCTCGTCCTTCTCGCGGGCGAAAGCGCGGCCGGCGAAGCCGGACTGGTTCGCTACGTTGTCGTGCCGCGGCGCGCCCCAGCCGCGGGAGTCGACCCGTCCGGCGAACCCGCCGCGCTGATCGCCGTGCTGATCGAGGCGGGCGCCGCCGCCCTGGACGACGGGAGCGGGAGCGGGATGCAGGTCGAAATGGGCCGCCGGAGGCCGGCGCTGGTCCGTCGGGCGCACGCGCACGCCCGGAGAGTAGCGCATCGGCTGGGGCGCGCGCGGGCGCGCGGGCGCGGCGTGCGCGGCGCCCCCGCCGCGGCCGCCGCGGCCGCCGCCCCCGCCTCCGCCGTGGCCGTCGCGCCCTTGGGCCGCCGCGGGTGCGGCGCAGAGTCCGACGACGGCGAGGACGGCGAGCAAAGTGTTCATGTCCATACTGAACACTATTTCCGGGAAGGGAGTAAAGGCGGCGGGTCAGACCGACGCGGCGGGCTTCTTCTCGACGAGGGCGACGAGCTCCTCGAACGCGCGGTGCGCGCGCGGCATCAGCGGCTCGACGAAGGCGAACAGCTCGCGGTTCGTGTCGATGTGCGAGGCGTCGTCGGCGAGGATCAAGCGGTGGAGCGCGTCCTTGCCGCGCGCGCGCACGAGGTCGCGGTACGCCTCCGCGTGCGGGCCGTGCGGGATCAGGTAGTCGCGGCGCCCGGAGATCGAGATCAGCGGGACCTTCAGGTCGCCGGTGTTCTCGAACGACCGGATCGTCTCGCGCACGGACGCGGGGCGCGCGTCGAGGTCGTAGGACTCGGGCGGGCCCGCGTAGGCCGGGTCAAGGTCGCCGAGAAAGAGAGCGAGCGAGGCTTCCCAGTAGGCGGCGCGGTAGAACGCGCGCAGGGGCTCCCAGCGCCCCTCGGCCGGCGGGAAGCCCGCGCGCGCGAGCGCGGCCTCGTCCCAGCGCGCGCCGGCGCTCGCGCGCAGGGCGGCGGGGAGTTGGCGCAGGAGATTGCCGGAGTCCGCGCGCCAGAGCACGCCGGAGACCTCGAGCGCGCCGTCGAAGAGCCCGGAGGCGGACTCCGCCGCGCGGCGCGCGACGAAGCCGCCGTTCGAGAGCCCGACCGCGTAGACGCGCTCCGGCGCTCGGCCGCGGCGCTCGGCCGCCTCGCGCTTGGCCAGCGCCGCGAGCGCCTCCAGCCGCGAGGCCCAGCGCCGCACCGAGTTCTCGGGCGTGTGCGGCATCAGCACGGTGTCGCCGTCGAGCACGCTGCGGCGCATGGCCTTGTCGGTCGCGGCGAAGGCGTAGCCGCGGCTCAGCGCGAAGTCCGAGAAATAGAGGTCGTAGGTGCGCTCGTCGGTGATGCCCGAGGACGCGGCGACCACGATGCGGCCGTTCCACTCGCGCGGCAGGCGCAGGACGAAGCGCGCGCGGTGGTCGTCCGGCAAGGTCCCCTCGACGCGCAGGCCCGGGACGGGCTTCGTCAGCGGCGTCCAGAACTCCTTCGGCGGCGCGATGTGCAGGGCGTCGGCCGGAAGCGCGCCGGACGCGCGCTCGGCGCGCGTGGTCAGGTCGTCGACCTCGGCCGCGGTCCGCTCCGGCTTGACCGGCGCGTCGGCGCGAAAGGCGAACGAGCGCAGGAGGCTCACGGACCGAGGACGCGCTCGAGCGCCTCGGGCTGCTTGAGCGGGAAGTAGTGGTCGCCGTCGACGATCGTCGCGCGCAGGCGGCTGTCCGGGCTCGTCAGCACGGTCCCGGCCGGCGGCTCCGCGTCGGGCGCCGTCAGGCCGAAGCGGTTCAGCATGATCTGCGCGGTCTGCCAGGTCAGCAGCTGGTCGTGCGTCGAGTGCATGAAGTCGACGCGGGTGCCGAGGCGGCGCAGGAAGCGGACGTCCTCGGGCCGGAAGTCGAGCTTGAACGCGTCGTTGGAGCGGCGCAGCAGGGCCTCCTGCCAGCCGGGGTCCGAGGAGTCGCGCGCGACTTGGGCCGCGAGACGGCGCCGGACGCCGTCGACGGCGGGCGCCCACGGCGCCGAGAGGTCGCCTCTCATCTGCTGAGCCGCCGCGAGCGTCGCGAACGAGAGGAGCTCGCGGCGCTGGGCGCGGTAGCCGCTGAGCCAAGCCTCGGCCTGCAGCATCGTGAACGGGTTGCGGGCCATGCTCTCGACCGACGCCGCGAGCGTGTCCCAGCCGTCGAGCCAGCCGACGATCATCTTGTTCGCCTGCGCGAGGCGCACGACGTCCGGGCCGCCGAGCTCCTCGACGCGGTCGTAATGCGTCATGCCGTTCATCAGCACGACGCGCGAGCCGGCGAGCGCCTTCAGCGCGGCGCGGACGCCGGGCTCGGCGCGGAGCTGGAGCATGCGCTGGAAGATCAGCGTCCCGTTCGAGTGGAGCACGAGCTCGACCTTCGGCGAGCCCGACTCGCGCGCGGCGAGCACGATCATGCGCGCGAGGTCGCGCGCGTCGGCGTCGGTCGGAGTCCGCGTCGGCGTCCAGGCGGTCGGCGCGTGCGCGCGCGTCCACACGAAGTACTGGCTGCGATCCGGGTCCTTCTGCGCGGCGAAAAGCGAGTCGAAGCTCTCGTTGAGGGCGAGGCCGCCCGAGAAGACGCGCGGCGCGCGCGCGGACGGGACGAGGCGCGCCTTGTAGAACGTGGTCCCGCCGTCGGAGTTCTCGAAGGAGCCGCGCGTCCAGCCCGGCCCGTCCGACTCCGCGGGAGCCGCGGCGCGGTCGGCGGCGCCGCTTCCGCGCGCGCCGTCGAAGAGAGCGCGTCCGTCGGCGAGCGCGTCCTCGTTCGCGGCGGAGGGCGCCGCGGCGAACGCGGGGGCCGCGCGCGGCGCGGCCTCGGCCGAGGCGCCGACCGACGCTGCCGGCGCGAGGGCGTCCGCGGCGGCGGAGACGGCGGCGGGCGCGGCGGAGAAGGACGCGGGCGCGGCGAGCGCCGCCGGCGCCGCGAGCGCGGCCGGCGCGGCGAGGACGGCCGGCGCGGCGAGGACGGACGGCGCGGAGAGGGCTGGCGCGAGCCGCAGGGGCGAGGCGCCCGCGGCGGCGAGGGCGGAGAGCGGGGCGAGCGCCGCGGGTCCGGCGAGGACGGAGCCGGCGGAGAGCGGGAGCGCGGCCGGCGCCGCGACCGCGGCGAGCGACGGGGACGCCGCGAGCAGCGCGGCGGCGGCGAGCGGGAGCCTCATCGGAGGGATTCTAAGATACGCCCGCTTCCCTCGATTGGGCCAAGAGGCCTTCGCGCGCGGCGGCAAAGGCTCTGCCCGCGCTGGGCCCTTCGCTCCCGCCCCGCGGTCAGTCCGCGTAAGTGAAGCAGACGACCGGCGCCTGCTTCTTCGCCTTCTCGTCGGTGACCGAGTCGCCGTTCAGCGGCTTGAGGGTCACGGTGGAGACGGGGGCCGAGTCGCTGGAGCCCGCGCGCAGCTCGATCTTGACCTCGCCGAGCGAGCGCGAGTAGAGGTCCGAGATCACCGTGCGCTTGTAGACGGTCGAGCTCCCGTCGGTCGGGATCTCGACGTAGGCGCCCGACTCGGGCGCGCCGCCGCCGGAGCTGCGGTCGTAGACGAAAGTGATCGTCGCGGACTTCGCGCCGCCGACGGGCTTGGCGACCGCGGCGACGTCGATGTTGAGATCGCATTGCTGCCACGGGTGCGTCGCGCGCGCGGGCACGGCGGCCAGGAGGGCGCCGGAGGCCAGCGCGGCGAGGAGGAGGGCGTTCGTTCTCATAAAGGAAGTATGGCGCGCGCGCCGCGGCGCGGACAGTGCAGAAAGGCCCACGGCCGGAGGGGCCGATGGGCTTAGGCGCGCGGTCTTGCTAGAATGGTCTCGACCATGACGACCTGGCTCCTGGCCGTCCTGCTCGCGCCCGCGGCGCTCGCGGCGGAGAACTGCGTCCCGCCGACGTTCTACACGTCCCTGCCGCGAGACCGAGATTACTACTACGGCGTGGCGCGCGACCCCGACACCGACAAGGCGCGCGACCTCGCGATCCGCAATCTCGGCAAGCAGGTCAGCGGCGACGTCGAGGGCTGGAGCCAGGACCGGCTCGACGCGCTCGCGGGGCCGTGCCGCGACAAGTTCCAGGTCGCGGCGAGCGTGGGCCGCCTCCTGCCGAAGAGCGACCTCCTCGCGGGCTGGGAGCAGGACGACTTCGAGCGCTGCGCCGGCTTCAGCTACGTGCTCGTGCGCATCGAGAAGGAGCGCGTCGCGCGCTTCTTAAGGGAAAGCAGGACGTTCCGCAAGGACCTCGTCGACAGCCTCGCGGCGCGCGTCGAGAAGATCGAGAAGGACGTGGACGCGCTGACGAAGCGCATCGAGCGTTTGGAGCAAGGACTCGCGGGAATGACGGCCGCCGGCAGGACGTCCGACGATCAAGCCGCGGTGCGGAGCACCGTCGCCGAGGCTCGCTCGGCGCTGAGCGCCGGGAAGCCGCGCGAGGAGGTCGAGCGCAAGATCGTCGCGGCCGAGGACGCGTACTCGAAGCTCGAGGCGCGCATGCGCGGCTACCAGACCGGACGCGACGCGGCCGAGAAGGCGCGCCTCGAGGCGCTCCGAGCCGAGAAGGCCCCGGAGCTGAAGCAGCGCTTGGCGAAGCTCGACGACGGCTCGTGGACCTACCCCGACGCGGCGCGCGTCGTCGGCGCCTACAGCGAGCTCAAGGACTACGAGAGCCTGCGGAAGTTCAGCCGCGGCCTGCTCGCGCGCCCCGACGCGGCGAAGATCGCCGGCCACGAGGACTTCTTCGCCTACATGGTCATGGTCGGCGACCTCAGCCTCAAGGACGACGACGCGACGCTGAAGGACGGCGAGAATTTCCTGAAAACCTATCCGTCGAGCAACATGTACGAGGCCGTGAAGGCGGAGATGAACGGCGTGATGATGATGGCGCGCGCCAAAGCCTCGGCTCCCGCGGCCGCGCCCGCCGCGGCTCCGGCTCCCGCGCCGAAGGACGACGCGGCGCCCTGCCCGCAGCGCTGAAGCGCGGGCCGCGCCGGCGGCGTCAGTAGAGGCCCAGCTTGCCGAGGACGAGCTCGGTGATCGCCTTCGCGCGCTCGCCGCCGGGCTTCTTGTCCGCGGGCTTGGCGGAGTCGCTGAAGTTCGTCACGACGAGATACTCGCCGTCGGCGCGCGTCAGATGGCCGACGTACCAGCCGACCTCGCGGCCGCCGGGGCGGGTCTTGCCGTCGAGGAAGCCGGAGCCGGTCTTTCCCTGCAGGACCGCGCCGCCCGGCGCCTGCTCCGAGTCCAGGCTCTTCTTGACGAGGTCGACGGCCTGCGGCGACACCTTGAGCTCGCCGCGCCAGAAGCGCTTGAGGAAGTCCAGCTGTTCCTCCGGCGAGATCTTCAGCGTGGAGCTGAGCCAGGCCTTGGTCAGGCCGCCCGACATGTCCTGGTTGCCGTACTTGAAGTCGACCAGGTACGCCTGGAGCTTCGCCGCGCCGAGCTTCTGGACCAGGCGCTGGGTGACCCAGACCGTCGAATACTTGAGCCAGGTCTTCGGCGTCTGGTCCTGATTCCAGAGCGGGCTCTTGCGGTCGAAATGGTCCCACTTGATCGGGGAGTCCTCGCTCTTGAGCAGGCCCCTGTCGAAGGCCATCAAGGCGACGGGGATCTTGAAGGTCGAGCACGCGAAGACCTGCTCGGCGCAGCGCTTGTCGCCGTGCGCGACGACGAGCTTGTCCGCCTTCAAGTCGTAGAGGATGAAGCAGCCGTCCTTGCCTTTGAAGGCCTCGGCCCAGTCGACCGGGTCGGGCGCGGCGGCGCGCGCCGGGCCGGCGAGCGCGGCGAGGACGATCAGCGTCAGGACGGCTCTCATCGGATGTTTCATGCTACCTCGTTGGGAAGAAGCGCTCGTGCAGGGCGCGCACCGCGCGCTCGGCGTCGGCGTCGTCGACGACGAAGGCGACGTTGTTGCGCGACGCGCCCTGCGAGATCATGCGCACGTTGACGCCGGCGGCGCCGACGGCGGAGAACACGTCGGCCGCCACGCCGGGGCGGGACTGGATGCCGTCGCCGACGGCGCAGATCACGGTCTGGGCGCGCTCGACGGTCATCTCGAACTCGCCCGACAGCTCGGAGGCGGCGCGCCCGACGCCGTGCTCGCTGCCGGTCGTCGCGGAGACGGTCACCTCCGACGTCGCGATCATGTCGACGTCGACCTCGTGGCGCGCGAAGGCCGCGAAGATGCGCGCGAGGAAGCCCGGTCCCGAGGTCATGCGCGGGCTCGACGCGCTGACGATGAGCTGTCCGCGCTTGAAGGCGATCGACTTGAGCGGACCGGAGGCCGGCGCGTCCTTCGGCGGATGGGCCAGGATGGCGGTGCCGGGGTGCTCGGGCTTGAACGTGTTGAGCACGCGCACGGGGATGTCCTTCTTCATCGCGGGCACCAGCGTGTGCGGGTGCAGGACCTTGCCGCCGTACCAGGCGAGCTCGCAGGCCTCGGCGAAGCTGAGCACGCCGAGCGGGCGCGCGCCGGGCACGGCGCGCGGATCGGCCGTCATCACCCCGTCGGTGTCGGACCATATCTCGATCTCCTCGGCGCCGAGCGCCGCGCCGAGGATCGTCGCCGAGTAGTCGCTGCCGTTGCGGCCCAGCGTGGTGATCTCGCCGCCGCGCGTGCGGCCGAGGAAGCCGGTCACGACGGGGAGCTCCGCGATCGCGGCGAAGTGCGCGCGCAGGACGCCGTCCGCCTCGGGGAGGGGGACGGCGGAGCCGAAGCGGTCGTCGGTGACCAGTCCCGCCTCGAACGCGTCGACCGCGCGCGCGGGAATCCCGGCTTTCGCGAACGCGGCCGCGATCAGGCGCGCCGAGAGGCGCTCGCCGAAGCTCGCGGCGCGGTCCAGCGTGCGGGGCGTGAGCTCGCGAATGAGCGCGATGCCGCGCGCGAGCGCGCGCAGCTCCTCGAGCAGCGGCTCGATCGCCGCCGCGTCGACGCCGAGCTCCTTCGCCGCGTCGCGGTGCCGCGCCGCGATCGCGTCCGCGCGCGCGAGGTTCCCGTCCAGCGACTCCCACGCGAGCGTCAGCAGCTCGTCGGTGACGCCGCGGAACGCGGAGACGACGAGCACGGGCTTGCGCCCCAGGCGCGCGCGCACGATCTCGACGACGCGCGCGATGCGCTCGGCTCCCGCGACGCTGGTGCCGCCGAACTTCATGACGATCATCGCGGGCTCGTCAGGCCGACGGCGTCTTCTGGCTGGGCACGGCCTTCCACGCTTTCGCGGCCTTGGGCGTCAGCGCGTCCATGTGCTTGAGGAAGAGCGTGACCTGCCAGATCTGATTCTCGCTCAGAGTCCTGGCGTACGACGGCATGCCGGTCATGCGGATGCCGTGGTAGACCTTCCAGTACGTCTCGCCCTCCTCGTCGTCCTCGACGCCGTGCTTGCCGAGCTGGGGCGCGTGCTGGTAGAGGCCCTTCGCGACGTTGGACGCCTCGCCGTCGGCCGCGCCGTGGCAGACCGCGCAGTTGGCCGCGTAGAGCCTCACGCCCGCGATCAGGTTCGCCTCGTCCGCCGGAACCGGGTTCGGCGTCTTCGGCGCCTCGCGCGCGATCGTCGCGTTGAGCGACTTGCGCGCGGCCCAGCGCTCGAGAGCCGGCGGGCGGGCGTCGGCGTTCGCCGGCATCAGGCCGCAGACGACGAACAGGTACGCGCCGAGCAGGCCGGCGAGAAGGGTCAGACCGACTCCGACGGCGATCCCTTTCGGCATCGACTGGGAACTCTTGGTCTTCATGGAGAGACTCTAGCGAGTCTGCGCCGTCCGGTCAACGCCGCGGAGAATGGGTCTTGACTACCGCTCCAGAGGAGCTACAATCTGTCCGTGCGCATCATAGCGGTCCTCAATCAGAAGGGCGGCAGCGGCAAGACGACGACGGCGGTCAACCTCGCGGCGGCGCTCGTCGAGCGCAAGCGCCGGGTCCTCGTGCTGGACCTCGACCCCGCGGCCGCGGCCTCGAACTGGCTCGGCGTGAAGGAGAACGGCAAGGGCCTGCTCGACGCGCTGAAAGGGGACGTCGCGATCGTCGACCTCGTGCAGAAGACGAAGAGCGGCGGCGTCGAGATCGTCGCGGCCTCGTTCACGCTCTCGACGGCGGAGAAGGCGCTCGCCGGGGAGATCGGCGTGGAGACGCTGTTCCGCAAGAAGCTCGGCAAGCTCCCGGAGGGCCGCTGGGACTACGTGATCATCGACTGCCCGCCGTCGATGGGGCTGCTGACCGTCAACGCGCTCTCGGCCTCGCGCGAGGTGCTGATCCCGGTCGAGGCGCACGTGATGGCGCTCGACGGGCTCGTGACCTTGATGCAGACGGTCGAGGTGGTCAAGGAGCGCCTGAACGCGGACCTCGCGGTCTGCGGAATCCTGGCCTGCCGGCTCGACTCGCGCACGAACCACTCTGTCGAGGTCGTCGAAAGCCTGCGCAAGAAGTTCGGCCCGCTCCTTTATAAGACGCGGATCCGCGAGAACGTGCGCCTCGCCGAGTGCCCCTCGTTCGGCAAGCCGATCACGAAGTACGCGTCGAGCAGCTCTGGCGCCGAGGACTACCGCGCTCTCGCCGCGGAGCTCGTCGCCCAGGAGAAACGGAGCTAGGCATGCGCCGAAAGACGATCGCCCGCAACCCGCTCGACGAGCTCGGCGCCCCGAAGCGCAAGGGACGCAAGGCCGCGCCGACGGAGGTGCGCACGGAGATCCGCGCGGCCATCCTCAATAAATCCGCGAACGGCCGGCGGACGCCGGCGAAGGACGGCTCGGTGTCGGGCTGGCTCAAGTCGGTCTGGTCGAGCCTCACCGACTGACGCGCGCCGCATGAAGACGCTCCTCGCCCTCCTCGCCTCGGCCGCGCTCGCCGCGACCGCGCGGGCGGCCGAGGCCTCGTGGCGCTTCGCGGTGTCCGGCGACTCGCGCAACTGCGGCGACGTCGTGATGCCCGCGATCGCCCGCGACGCGCGCGCGCAGGGCGCGAGGCTCTACCTGCACCTCGGCGACTTCCGCAAGACCTACGACTTCGACGAGGACATGCGCGCCGAGCGCGGCGCGAAGCTCACCGTCGGCGAATACCTGCGCGACGAGTGGGACGACTTCATCCGCAATCAGGTGGAGCCGTTCGGCGACCTCCCGGTGTACCTCGCGATCGGCAATCACGAGACGATAGCCCCGAAGACGCGCGCGGACTACCTCGCTCAGTTCGCCGATTGGCTCGACGCGCCGGCCGTTCGCGCGCAGCGCCTCGCCGACGACCCGCACGACCGCCGTCTTCGGACCTACTTTCACTGGCGGCAGGACGGGGTCGACTTCATCATGCTCGACAACGCGACGCTCGACCAGTTCGACGACGAGCAGCTGCGCTGGCTGGAGAAGGTCCTCGAGGCGGCGAAGCGCGCTTCGGACGTGAAGGGGATCTTGCTCGGGATGCACCGCGCCCTGCCCAACAGCTTCTCCTGCGGCCACAGCATGAACGAGTCCGCGGCCGAGACGGAGAGCGGGCGCCGCGTCTACCGCGACCTCCTCCAGTGGCGCGCCGAGTCCGGCAAGACCGTCTCCGTGCTCGCCAGCCACTCGCACTTCCTTCTCGAGGACATCTACGACACGCCGTACTGGAACAACAAGGCCGCGAAGGACCGCGGCGTCCTGCCGGGCTGGATCGTCGGGACCGCCGGCGCGATGCGCTACTCGCTGCCCGCGAGCCGGACGCAAGGCGCGCTCGCCAAGGAGAAGACGTACGGTTATCTCCTCGCGACCGTCGGGAAAGGCGGGAGCGCGATCTCCTACGTGTTCCGCGAGGTCAAGGAAGCCGACGTCCCCAAGGACGTCGTCGCGCGCTTCGGGCCCGAGCTGGTTCGCTCCTGCTTCGAGGGGAACTTCGAGGCGAGCCGCAAGCCCCTCCCGGCCTCCTGCCTCGACGAGTAGCGCGCTAGATCCCGAGCGCGGCGAGCTCGCGGCAGATCTCGTCGACGGCGCGCGCGAGCGAGGGGTGCGAGGCCTCGAGCTCCTCGACCGACTCGGCGAGCGCCTTCAGCGACGGCTTGCGCGGAGCGGCCTTCGGGCCGCGCAGCTCCTTCTTCAGCGCGTCGAGCAGGGCCAGCAGCTCCGCCTTGCGCCGCGGGTCCGCGTCCGAGATCTTCTTCGCGGCGGATTCGATCTTGGCGAGTGTGTCGTCGATCATGAGGGCCTCCGAACCCGCGCATTGTAGGATTTCCGGAGCCGCCGCGCGCGCTTCGCGAGCCGCGGCGCCGCGCGGAGACTGCTCAGAAATAATGCCAATAGAAATCATTTTTTATATTTTTAAATATTAGAATACATGATATAAAATATCATGTCTGCCGGGATCGCGCGAGGAGAGCCGAGATGATCGCCAAAGATCTGATGCCGTGGCTGTTCGTCGGCCGCAAGTCGGCCTGGACGCCGTTCGCGAAGGTGCGCTGCGAGGGCGGCCGCTGCGTGTGGACGGCGCCCCGGCGCGCGAGGAAGGCCGCGCGCGCCGTCTCCCGCGCGCCACTGACGACGCGACCCCTTGCGGCGCGCGCGCGCCGGGGCTAAGCTAGTCCGTATGCTCCCGGTCGCGGCCGGCCTCGGCGTGCTCGCGCTGATCCTCGCGGTCGTCTGCTGGAGCCAGCGCGGCAAGCTCGCCGAGCTGCGGCGCGAGCGCGACGCGATGCAGGCCGCGCTGCTCGCGGAGAAGAACAAGCCCGCGCCCGAGCCGCCGCCGCGCCAGGTCCAGACGCGCCGCGAGGCCTTCGCGCTGGCCTGGTTCCCCGAGCTCAAGGTCGACGATCGCCGCAAGCTGATCGTCGCCGCGACCGCGGGGATGCCGCACTGCGCGAAGTGCCTGCGCCAGATGCGGCTCGATAGCCGCAAGATCGAGGACAAGACGATCGAGGAGTGGGTCTGCGGGAAATGCGAGGACCGCCGCGCGGGCACGGCCGCCGACTACTCGGTGGCCGAGTCCGTCGTGGCCGAGGCCGTGCGCGAGTTCCTCGCCCTCAACGAGGGCTACCAGACGGCGCTCGGGCTCAAGCTGCCCGCGAAGGCCCGCCCGTAGGCCGCCGCCGCTTCGCCGGCGCCTTCGCGCGCGAGGCCGACATCCCGCGCAGCTCGAAGAGCTGGTCGCGCAGCAGCGCGGCCTGCTCGAAATCCAGCGCGTCGGCCGCCGCCTTCATGCGCCCCTCGACCTCGGCGACGATGGTGGGCAGGTCCTTCGCGGTCAGCGGCCGCTCGGCGTCGCGCAGGAGCATGAGGCCCTCGCGCTTCGCCGTGCTCTGGAATTCCTCCAGCTGCTCGACGGCCTTGACGATGGTCTTGGGCTTGATGCCGTGCTCCTCGTTGTAGGCGACCTGCTTGGCGCGGCGGCGGTCCATCTCGCCGAGCGCGCGCTTCATCGAGCCGGTCACGGAGTCGGCGTAGAGCAGGACCTGGCCGCCGACGTTGCGCGCGGCGCGTCCCGAGATCTGGATCAAGGTGGTCTCGGAGCGCAGGAAGCCCTCGTGGTCCGCGCCCAGGATCGCGACGAGGGAGACCTCGGGCAGGTCGAGGCCCTCGCGCAATAGATTGATGCCCACGAGGACGTCGAACGCGCCCGCGCGCAGGTCCTGGAGGATCTGGATGCGCTCGAGGCTGTCGATGTCGGAGTGCAGGTAGCGCACGCGCAGGCCCTGGGTCGTGAGGTACGAGGCGAGGTCTTCGGCCGTCCGCTTCGTCAGCGTCGTCACGAGCGCGCGCTCCTTCTTCTTCGCGCGGTCCTTCAGGCGCACGATGAGGTCCTCGAGCTGGCCCTCGCTGGGCTTGATGATGGTCTCGGGGTCGATGAGCCCCGTCGGGCGCACGACCATCTCGACGACCTCGCCGCGCGTCTTCTTGAGCTCGTAGGGGCCCGGCGTGGCCGAGACGAAGATCGTCTGGCCCGCGAGCGCCTCGAACTCGGCGAACTTCAGCGGGCGGTTGTCGAGCGCGGAGGGCAGGCGCCAGCCGAAGTCGACGAGGGTCTGCTTGCGCGCGCGGTCGCCCTCGTACATGCCGCCGATCTGCGGGACCGCGACGTGGCTCTCGTCGACGACGAGCAGATAGTCCTTCGGGAAGAAGTCGATCAGGCAGTTCGGGCGCTCGCCGGGCGCGCGGCCGGACAGCGGGCGCGAGTAGTTCTCGATGCCGTGGCAGAAGCCGACCTCGCGCAGCATTTCCAGATCGTAGCGGGTCCGCTGCTCGATGCGCTGCGCCTCGAGCAGCTGGCCGCGCGACTTGAAGAGCTCGACGCGCTCGGCGAGCTCGAGTTCGATCGCGGCGATCGCGCGCGCGCGCTCCGGGCCGTCGGTCACGAAGTGCTTCGCCGGATAGACCCACTCGCGCGTCAGGTCCTTGATCTTCGCGCCGGTCAGCGGATCGAACTCGACGATCTTGTCGACGCCGTCGTCGCCGAGCGTGACGCGCAGCGCCGTCTCCATGTAGGCGGGGAAGATGTCCACGGTCCCGCCCTTCATCCGGAATTTGCCGCGCACGAACTCCATCTCGTTGCGCTCGTAGTGGATGCCGACCAGGCGCTCGGCGAGCTCGTCGCGGGAGACCTTCCAGCCGACCTCGAGCGGGAGCGCGCGCTTCTCGTACTGCTCGGGCGAGCCGATGTTGTAGATGCAGGAGACCGAGGCGACGACGATCACGTCCTTGCGCGACATCAGCGAGCTCGTCGCCTTCAGGCGCAGGCGGTCGATGCGGTCGTTGATCGAGGAGTCCTTCTCGATGTAGGTGTCGGTCGACGGGACGTAGGCCTCGGGCTGGTAGTAGTCGTAGTACGAGATGAAGAACTCGACCGCGTTGTCGGGGAAGAACGCCTTGAACTCCGCGTAGAGCTGGGCCGCGAGGACCTTGTTCGGCGACATGACCAGCGTCGGACGATCCAGGGCTTGGATCACGTTGGCGACGGCGAACGTCTTTCCCGAGCCGGTCACGCCGAGCAAGGTCTGCGCGGGCGCGCCCTCCTCGATCCGCGAGATCAGCGTCGCGATCGCCTCGGGCTGGTCGCCGGCGGGCTTGAACGGCGAGCGCAGGCGGAAGGAGCCCATCGCGGGCGTCAGCGGCCGCGCGGAGCGGGCGCCGGCGCGAGAGGCTTCCCGTCGCTGCCGAGGCCGGTCCCCGTGTCCTGCAGCAGGACCTCGGTGCGCGGCGCCGGACGGTCCGCGATCGGGCCCTTGATCTTGACCAGCGTGCGTTCGGCGTCGAGCGCGTTGGCCTCGATCTTGAACTTCCTCGCGTCGCCGACGATCGCGAGCGTCGACAGATCGAGGTGGCCGGCCATCCGCGCCTTGCGCTGCGCGCCGTCGGGCGTCAGCGTCAGCAAGGTGTCGAGGTCGCTCGCGTAGGAGCCCTTCGCCTTCGCGTAGCGCATCTCGAGCCCGTAGAGCGCGAGGACGTCGTCGACCGTCGCGGCGCGCATGGCGGCGGCGTCCCGGGCCGGCCTCAGCCACGCCCACCACGCGGCGCCGGCCGTGGCGGCTCCGAGCGCGGCCGCCGCCAGCAGCATCTTGAACAGCGCCGGCGTGAACAGGCGCTGCTGCCACGAGAGGCGCTGCGGGACGGGAATTTCCGGCGTCGCGGGAGCGTTCATCGCCCATCATTATGGAAGGACCGGCGAAGCCTGTCAAGCGTCCGCATTTACACGTTTTAAACCACAGAGACACAAAGGCACAGAGAACGAAAAAATAATATCGATGGTTTTCTTCGTGTCTCTGTGTCTTTGTGTCTCTGTGGTTATGCCGTTCCGTTTTTTGAAGGGGGGAGGGCGGACTTGATAAGATGAGACGTGGAACTCCGCCCTCTCGGCCGCTCGGGCCTGCGCGTGTCCGTCCTGTCGCTCGGGACGATGAATTTCGGGACGGATTGGCACGGGATCGGCGCGATCGACGAGAGGACGGCTTCGTCGCTGCTCGACCTCGCGCTCGAGCGCGGCGTGAACCTGATCGACACGGCCGACGTCTACGGCCGCGGCGCCTCGGAGGAGATGCTCGGGCGCCTGCTCAAGGGCCGGCGCCGCGAGAAGGTCCTCCTCGCGACGAAGGTGCTCGGGCGCATGACGCCCGACGATCCCGAGACAGAGGGGCTGTCCGCGCGCTGGATCGCGCGCGCGCTCGACGACAGCCTGCGCCGGCTCCGGACGGACCGCGTCGACCTCTACATGCCGCACGGCTGGGATCCGTTCGTGCCGCTCGAGGAGACGCTCGAGGCGCTGGACCGCGCCGTTCGCGCGGGCAAGGTCCGCGCCGTCGGCGTCTCGAATTTCTCCGGGGCGCAGCTCGCGCGCGCCCTCGAGCTCTCCTCGCGGCGGCAGTGGGCGCGCCCCGCGTTCGATCAGGTGCAGTACAGCCTCGTCTGCCGCGGGCCCGAGACGGATCTCGCCGCGCCGGCGCGGGCCGGCGGCGCCGCCCTGCTGGCCTGGAGCCCGCTCGCGGGCGGGCTGCTCAGCGGGAAATACTCGGCCCCGGGCGCGGCCGGGCGGCGGACGTCCGCCGACGCGTTCCCGCACGTGCCCGCCGAGGCCGGCGCCGCGCTCGTCGAGGTCCTGCGCCGCGCGGCCGCGCTCGACGGCCTCACGCCGGCGCAGGCGGCGCTCGGCTGGGTCATGACCAAGCCCTTCGTCGCGTCGGCCGTCGTCGGCGCGCGCACGCGCGCCCAGCTCGAGGAGACGCTCGGCGCGCGCCCGGTCTCGGCCCGCGCGGGCGAGCTGCTCGAGCGCGCGTCCCGGATATGTTCGACGCGCTGAGGCACCGGAACTTCCGGCTCTTCTACGCGGGACAGTTCGTCTCGCTGATCGGCACCTGGATGCAGTCGACCGCGCAGTCGTGGCTGGTCTACCGGCTCACGCGCGACCCTCTGATGCTCGGCGTGGTGGCGCTCGTCTCCCAGTTCCCGGTCTTCGCGCTCGGCTTCCACGCGGGCTACCTCGTCGACCACGCCGACCACCTGCGCCTGGTCAAGCGCACGCAGTTCCTCGCGATGGTGCAGGCGGTGCTGATGGCCGCGCTGTGCTGGACCGGCCAGGTCCGCGTCTGGCACGTCGTCGCGCTCGCGCTGATGCTCGGCGTGGTCAACGCCTTCGACATGCCCGCGCGCCAAGTGCTGATCGGCGAGCTCGTCCCCGAGAAGGACCGGCACAACGCGATCGCGCTGAACTCGACGATCGTCAACGGCGCGCGCATCGTGGGTCCCGCGCTCGCGGGCCTCGCGATCGCCTCGGTTGGAGAGCCCGGCTGCTTCCTGCTCAACGCGCTGAGCTTCATCGCGGTGCTCGCGAGCTTGGCGCTCATGCGCGGCGTGCGCCAGCCCGCGGCCCGGCCGCGCGACGAGGGGATGTGGCGCGAGGTCGGGGAAGGCCTGTCGTACGCGTTCGACCGCGAGCCGATCCGCCTGCTGCTGCTCGTGCTCTGCGTCTACAGCCTCGTCGCCCTGCCGATCTACGTGCTGCTGCCGGTCTTCGCCGAGGGCGTCCTGCACGCGGGAGCCAAGGGCTTCGGCTGGCTCTCCTCCAGCGCGGGAGTCGGCGCCACGTTCGGCGCGCTGCGCATGGCCCGGCGCCGCGGCGCGCGCGGGCTCGGCCCCGTGATCTCGGCGGCGCTCGTCGTCTTCGCGGCGGCCCTGCTCGCGCTCGGGCTTTCGCGCAATCTCTGGCTGTCCTGCGCGCTGATGTGGCTCGTCGGCTGGAGCGCGATCCAGACGCTGACCGCCGCGAACACGGCGCTCCAGGAGCTCACCGACGACCGCCACCGCGGCCGCGTGATGGGCCTCTACGCGATGAGCTTCGTCGGCCTCTCGCCGATCGGGAGCTTCCTGGTCGGCGGGACCGCCGCGCGCCTCGGCGTGCCGTGGACCGTCGTCCTCGAGGGCCTCCTCGTCGCCGGCGCCGCCGCTCTGTACGGGCGGCGGCTCGCGGCCGCGCTGCCCGGGGGCGAAATGCCGGGTAGGTCCTAGGACCTATTTTAAGGATAGGTCCTAGGACCGCGATCGCGGGGCACTTCGACCCGTGCGGGCGGAGGGGCGGCGTGATATCCTTGGACCATGACGGGAATGGAACTCTACGCGCGGTTTCTGATGACCCTGACGATCGGCCTCGCCGGGGTCGGGGTGCTCATGACCACGCTCTTCGAGACCATTCTTCGGGACTGGGACCCTGCCCGCGACCTGCGCGCCTGGTGGCGCCTCGTGACGTCCTCGCGCTCGCACGCCGCGTCCATCCGCGCCGAGGACATCCTCCAGCAGCTCCAGGCCCAGCGCGCCGGCGCCTACCTGACCCCGGCCAACACGCTCGACCGCCGGCGCGAAGCCCTGCGCGCGGTCGGCGAAGTCGAAGCGCGCCTCGCCGCTCCGCGCGCCTAGACCCTTCCCTCCTCACTGGCGCCGGCTCCGCCTCGATGCTACACTGAGCGCATGACCCTCGCCGCGCGCGCGCGCGCCTGGCGCGCTCAGCGCCGCCGCGCGATCCTGCTGGAGACCGCCGCGACGGCCGCGGCCGGCAGCGCCGCGATCCTCGGCCTGGCCGCTCTCGCCGACCGCGCGCTCGTGCTCCCCCAGGGCCTGCGCGCCGCGGTCCTCGCCGCGTGGGGAGCCTGGCTCGCGCGCGCGGTCTGGACGCGCGGCGTCCGGCCCTGGCGCGCGGCGGACTGGGACGCGGTCTTCGCGGCCGCGTCCCAGGCCTGGCCCGCGACGCGCGCGATGCTGGCCTCGGCCTGGGCCCTGCGCGCGGGCGCGCCGTCGCCGGGGACCTCCGCCGAGCTGCGCGAGGAGCACCTCGCGCGGGCCGACCGCCTCGCGGCGGAGCTTCCCGACGCGCCGCTCTTCGTCTGGTCGCCCTCGCGCCGCGCGCGCGCGCTGGCCGCCGCGGCGGCCGGCGTGCTCGCCGCGAACGCGGCGTGGGGGGATCGCGCCTCGTGGCAGCGCGCGCTCGCGCCGTGGCGCGACCCGTCGCTGGAGCGCTGGGTCGAGGTCGTTCCCGGGGACGCCCGCGTCGATTGGGGCGGGCCGGCGGAGGTGCGCGCGCGGCCCAACGCCGAGGGCGCGGCGCGCGGCGTGCGCGCGGCCGACCTCGAGCTCGAGTCGCGCGGCGCCGACGGGGCCTGGCACGGCCTGCCGTGGACCCGCGCCGGAGGCGGCGAGGCGGTCTGGTCCGCGCGCGAGCTCGCGGAGGCCCTCGACTACCGCGTGCGCTGGCGCGGGCTCGCCGGCCGCGCCTGGCGGCTCGAGCCGGTGCCGCCTCCGCGCTGGTCGAGCGCGGTCGCGATCGTGCGCGGCGCGCGCGGCGAGAAGCGCTACACGCTGGGGCTCGACCCCGCGATCGTCGCGCGCCGCGGGGACTGGGTCCAGATCGAGGCGGTCCCGGAGGGCCCGCTCGCCTCGGCCGAGCTGCGGCTGTCCGACGAGCCCTCGGGCTCGGCGATGCGCGTCGAGAAGGGCTCGTGGCGCGGCGGCTTCCTCGCGCGGCGCGACGCCGCGCTGAGCTTCGCGCTCGTCTCCGCCGACGGCCGGCGCGACCCGTCGCCGCCGGTCTACGCGGTGCGCGCCGCGCCCGTCGCGCCGCCGACGGCCGAGCTGCTGTCGCCGCAGGCGCCGCTGGTCGCCGCGCCGCGCGACTCCGTGCCGATCGCCTACGCCGCGCGCGACGACGGGGCGATCACGAGCGCCGCCCTCGTCGTGCGCGTCGCGGGGCAGGCGGACCGGCGGCTGAGCCTGCCCGTGCCCTCGCCCCCGCAGGCCGAGGTCCTCGGCGACTACGCGTGGGCGCTGTCCGGGCTGAAGCCGGGCGACAAGGCCGAGTTCTGGATCGAGGCCGAGGACGACGCGTCGCCGCGGCAGACCGGCCGCTCCGAGAAGGGGACCGTCGACGTCGTCGACGCGGACGCCGAGCACCGCGACGCCGTCGACGCGCGCGGTAAGGCCGACGCGGCGCTCGAGGCGGCGGCGGCGCTGGCCGAGAGGGCGCGCGACGCGTCGCGCGCGCAGAGGCTCGACGACTCGCGCGCGGACACCGCGCAGCTGCGCGCGGCGTGGGAGCAGGCGCGCGCCGCGACGGCCGAGTGGGCGCGCCGCTCGGCCTCGGACCCGCGCGCCGATCCGGGCCTGGCCGACGAGGCCGCGCGCGCGGCGGAGGAGCTCGCGAGCGCGGGGCGCGAGGGCCTGCCGGCGGCCGAGCGCGCGCTCGCGCAGGGCGACGCGAAGGCCGCGGAGCGCGAGCAGTCGGCCCTCGCCGAGGAGGCGCGCGGCGTCCAGCGCGCGCTGCGCAGCGGCGCGGACTCGCAGTCGGTGCAGGACCTCGCCGACCGCTCGGCGGACGCGGACGCCGGGGCGTCCGCGCTCGCGCGCGAGGCGGAGAAGCTCACGGCGCGCGGCAAGAACGGGACCGTGTCGGCGGCCGAGCTCGAGCGTCTCCAGGAGTCGCTCAAGGAGGTCGAGAAGGCGCTCGAGGATCTGCAGAAGACCGCGCGGGAGCTCGCCGCGCGCTCGCCGCGTTCGCTGCCCCCGAGCGCGGCGCCGAGCGAGCTCTCGCAGGCCCGCGCGGAGGCGGCGGAGCTCTCGCGGGCGCTGAGCTCCGGCGACGTCGCGGGCGCCGCCGCGGCCGCGCGGCGCCTGGCCGAGCGCCTGCGCCGGATGTCGGAGGCGCTCCAGCAGGCCGGGAGGACGGCGGCCGATTCGCGCGGGGCGCAGTCCGAGCAGGGCTCCTCGCGCGTCAAGCAGGCCTGGGCCGAGGCCGCGCAGGCGCAGGAGGCCGCGGTCGAGGCCGAGCGCTCCGTCGACGGCGCGCGCCGCGGCGCCGTGCTCGCCGCTCAGAAGGACCTGCTCGCGCGGCTCGACGCGGAGCTCGGGCGCCGCCGCGACGAGCTCGCGGGAGCGCTTCCGGCCGCGTCCTGGCCGCGCGGCGTCGCGGCCGACGTCGACGAGGCGCGGCGGCGCATGGCGAGCGGGAGCGCGGAGCTCGCGTCCTTGGCCCTGGAGGACGCGGCGGTGCGACTGCGCGCCGCGGCGTCCGCTCCCGGAGCCGCTGCCGCCGCGGCCTCCGCGGAGACGAGCGCCGCCGACGCGTTCAAGGCCGCGGCGGGATCCCTCGAGCGCGGGGCCGCCGGTCCGGCGCCGGACGCCGAAAAAGCGCGCCCGGCCGCCGAGGCGCAGGCGCGCGCGCGCGCCAGCGCCTCGCGCCTGCGCGCGGAGATCAGCGAGGCCGCCGGCTCGTTCGGCTTCCTGTCCGGCCGCATCGCGCGCCGCGTCGACGCGGCGCTGGACGCGGAGGCGGCCGGCGAGACGGCGCTGCGCGCCGGCGACTCGGCCGAGGGCCTGAGCCGCGGCGAGGCCGCGCTCGCTCAGCTGGAGGAAGGCGGCTCCGACGCGGACTCGGCGGCCGCGGCGTCCTCCGCGTCGGCCGCGGCTTCGGCCCGGCCCGCGTCCGGCGGCCGCGCTCTGCGCGCCGCGACGGGCGTGCGCTTCGAGCACGTGCGGCTGCCCTCCGCTGCGGATTATCAGCCGCCGCGGGAACTGCGCGACGAGCTGCGCCGCTCGCTGGGCGAGGGGCGTCCCGCGGCGGCGGACTCCGACGTGAAGACCTATCTCGAGCGCCTCGCGCGCTAGCGCGGCGCGCGCGGAAGCTTTATAATCGTCTCATGTCCTTCCAAGGCGAGATCGAGGCGCGCTGCACGGCCTGCCGCCAGGTCTTCGAGACGCCGGTCTGGAGCTTCGTGCACGGCTCCGACGAGAACCTGCGCAACCAGATCAAGGCGCACGAGTGCAATCTCCTGCTCTGCCCGCACTGCGGCGCCGCCTTCATGCCCGACGCGTCGTGGATCTACTTCGAGCCCGCGTCCGAGATCCTGGCCTTCGTCTTCCCCGAGTCGTGGCAGGCGGAGGAGGCGAAGTGGCGCGAGAAGATGAAGAGCGACTTCGCGGAGATGCGCGGCGCGCTCGGCGAGAAGCTCCCGATCGACTACGAGCCGGAGATCTTCTTCGGGCAGGCTGGCCTCGGCGACCTGCTCGAAGCGGCGGACTGGCGCGTCGACGAGCGCGACGTGATGGAGCACTACGCGCGCGAGCTCGGCCTCAAGCTGTACAAGGCGAGCCCGCGCTGGGCGCGCTTGAACGGCGCGCCGACCGACTATCCGTACAAGGGCAACGGCGCGCCGACGCGGGCCGGCCTCATCGAAGGCCTCAAGGTCCTGGTCGCGGCCAACGACGCGCTCACCGCCTGGTCCGATTTCCTCGCCAAGTTCGAGAAGGACGCGGCCGCGGGCGTGCCGCCCGCCGCGAAAGCGCGGTGAGCGCTGGTCCCGCGCGGGTCGCGATCCCCGCGGAGGCCGCGCGCTTCCTGAAGCCGCTCGCCGACGAGGCGCGCCGCCGGGGGACGCCGCTGTACGTGGTCGGCGGTCCCGTGCGCGACTGGCTGCTCAAGCGCGAGACGTTCGACCTGGATCTTTCCGTCGCCGGCGATCCCGACCCGATCGCGGACCTCTGCGCGCGGTCGATCAAGGGCCGTGTCGAGCCCTTCGGCCGCTTCGGCACGCGCCGCATCATCGGCCGCGGCCGCTTCCGCGTGGACGTCGCGACGACGCGCGCGGAGGCCTACGCCGCGCCCGCGGCCCTGCCCGAGCTGACCGAGACCGGCGTCCCGATCGAGCACGACCTGCTCCGCCGCGACTTCACGATCAACGCGATGGCCGCGCGCGTCGACGACGGCTCGCAGGCGCTCGTCGACCCTCACGGCGGCGTTCGCGACATGAAGGAGAAGGTCCTGCGCGTCCTGCACGGCGGCAGCTTCAACGACGACCCGACGCGCGTCTTCCGCGCCGCGCGCTTCCTCGGCCGCCTCGGCTATCGCCCCGATCCCGACCTCCTGCGCCAGGCGCAGGCCGCGCTGGAGGCCGGCGTCGTCGAGCGGCTCTCGCCGCACCGCGTGCTCCACGAGCTCCTGTGCCTTCTCGGCGAGAAGGACCCGTTTCCGGCCTTTCACCTGCTCGGCGAGTGGGGCTACCTGCCGCTCCTGCTCATCGGGCCCGCGCTGAGGGCGGGCTCGAGCGCGAAGTCGATCCCGGCGCGGTCCGAGGCGCGCCTGCTGTGGCTGACGCTGGCGCTGGGCCCCGTCGAGGGCCGCGTGTTCGCGGACTATTTCCCGTTCCACCATGAGACGCACCGCCGCCAGCACGAGGCGCTCGCGCTCGCGTCCTCCGACAAGTCGCCGCGCGCCGCGCTGGACCCGCTGGTGCGCGAAGCGGTGGCCCACGCGTTTCCCGACATGACGCCGGCGGCGCTGAAGCCCTGCTTCGTCGGCGGCGCCGACCTGATCGCGCGCGGCCTCAAGCCGGGCCCGCCGTTCCACGAGATTCTCGACGAAGCCGCGCGCCTGCAGAGACGCGGCGAACTCAAGTCCCGCGCCGCCGCGCTGGCTTGGCTGAAGAAGCGCGGGATCTAAGGCGAGCGGTGTCATCCAAAGCGCCGCCGCGACACAGATGAGAGAAGACCGGAGGACGACATGAGACGATTGTTCGCCGCCGCGCTGCTGACCGTCGCCGTTTGCGGGCGGGCCGGGGCCGAGCCCGCCGCGCCGCAGGTCCTCGAGCTCGAGGGGCGCCTCGGCGGCAGGAAGCAGTTCCTGAATAAGGGCGACGACCTGAAGCTCGACGCCCCGTTCTGGGTGTCGAAGGGAGGCCGCGCCATACTCCGCGTCGCGGGCGGCGTCGTCCTGATCAAGGGTCCCGCGCACTTCGTGCCGAAAACGGACGGCTTCATTCTTAAACTCGGAAGCCTGCTCAGCGTCCTGCCGAACCTCAACGGACGCGACTACCGCGTCCGCACCGTCGCCGCCGTCGCGGCCGTGCGCGGCACCGAGTTCTTCGTCGAGGCCGAGCGCGGGGGAACGACCTACCTGTGCTTGTGCCACGGCGCCGTCGACGTGACGCCCGCCAGCCGCGGCGACGCCGAGCCCGCGCACCTCAAGGCCGACCACCACACCGAGTTCGAGTTCCGCGACGACGGCGGACGCCTGGTCCAGACCCCGGCCGGCATGCGCGGCCACAGCGACGAAGAGGTCATGTCCCTGCGCAAGCTCGTCCAGTGAGCGGCGGGTCTTAGCGCTCCCGCCGATCCCCGCCCGCGCGCGTCCGTGTGCCATTGGTGCGCTAAAACGCACCAATGACACACGGGGAGGAATGGAACTATTCCGGCTCCCGCGTCGTATCCTTCGGGTGAGAAAGGTCACCGAAGTCTCCGTCGTCGATCGCCGCGCCTTGAACCAGGCGTTTCTGCTTGCCGAACGCGCTCCGTCCAACGCGCTTCGTCGCGCCGAAGCGTTCGTCCGCTCTCTGCGTTCGGCGTTGCGCATGAGCCAAAGCCAGCTCGCTCGCCGCAGCGGAATTCCGCGTGCCCACATCGACCGCTTGGAAGCCGGCCGCATCGATCCGCAGCTCTCCACGCTGAGCCGGCTGTTCGACGCGATGTTCTGCGACCTCGTGATCCTGCCGCGTCCGCGCAAACGTCCCAGCGACGCCATCGCCGAGCGCCGGCTGGAACGGCAACCGGGAAAGTATCGCTGGCGGATTTGGGACGACTGGTCCTTATATTAGCGTGGAAAACGCGCGGGCAAAAGGCTAGAATCCCGACGGAATGAAGCGCGCCGACGTCGTTTTTTCGGGCATGCGCCCGACCGGCCGTCTGCATATCGGGAATTACTGGGGCGCCCTGAAGAACTGGGTCGGCCTCCAGGAGAAATTTCCCTGCTACTTCTCGGTCGTCGACTGGCACATGCTGACGACCGGCTACGGCGACACGTCGAAGCTCGTCGAGAACGGGCGCGAGATGGTGCTGGACTGGCTCGCGGCGGGCCTGGACCCGGCGAAGTGCGTGATCTTCAAGCAGTCCGACGTGCCCGAGCACGCGGAGCTGGCGCTGATGCTCGCGATGGTCACGCCGCTCTCCGCCGTCGAGAACAATCCGACGTGGAAGGAGCAGCTCCAGGAGCTCGCGAAGACCAAGCACGAGACCGTTCGCGAATCCGGCTCGCACGCCGCCAAGACGGCGGTCGTCGAAGGGACCGCGGCGCAGTACGAGATCCGCACCTACGGGTTCCTCGGCTATCCGGTGCTCCAGGCCGCCGACATCCTCCTTTATCACGGGACGAAGGTTCCCATCGGCCAGGACCAGCTCCCGCATCTCGAGCTCTCGCGCGAGATCGCGCGCAAGTTCAACAAGGCGTTCGGCGAGGTGTTCGCCGAGCCGCAGCCGCTTTTGACGCCGACGCCGAAGGTGCCGGGGCTCGACGGGCGCAAGATGTCGAAGTCGTACGGCAACGCGGTCGACCTCTACGAGACCGCGGACTCGCTGAAGACGAAGATCATGGGCGCCTACACCGATCCGACGCGCAAGAAGGCGACGGACCCGGGGCACCCCGAGCCGTGCGCGGAGAATCCGCCGGGCTGCTCGGTGTTCGCGCTGGAGAAGCTGTACGCGGACGCGGCGTTCGTGACGCGCCGGCGCGCGGAGTGCGTCGCGGGCCAGGTCGGCTGCGTCGCGTGCAAGAAAGACCTTCTCGGCTTCATGGAGCCGGCCTTCGCCGACTTCCGCAAGCGGCGCGAGGGTTACGCGGCGCGGCCCGGTCACGTCGAAGAGATATTGGCTGAGGGCGGGCGCAAGGCGCGCGCGGTCGCGGCGAAGACGATGGACGAGGTCCGCGAGGCGATGAGGCTGAGATGAGCGAGAAAAACTACCAGGTCACGCTCGAGCTGTTCGAGGGGCCGCTCGACCTCCTGCTCTTCCTCGTCAAGAAGGACGACCTCGACATCCACAACATCCCGATCGCGCACATCACGTCCGAGTATCTGAAGTACCTCGACTTGATGAAGGAGCTCAACCTCGACGTGGCGGGGGAGTTCCTGGTGATGGCCGCGACGCTGATGGCGTACAAGAGCCGCGCGCTGCTGCCCAGCCAGGCCTCGCTCGACGGCGACGAGGGGCCGGACCCGACGTCCGAGCTCGCGCAGAAGCTGCTCGAGTACCAGAAGTTCAAGGAGGCCTCGAAGTTCCTCGCGGGGCGCGCGGACGAGATGTCGGGCGTGTTCTACCGCGGCGCGCCGCACTTCGAGGAGGCCGACAAGTCGCCGAACCTGAGCCTGTTCGAGCTCATGGAGCACGTGCAGCGCATCCTCGCCGAGGCCGAGGACGACTCGCGCGAGGTCGTCGGCGAGGAGTACCCGATCGAGGAGAAGATCGAGAAGCTCCTCAAGCTCCTGTCCGACAAGGCGATGATCGCGTGGGAGGAGCTCTTCGCGGGCGAGCGCAAGCGGCGCGGCATCATCGCGTGCTTCCTCGCGATGCTCGAGCTCGTGAAGCTGCAGAAGATTTTCATCCGTCAGGACGCGAACTTCGGAAAGATCCGCATCTTCAGGAAGGAGAAGAACGACGATGGAGAACCTGGACCGACCGCAGGACCCGACGCCGCTCCCGCCGCTTCCGGAAGCTGAGACCGCGGCCGCGGCCGCGTCGACGCCCGCGACAGACCCGATCCTGCTGCGCCGCATCCTCGAGGGCCTGCTCTTCATCACCGACCGCCCGCTGTCGGCGGCGGAGCTCGCGAAGCTGGTCGGGATGCGCGACCAGGACCGCATCGTCGGCGCCGTCGAGGAGATCCGGCGCGACCTCGAGGCCTTGAAGTTCGGCTACCGGCTGATCGCGGTCGCCGAGGGCTGGCAGATGGCCACGCGCGCCGACGTCGCCCCGTACGTGCGCCGGCTCTTCGCGGACCGCGCGACGATGCGCCTGTCGACGGCCTCGCAGGAGACGCTGTCCATCATCGCCTACAAGCAGCCGCTCACGCGCGCCGAGATCGAGCAGATCCGCGGCGTCGAGGTCATCGCCGCGCTCGAGACCTTGCTCGAGAAGCGCCTCGTCAAGGTCGTGGGGCGCAAGGAGACCGTCGGCCGGCCGCTGATGTACGGCACGACGACGGAGTTCCTGCGGCACTTCGGCCTGCGCTCACTCGAGGACCTGCCGCCGTTCGACGGCTTCGCGCCGGCCGAGGACCTGCCGCCGGCGTCCGCCCCCGCCGACGCGGCGGCCGCGCCCGAGCCCGCGATGCCCCCCGCCGGCGAGGATCCCGCTCCGCAGCCGTGAAGATCCTCTTCGCCGCGAGCGAGGCGGTGCCCTTCTGCAAGACGGGCGGGCTCGCCGACGTGGTGGGCACGCTCGCGCAGAAGCTCGGCGCTCTCGGCCACGACGTCTGCCTGTTCCTTCCCCAATACCGCGACGTGCACGCCGAGCCGCTCAAGTCCGGACCGGTGCGCCACCTGCGCGTGCCCTTCGACGGGGGGCACGTCGACGCCGGCCTGCGCTTCCTGCACCGCCGCGCCGTCACGACGTACTTCATCGACTACCCTTTGTTCTTCGATCGCGAGGGCTTCTACGGCGCGTCGGGGCGCGATCACGAGGACAACGACCGCCGCTTCGCGCTCTACTCGCTCGCCACGCTCGAGGGCGCGAAGTCCGTCGGCTTCAAGCCGGACGTCATCCACGCCCACGACTGGCAGGCCGGCCCGATCTGCGCGCACATCAAGCGCCGCTACGCGCAGGACCCGCACTACGCGAAGACCGGGACCGTGTTCACGGTCCACAACATGGCGTACCAGGGAAACTTCCCGCGCGCCGCGCTCGAGACCGTCGGCTTCGGGCCCGAGGATTGGAGCGCCGACGGCGTCGAGTACTACGGGCAGGTGAGCTTTCTCAAGGCCGGCCTCGCCTACGCCGACCAGATCACGACCGTAAGCCCGACCTACGCCAAGGAGATCCGCGGCGCCGAGCGCGGCTTCGGCTTCGAGGGCCTGCTCCAGCGCCGCGGCGACCGCCTCACCGGGATACTGAACGGCCTCGACATCGACGCCTGGAGCCCCATCCGCGACTCCGCCCTCCCGCGGCGCTACGGGCGGGACGACGCGAACGCGGGCAAGGCCGCGTGCAAGGAGGCGCTCCAGCGCGAGTGCGGCCTGGAGGCGCGCTCGGACCGGCCGCTGATCGGCGTGGTCTCGCGGCTCGATTATCAAAAGGGGCTCGATCTCGCGATCCCCGCGGTCGAGTCGCGCCTGGACCGCGCGCAGTTCGTCGCGCTCGGCACCGGCGACCCCGCGCTTACCGAGCAGCTCGCCTCGCTCGAGCGCCGCCATCCGGGCCGCGTCCACTTCCACCGCCAGTTCGACGAGCCCTTCGCGCACCGCGTCTACGCCGCGAGCGACATCTTCCTGATGCCCTCGCGCTTCGAGCCCTGCGGCCTCGGCCAGATGATCGCGATGCGCTACGGCGCCGTGCCCGTCGCCGCGATGACCGGCGGGCTCGTCGACACCGTGTTCGAGGCGCCCGGGAAAGGCGGACGCGCGCCGAACGGCTTCGTCTGCGCGCCGAACGACGCGGCGGACCTGGGGCGCGCGCTCGACCGCGCGCTCGACGCGCGGCCCAAGCCGGAGTGGAGCGCGCGCGTCGCCGCGGCCATGGCCGGCGACTTCTCGTGGGACCGCTCGGTCTCGGCCTACCTCGACGTCTACAAGAAGGCGGCCGCGCGATGAGCGAGCCGCACGCGCATCCGCTCCACGATCCGGCCGGGCCGCACGAGCCGCACGGCCTCCACGGGGGTCGCCCGCTCGTCCTGCTCCTGCTCGCCGCCGCGCTCGCCGCGGCGTTCTCCGCTCGCGGGCGGGAGGTCGACCGCGCCGCGCTCGCGGGCGTCGACGCCGAGGAGTTCGCGCGGCTCGACGGGCGCGCGCCCGCGGCGTCCGGGGAGCTCTGGGAGCGCCTCAAGGCGATGGGCGTCTCGGCCGCGGTCCTGCGCGAGGAGACCTTCGCCGACCTCTTCGCGCGCGGCGACGCCGCCTACTTCTCGCGCGCCGAGGTCGACCGCTGGCGCGCGGCGGGCCTTCTGTCCGCGTCCTCGGACCTGCGCGGCGGCACGCTCTGGGCGCGCGACGCGCAGTCGCTCGGCCGGGCCGCCGAGGCGCTCGCGGCCGCCGGCATCGACGCCTCGAGCGGCACCGCCGACGGCCGCGGCCTGACGCTGCCGGCCGACGCGGACGTCTCGGCGCTGCCGGCCGGCTTCGATCCCGCGACGGTCGCCGCGCTGTCGGCCGCCGGCCTCCTGCCGGTCGCCGCGTCGTCCGGCGGCATCGCTTCCGTCGCGGGACAGCGCGTGTGGACGCGCAACCTGCCCGTCGACGCGCGTCCCGGCGAGATCCTGCGCGCCGCGCACGGACGCCCGCTGAGGCTCGTCATTTTCCGCGCGCGGCCCGAGCTCGCCCTGGACGCGAACATCGACCTCCTGCGGCGCTCGCTGAAGGTCCTGCGCGCGGCCTCGCCCTCGTCCGTGCTGCCCGCCGCGCGCGCGGCGTCCGCCGAGAGCGCGGGACGCCGGCGCGCCCGCCTCGCCCTGGTGTGGCTCGTCGGCCTCGTCGGCCCGCTGCTCGCGGCGCGCGCGGGGCTGCAGGCGTCGCGCTTCCTGCGCGGCCCCACGCGCGCGCTGGCCCCGCTCGCCTCCCCGGTCCCGCAGGCGCTCGGCGGCCTCGCGGCCGCGTGGACGGCCGCGGCGCTCGCGGGGCTCGCGGTCGCGGGGCTCGCCCCCGACGGCTGGCGCGACGGCAGCGCGCACGCTTGGACGCTCTGGACCTGGTGCGCTCCTCTCGCCGTCGGCGGCGCCGCCCTGTGGGCCTCCTCCCCGAGCTCGCGCCGCGGCTGGTCGACGCCGGTGCGCCGCCGCGACCTCGCCGCGCTCGGCGTCTTCGCGCTCGCCGCCGTCCTCATGACCGCGCCGCGCGCGGCCCTGCGCGCCTCGTCCTTCTGGGAGTCGTTCGACCGTCTCTCGGCCGCGGCGGGCGCGCTGTGGTGGTGGCCGTGGCGCTGGCGCGAGGCGCTGGTCGGCGCGCCGTCGCTCGCGCTCGCGTTCGCCATCGTCGAGGAGCGCGACGCGGCTGGAACGGCGTCGGCGCGGCGCCCGATGCTGCTCGCGCAGCCGCGCGCCTGGCTGTGGCTCGGACTGCTCGCGCCGGCGGGGCTGGTCGCGGCGGTCGGCGGCGCGGGCGAGCCCGTCGACGCGGCGCTCCTCCACGGGGCCGCGGCTCACGCCTTCGGCGCCGTGCTCGGCGGCGCGTTCGTCGGGATCAGTGACCTGCTCGACTACTGGGCCAGCGGGCCCAAGGGCTCTAGGACTATTGACCCAGCCGGTCTCGGCGCGCTAGAATAGCGCGTGCCCAAATCCCTCGCGCTCGCGGCGCTCCTGCTGCTCCCCGCCGCGGCGCGGGCCGCCGACGGCGGCTTCAAGACGATGTCCTTCGGCGAGGGCGGCGGCTACAAGCATCCCGACCCCGCGACCCAGCAGTACCTCGACGACGCGGCGCAGACCGCCGCGGGCGGCGTCGCGGCCGCGAATCCGCCCGCCCCGTCGGCCCCGCCCCTGACGCCCGCCGCGCCGTCCGCGCCCGCGGCGCCCGCTCCGACGCCGGCCGCCGCGGCGGCGCCCGCGCCGGCGGCTTCTCCGGCGCGCGGTCCGCGCCGGTCGCTGTGGAACGGCGCCGTGCGTCCGCTCGACGCGGGCGCCGCCGCGGCCGAGCCGGACGCCGCGCGCGAAGGCGCCGAGCGCGACTACGAGACGCGCGTCCTCGGACTGCGCGCGCCGGCGCGGCGTCCCGCGCTCGCCGACGCCTCCTCCGCCGCCGCCGCCGAGAGCGCGCCGGGCCGCGCCGCGCTCGCTCCGGTTCCCGAGCGGCGCCTCTTCGTCTCCTTCGAGATCGACGCGCGCGAGGCCGGCGGCCTGCGCGACGCGGTCGCGGGGCTGGGCGCTGCCGGCTTCGCGCCGGACGCGCGCTTCGACGCCTTCTCGGCTCCGGGCGGCGTCGCGCGCGTCAGCGGCTGGCTGCCCGCGGCGAATCTGGCCGACGCGCTCAAGCGTCCCGGCGTCAAGAGCGCGAGCGTCGAGGCGGGGACGCGGCCGACGATCTCGGCGGGCGCGGCGTCGGACTTCCTGATCGGCCTGCGCGTGACCGACCCGGCGCGCCCGGGCGACGACGTCGCGGCGGGCGTGAGCGCGCTCGTCGACGCGGCCGGCTTCCGCATGAAGCGCGTCGTCGGAGTGGAGACGGCGCCCGACGGCGAGCCGGTCGCGCTCGTGGAGGGGCGCCTGGCCCTCTCGCGCTTGTCCTCGGCCCTTGCGGCTCCGGGCGTGATCCAGATCGCTCCGCTCCTGCCCGCCGCGCCCGAGGCGTCCGCCGCGGCCGCGCCGGAGCGGGGCCTCAAGGGCTTCGCGAAATTTTCTCTCGAGCGCGGGCTCTGGCTCATCCTGCTGACCTTGATCGTCGCGCTTCCCTCCATGCGCTCCGCGGCCGCGCGCGTCGCGGCCGTCTTCAACCCCTACCGCTGAGCCGCGCGAATTTTCGTAGAATCCCGCCATGGGTGCCAAGGCGCGCGCGGTCTGGGTCTTCGCCTTCGCGGCCTCGGCCGCTCTCGCCGCGCAGACCCTGATCCTCGTCGAGAGCCAGTGCCGGCGCCTCGAGACCGCGCTCAGCGACGACTTCCGCGTCGTGCTGTTCCTGCGCGGCTCGATGGAGGAGGGGCGGCGCGCGGTGCTCGAGGAGAAGCTGCGGGCCATGCCCGAGGCCGCGGACGTGCGCTACGTGCCTCCGGAGGAGGGCCTCGCGGCGGTGCGGCGCGACGACCCCGAGCTGGTCGACGCCGTCGCGCTCGTCGGCGAGAATCCCCTGCCCGGCGCGTTCGAGATCCGGCCCGCGGCCGCGGCGCTGCCGCATCTGACGGACCTGGTCGGCTCTCTCGAAGGCCTGGCGGACTGGTCGGACGTGCGCTGGAAGGACGCGCAGCTGAAGGCGATTCTGCGCGCGCGGCTCTACGGCCACTGGCTGAGGCTGACGCTGAGCACCTTGCTGTGCGCGGCGGCGGGGCTCGCGCTGTGGACGCTCGGCACCTGCCTGCACGAGCCGAGCCGCGCGGCCGGAGGCGCGCTCGCCGCGGCGGGCGGCCTCGGCGGCGCCGCGGGCCTCGCGTTCGCGGCGCTGGTCTCCTGGCCGCTGAGGCGCGACGGCCTGCTGTGGACGCCGGCGCCGGCCTGGATGCAGGCGGCCGTCGCGGGCGCCGGCGCGGTCCTGGGCTGGTCCCTGTCGCTATGGCGCGCGGAGCCGTGATCCTGGCCGTGCTGGCGGCCTTGGCGGTCGCGCCGGCGTCCGCGCAGAAGATCAGCCAGAAGAAGCGCGAGCTCGCGAAGATTCAGAGCGACCTGCGGCGCGCGCTCCAGGAGCTCGAGGCGCTGCGCGCGGAAGAGGCGGCGCTCGGCCGCGACGTCGACCGCCTACAGGGCGTCGACGCGAAGTCGCGGCGCCGCGCGCGCGACCTGCAGGACAGCATCCGCCGCGCCGAGTCGCGCCGCGAGGAGCTCCGGGGCCGCCTCGCGGCCGCGAGCCAGGTCGGCGACTTCTGGTCGGCCGCGCTCGCGGCCGAGACCGCGCGGCACGCGGCGGCGGCGGCCGCGCGCTCGGACTTTCTCGGCTCCGACGAGCTCTGGGCGGAGGAATACCGCCGCCTCGCGATCATCGAGAAGGCGCGGCACGTGCGCGGGCTCGAGGGCTTCCGCAAGAAGACGGAGGAGGACGAGGCCCGCGCGCAGGCGCGCGCCGAGGAGCTCGCCGCGAGCCGGCGCAAGATGCAGAACGTGCGCGACGGCCGCCGCCGCGAGTACGAGGCGAAGAAGGCGGAGCTCGTGAAGACGCAGACGCGGCTGGCCGACGCGACGCGGCGCGCCAAGGACCTCGAGGAGTCGGCGAAGGCGCTGAACGCGCTGCTCGACAAGCTCGCGCGCGCGCGCGCGCCGAAGCTCCCGCCCGAGGCGAAGCTCGACGTCCCGCGCCACTCGCTGCCGTGGCCCGCCGCCGGCAGGATCCTGCGCGACTTCGGCCGCGAGCAGGACGCGGACCTAGGGACCTGGACGGTGCGCCAGGGCGTGCTGCTCGGCACGGCGGCCGCGGCGCCCGTCGCGCCGATCGCGGCGGGCACGGTGATCTTCGCGGGCTCCTTCCGCTCGTACGGCCTCGTCGTCATCGTCGACCACGACGGGGGCTTCTTCAGCGTCTACGGCTCTTTGGGCCGGATACTGACGTCCAAAGGCGAGACCGTGCGGGCCGACGCCGCGATCGCCAGCGCCGGGAGCGCGCCGGACGGCGCGGGCGGCCGCGTCTACCTCGAGATCCGCCGCGGGACGCAGGCGCTGGACCCGAAGGAGTGGCTGCGGAGAAAATGAGACAAGGACGACCCATGAACACACGACCGATCCTCGCCGCGCTGGCCGCCGCTCTCCTGGCGTCCCCGCTCCGAGCCGAGACCAAGCCCGCGTCCGACAAGACCTACGAGCAGATGAAGCAGCTCGTGGACGTGCTCGGCTACATCCAGGACAACTACGTCGACGAGGTCGACACGCAGAAGCTCGTCTACGGCGCGGCCGAGGGGATGGTGCGCACTCTCGACCCGTTCTCGCAGTTCCTCGAGCCGGAGATGAACCGCGAGATGAAGAACGAGACCGAGGGCCAGTTCGGCGGCGTCGGCCTGCGCCTGAACGTGAAGGACGAGTGGCTGACGGTGCTGACGCCGATGCCGGGCTCGCCCGCCTACCGCCTCGGCATCCTGCCGAACGACCGCATCGTCGAGATCGACGGCGCCAACGCCAAGGACATGGACATGGACGAGGCGCTCAAGCGCCTGCGCGGGCCGGCCGGCTCGAAGGTCTCCGTCAAGATGCTGCGCGGGCCCGACGAAGCGGGCGAGGCGTCCTGGAAGCCGCTGACCTTCGACATCACGCGCGAGCTCATCAAGATCGAGTCCGTCGTCTCGCGCAAGCTCGACTCGGACGTCGGCTACGCGCGCGTCGAGGAGTTCAGCGCGAAGACGGCCGACGACCTGGCCTCCGCGCTGCGCGCGCTCGCGAAGGACGGGGCCACGAGCCTCATCCTCGACCTGCGCAACAACCCGGGCGGCCTGCTCTCCTCCGCGGTCGAGACCTCGTCGCTGTTCCTCGGCGAGGGCAAGCTCATCGTCTACACGCAGGGCCGCAAGCCCGAGAGCCGCCAGGACTTCACCGCGGGCGCGAAGGCGCCCTACGAGACCCTGCCGCTCGTGATCCTGATCAACGAGGGCTCCGCGTCCGCGTCCGAGATCGTCTCCGGCGCGATGCAGGACCACAAGCGCGCGGTCATCGTCGGCCAGCGCAGCTACGGCAAGGCCAGCGTGCAGTCGCTGATCCCGCTGCCCGACGGCTCGGGCCTGCGCCTGACCGTCGCGCACTACTACACGCCGACCGGCCGCTCGATCCACCGCGACGAGAAGCACAAGATCGGCGGCATCACGCCCGACATCGCCGTCGACGTGACCCCGGAGAACGAGGCGAAGCTCTACGAGCAGTGGGAGCTCGTCTACGCGAAGGACAAGAAGCCGCGCTCGATGGTCAAGCCCGAGGACATGGTCCGCGACGAGGTCCTCGACCGCGCGGTCGAGCTGCTGAAGGCGCGCGAGGTCCTCGGCGCCCTGAAGACCGAGGCCGCGCCGAAGCCGTGAGAGTGCTCGGCATCGAGACCTCCTGCGACGACACGTCGGCGGCCGTCGTCTCGGACGGCCGCGTGCGCTCGAACGTGGTCTCGTCGCAGGTCGCGGCGCACCGCAGGTTCCGCGGCGTCGTTCCCGAGCTCGCCTCGCGCGAGCACCTGCGCAATCTCGTGCCGGTCGTCTCGCGCGCGCTGGCCGAAGCCGGCCGAGGCCGCGTGGACGCGGTCGCCTACACGCGCGGGCCCGGCCTGATGGGGCCCCTGCTCGTCGGCAAGGTCGCGGCCCAGACGCTCGCGCGGATCATCGGCGTGCCCGCCGTCGGCGTCAATCACCTCGAGGGGCACATCCTCGCCGTCGAGCTCGAGCACCGCGCGCGCTGGCCGCTCGTCGCGCTCGTCGTGTCGGGCGGGCACACCGACCTCGTGCTCGCGAAGGGCCCGGGCCGCTACCGCGTGCTCGGGCGCACGCGCGACGACGCGGCGGGCGAGGCCTACGACAAGGTCGCGCGCCTCTTCGGCCTCGGCTATCCCGGCGGCCCCGAGATCGACCGGCTCGCCGCGAAGGGCGATCCGCGCGCGGTCGCCTTCCCGCGCCCGTCCCTGCCGGGCTGGGACTTCTCCTTCTCGGGGCTCAAGACCGCCGTGCTCTATCACCTGCGCGACCGTCCCGGCCCCCTGAAAGGGAAGCGCCTGGCCGATCTCTGCGCGTCGTTCCAGGAGGCGGTCGCCGAGACGCTCGTCGAGCGCGCGCTCGCCGCGGCGCGGCGCTTCGGCGCGCGCGACGTAGCGATCGGCGGCGGCGTGGCGGCGAACTCGCGCCTGCGGGCGCTGCTGAAGGACCGCGCCGAGGCCGCGGGCCTGCGGGCGCTCCTGCCCAGCCCCGCGTTCTGCACCGACAACGCCGCGATGATCGCGCACGCGGGCTGGCGGCGGCTCCGCGCGCGCGGCGCTCCGCGCGCGGGGCGCGCCGATCCGTCCCTGCCGCTCTCGAGCTGGGCGTGACCGCCGCGCTCGCCGTCTTCGCGGCGGTCTTCCCGCTGTACCTCTTCTGCCTGTATCCGACGATCGCGCCGCGCGACTCGGCCGACATGGCGGCGGCGGCGCTGACGCTCGGCGTCGCACACGCCCCCGGCTATCCGCTGTATTCGGTCCTCGGCCGCGCGTGGCTGGCGCTCGTCCCCTGGGGCGACCCCGCCTACCGCTTGAACGTCCTCTCCGCCGCGGCCGGCGCCGCGGCGTGCGCGGGGCTCTTCGTCCTCGTGCGGCGCCGCGCGGGCGCCGCCGGAGGCCTGGCGGCCGCGGCGCTGTGGGCCCTGTCCGCGCCGCTGTGGAAGTTCTCCCTGCTCGAGGAGAAGTACTCCCTGCACGCGCTGTTCGCGGTCGCGCTGCTGCTGCTGGCCGAGGGCGAGCGCGACGAGGTCTTCCCGCGCGCGCGGCTGACCGGCCTCGTCGTCGGGCTCGGGCTGGTGAATCACCCGAGCCTCGCGCTCTGGCTTCCGGGCGTGCTGTGGCTGTGGCGCGCCGAGGCGCGGCGCTGCGCGGCGCCGGCCGCGCGGCTCGCGCTCGCGGCGGCGCCGGGGCTCGCGGCGGGGCTCGCGCTCGAGGCGTTCCTGTGGGCGCGGCTCGGCGCGCTCGGGCCCGCGCTCGCGACGGCCCTGCGCCTGCGCTACGGCGCGGGGACGCTCTCCGCGTCTCTCGCCCGGCCGCTGACTCCAGGCTTGGCGGCCGACATCCTCGCTTACGCGCTGCGCGGCGCGGCCGAGGCGGTCTCATGGCCGGCGGTGCTGGCGGCCGCGTGCGGCGCCGTCCTTATTTGGCGCGACGAGCGCGACCGCGCCGCCGGCTGGCTGATCGGCGCAGCCGGCGCGGGGCCGGTCTTCCTGCTGCTCGCGCGCGCGGACCCGTCGGACTGGGTCGCGCGCTCGGTGCTGGAGCCCGCCTTCCTGCTCCCGGCGCTGGTCCTCGCGGCCCTCGCGGGGGTCGCGGTCGGGACGCTCGCGCGCCGCCGCGCCGCGCTCGGCGCCGCCGCGGCGGCGGCCCTCGCGGGAGGGGCGGTGCTCCTGCGCGCGCCGCTCCCGTATCATCGCGACGACTTCCTCGCCTACGACTACGTCCGCGACCTGCGCCGCGCGGTCCCGCCCGGCGGCGCGCTGCTCGCCGCCGGCGACACGGCGTCGTTCGGCCTGCGCTGGCTCGACCTCGTCGCGCCCGAGCTCCCGCCGCGCGACGTCGCGGCGGCGGCTCTCGTCGACCCGGCCGCGTGGCTGGCGGCGCGCGCGTCCGCGCCCGAGGTCTACGTGACCGGGCTCGGCCCCGCGGCCTTGCGCGCGCTCGGCCTGCCGGCGCCGGGCCGTCCGCTCGTCCCGCGCGGCCTGGTCCAGCGCGTCGGCGCGGGCGCGCCGGCGCCGACCGCCGCGCCGCGCCGGCCGCGCGCGTGGCGCGAGGGGGACAGCTACGCGCGCGACGTGAAGCTCTCCTACGCCTTCTCGTCGTGGCTCGGGGCGCGCCTGCTCGAGGCCGAGGGCGCGCCGCGGGCCGCGGTCGAGGACTCGGACCTGACGGCCGCGGCGACGGATCCCGACGACTACAAGCTGCAGTGACGGCCCGCCGACAAAAAATTATTTAACCACAGAGACACAGAGAACACGGAGAAACGAAAAAATATTTTCTCTGTGTCTTTGTGTCTCTGTGGTTTAATCCGTTTGTCGCAAAGAAGCTCTTAACAATTCCGTCAACATTCCGCCGCGCGAAGCGCTACACTCCCGGGCATGGCCGACGCGTCGCCGGAGGACCTGAGCCGCGAGATCGGACGCCTGTGGGCGCGCGTCGGCGTGTTGTCCGCCGCGACGGCGGAGGAGATCCCCGCGACCTCGGTCGCGTCCGGCGTCGCGGGAGCCGAGCTGGCCTGGGAGACGGTCGCCATCCTCAAGCGCCAGCAGCGCCAGCGCGAGGAGACGTGGCGCGGGGCGATGGACGCGCGCGACGAGGACCTGCGCGTCCTGCGCGAGCGCCTCGCCGCCGCCGAGGCGGACCTGGCCGAGCGCCGCGGGCGCGAGGCCGCCGACGAGGAGCGGCTCCTCGTCGAGTCGCTCGACGCGCGCGAGAGGATCGAGACCGCGCAGAAGGCCTACGCGGAGGCCCGCGCGCGGCACGACGAGGAGCGCGCGATCCTCGAGGCCGCCCTGCAGAGCCTGCGCGAACGCTTCGCGGCCGAGGTGGAGCGCGGCCGCGAGACCGAGCGCCGCTGGCAGGCGCGGGAGCAGGAGCTCCTGATCCAGCTCCAGGGGCTGCAGTCGCTGGCCGCGCGGGGGGAGAAGGAGGCGGGGCTGGCGCAGAGCGAGGCGCGCGGGGCGCGCGCGTCGCTGGCCGAGGCGAAGGACGCGCTCGAGCGCGCGCTCGCCGAGCTCATTCGAGAGCGCCACGAGCGCGCCGACGCGGACCGCGAGCGCGAGGCGGCCCTGCGCCGCGTCGGCGAGTTCCAGGAGCAGATCAACGGCCTCTCGAAGCTCTGGGACGAGGAGCGCGCGCAGTGGCGCGCGCTGTGGGAGCGCGAGCGCGCGGGCTGGGAGACGCGCCGCGCGGAGCTCGCGCGCGCGGACGACTCCTTGAAGGAAGAGCGCGCGAGCTGGCGCCGCGAGCGCGAGGCCGGCGAGAAGTCCTCGGCCCTGCTCGCCGAGGATCTGTCCCGGCGCGCCCGCGCCGCGGAGGAGGCGTCCGCGCGCGCGGACGAGCGCCTGCGCGCCTTGGGCGGCGAAGCGGCGCCGCCGGCCGCGTGGAAGCGCTGGCTGCGCCGGTTCCTCCCTTTTGCCGTTTTTTAATAATCTGGCAATGCGAGCGACGCAACTGTGATGTACAATCGACCACGACGCGCCAGAATACAGATCATGCTTCGACACCAGAGCCGTCCGACGCGCCGCTTCCGTGCGCTCGCCCTTTTCGGAGCCGCCGTCGTCCTCGGCGCCGCGCTCCCGCGCCCCGCCCCGGCCCAGAACATCAACGTCTTCGTGAACACGGCCTTCGTGGCCACGAACCTCCTGCAGAACGGCGTCGGCGGCGCGAACTTCTTCTGCGGGACCGCCGGCGGCACGCCGATCCAGTTCATCTGCCCGGTCGCCCAGGAGCCCTCGTTCCTCACCGGCCTTCCGGTGCCGTTTCCGCAGACCTACGGCGACATCTCGAACGATCCCGAGATCAACTTCGAGAACAATTACGACGCGAACCCGGCCTACCCGAACCGTTGCAACGTCACCTCCCTCGGCACTCCTCCGAACGGGCCCACGCTCGCGTTCCCGTTCGGCAACCCGCCCAACGGGAACCTCCTGCCCGGCGTGACCGGCTTCAACATCTGCAACTCGGAGGTCTTCCTGTGCGCGCAGGCCTGCGCGGTCGGCGCCTCGACGAGCGCGCCGGTCGCGATCGACGAGCTCGAGTTCGAGGTCTTCCGCTACGTCGACGGCGCGAACCCGCTCGATTCGGGCTCGACGCCGCCGCTGCGCACGTTCTTCGTCAACGCCCCCGGCGTCGTGTCGGGCCCGCCGCCGAACGACTGCGTTCCCGGCGGCTCCGGCGCCACCAGCCCGTTCGTCGCGGGTCCCGCCACGGGCGCGGGCGCGGCCAACTGCGTGCTGTGGGACGGCTCTCAGGCTGTGCAGGGCACGTTCGGCAAGATCAACGGCTCGTACGGCTTCCGCGTGACCGTCCAGACCAACGAGCAGGGCCAGAGCGGCAACATCGCGATCACGCAGGTCACGGCCTATCCGATGGGCGCGACGAAGGACGGCAACATCAACAGCGTCGAGCAGCAGCCGATCAAGATCAACGTGACCGACGTGCACGTGATCAACTCGACGCCGACCGTCGTCGGCCGGATCACCGGCGTGGCGGCGGAGCCGTACAACTTCACGTTCCGCCTCTCGAAGCCGGCCACGATGTACATCACGATCAACTCGGGCGTGCCGGACGGGACCGGCAACTTCGCGAACATACGCAACGTGCTGGGCGCCAACGGCGAGCAGGAGCCGTACGAGGGCAACCTCGGCACGCCCGGGGCGAGTCCGCTCCTCGACGGCGCGTCTTGGGACGGCCGCGACAACAGCGCGCAGATCCTTCCGCCGGGCAGCTATCTGGCGGTGTTCCAGGCCAACTCGTTCAACCAGTACACGGCCGCGCCCTACGGCGGGGTCATGGGCGGCGACCTGTCGAACCCGACGACGTTCACGATCTCCCTGGACCCGCTGCAGCTGACCGACATCCAGGTCTCGCCGCTCCTCGGCGGCGCCACGTCGCTGGCCGTGCTGTCCTACACGCTGACCGAGTCGGCCACGGTCTACGTGGACATCTATCCGCCCGGCACGCAGTTCTGCACGGACTCGGCCGGCAATCCCGCGCTCGCCGACCTCAACGGCAGCGACGGCGCCGCGCCGAACAGCAGCGCGACGGACCCGATCAACAACGGCGGCGCCGCGGTGATCCCGCCCGCGAAGTGGTTCCAGGCCAATTTCACCTGCGGCGCGGCCGGCACGAACACGACGCTGCTGCCGCTGCGGTCGATCACGCAGTTCCAAAACCTGCGCGCGCCGGTCATCGCGTTCTGGGACGGCCGCGACAGCAACGGCAACTACATGAACGACGGCGACTACGTCTTCGTGATGTACGCGTCGCTGCCCTCCCAGCGCGGCTATCCGTACAACGGCAACGCCAACGACACGCGGGTCTGGACCTCGGTCGCGAAGACGGGCTTCATCTCCGTCGTGCGCGGCCTCGTCGGGATCACCCAGATCACGCCCACGTCGACGGTCATCGGCTCGAGCCCGCCGGTGGCCGGCCTCAATCCGTTCACCTTCAGCTACCAGATCTCGCGGCCGGCGGTCGTCACGCTGAAGGTCTTCGACCAGACCGGGATCAACCTGGTGAAGACCCTCGTCAACGGCGAGACGCAGGCCGGCCAGACCACGATCACGGAGGTCTGGACCGACGGCACGAACGACGCGGGCCTGGTCGTCTCCTCGGGGACCTACCTGGCCCAGCTCACGGTGTACGACCCGGTCTTCCCGGCCAAGGTCTCCACGACGACCGTCCTCTTCCCGGTCAACATGTTCCGCATCACCGACGTGGGCGTGACGCCGCTGCTGTCGGTGGTCGGCGACACGGCGACGCTGACCTACCAGCTGTCCCAGCCGATGTTCATCGCCTGGAACGTCTACCCGCCCGGCTCGGTCGTGGTCGACAGCAGCATGACCTGGCCGCCGTGCTCCGGCCAGAATCCGCCGAACGCGTGCACGAGTGCTGCGGTCGTGTCGCCCGGCGGCGCGCCGGTCCCGCCGGTCATCACCTTCTACGGCATGCGCCCGGGGCGCCTCAAGATCACGGAGACCTGGGACGGCCGCAGCCCGGGCGGGATCTTCGTGCCCGACGGCCAGTACGTGTTCACGCTGTCGGCGATCTCGACGACGACGCCGCAGTACTTCCCGTCCGATCACGTCTACGGCACCGTCACCGTCGCGCGCGGCTCGGTCCTGTTCACGAGCTTCAACGTGATCCCGACGATCCCGACGCTGTTCAACTCGAGCAATACGATCACGCTGGACCCGTTCAGCATCCAATACGCGGTCACGCGCGAGTCCTCGGTCACGATTCAGATCCTGAACACCAACATCCCGCCGGCTGTGCTCACGACGGTCATCGCGGGCGCCATCCGCGAGCCGGGCATCCTGAACACGGACGTGTGGGACGGCCGCGACATCAACGGCAACTTCCTGCCCTGGCTGTCCGGCGGCACGCCGTACATCGTGCAGGCCGTCGCGCTCGACATCGCGTCGTCGCTGACGACTCCGTCGACGGCCCAGACCCAGATCAACTACGACCCGCTGCGCATCTACGACCTCGCCGTGACGCCGATCGTCTCCGGAGGCTCGGCGGTCATCGCCTATCAGGTCTCGGAGCCGATGAAGATCTCGCTGAAGGTCTACCAGCCCGGGACCGTCTTCGACGCCGCGGGCAATCCGTCCCCGCCCGACTCGGTTTCGCTCGTCAAGATCATCACCGGGGTGCGTCCGCCGCGCGTCGACATCAAGGACGCCTGGGACGGCACGGACTTCACCGGCACGCGCCTCAAGGAGGGCGACTACAAGTTCAAGCTCGTCGCCTCGACCGACACGAACGCGATCGACACGCAGACCGGCAACGTGATCTTCCCGACCGAGCTGGCCGACGACCGCCTCATCGACGACATCCCCGTCACGTTCGGCCAATCCTCGAATCCGCAGGGCGACCTCGAGAACAACAGCTTCGCTTACCCGAACCCCGTGCCGGCCTCCGCCGGTTCCGTGACGATCCAGGTCTACAACCCCTTTCCTCACGCGCACCTCACCCTGCGGCTCTACTCGCTCTCGGGACGGCTCGTGATGACGCAGGACTTCGGTTCCTACGTCGCGGGCAGCTTCCAAGACGGGCCGACCAAGTTCGTGTGGTCTAAGGTCAACTCGGGCGGCCGCACGGTCGGGCGCGGCGTCTACTACGCCTTGATCCGCGTCGAGCAGCAGGAGGAGGGCACGACGGTCCTGCAGACGACGAAGAAGGTCCTGCTTCAGTGAGGCCCGGCGCCCGCGCGGCAGCCGTGCTGTGCCTTTCGCTCGCGGCGGCCGGTCCGGCGCGGGCGATCAGCTCGAGCGCCGGCACGAGCGGCGCGAACTTCCTCGAGATCGGCCAGGGCTCGGCGCGCGCGATGGCCCTCGGCGGAGCCTACGTCGCGCTGGCCGAGGGCTCGGACGCGCTGACCTGGAACCCGGCCGGCCTCGCGGCGACGCAGCAGCGCGAGCTCGCGTTCTCCTATATGAGCTACGTCCAGGGGCTCCAATCGCCCGTCTACCTGGCCTACGCCGCGCCGGTGGGACGCTCCGCGTGGGGCGCGAACCTCGGCTACATGACCGACAGCGGCTTCGACATCCGCGACCAGAACGGGATCCCCCAGCAGAACTCGAGCGCGCTCGTCCGCGACGGCTACGCGACGATCGGCTACGCGCGCTCCTTCTTCTACGAGAAGCTCTACCTCGGCGCCGGCCTGCGCGGGATCCACGAGGAGATCGCGGGCTCCGCGCACAACAACGTCTCGGCCGACGTCGGCGCGATGCTGCGCGCGACGAACTCGCTGACCCTCGCCTTCTCGCTGCAGAACCTCGGCCCCGGGACGTCGGACGTGCCGCACACCGTCCGCGGCGGCGCGGCCCTGCGGCTCAACGACTTCCTGACCGCGTCGGCCGAGCTCAGCGACGCGACGGACTCGGGCACGCACTTCGCGGTCGGCGGGGAATTCCAGCTCCCCGAGGAGTATCTCGACATCGGGCAGCTCTCCCTGCGCGTCGGCTATCAGACCGTCGACAGCTACGGCCAGAGCTTCAGCACGACGCTGAAGGACCTGCACGTCGACCAGACGAGCGGCCTCTCCTTCGGCTTCGGCCTCTACACCTCGGAGGCGTTCGGCTACGGCCTGTCGCTGGACTACGCTTTCGTGCCGTACGGCGCGCTGGGAACGGTGGACCAGATCTCGTTCAAGCTGAAGTTCTAGGGGATGAAATGGCCCGCGTCTTGACACGTTTGGCGTCGGCTGTTACACTCGCGAATGATGACGAAGCGTCGATTGGGAGGGATATTAAGAGGAAGGACCGGGCAGACCGTGATCGAGTACCTGCTGACGACGTTGGTGCTCGTGACGGTCTTCACGGCGATGTTCGGCTTCCTGCAGACGTCCCTCAAGAAGCTCTTTATCGCGGGAGGGGTCGTCATCCTCACCCCGCGGCCGTACTGACGGGTCGTCGTCCAAAGGCGTCAATCCGAGAGAAGGAGAAAGGAAGATGAAACTGTCTCAGGTGGGGTCGGTGATTCGAAAGAGGCTGGCCGGGCGCCGAGGCCAGAACACCGTCGAGTATCTTCTGATGCTCACGGTCGTCGTCGGCGTGGTGCTCGTCGCGGGCGTGGCCCTCAAGAAGTTCATGCCCAGCCTGTTCGGTCAGATCCAGGGAATGATCACGAACGCGGCTGGCTCGATGGGGTCCGGGCCCAGCCAATGACGCCGGACTCCGCCCCGGCCCTCGTCAGGGCCGGGGCGGAGCGGCGCGGAGGAGGCAGATGCGTTTTGCGGGACGCCGGTCGGGACAGGTCGTCGTCGAGATGTTGCTCGTCCTGCCGGTGTTTCTCACGATCGTGTTCTCGATCATGGAGATCGGCTACGTGTCGTTCCGCGTCATCGTCCTGAATCACGCGACCTACGAGGTCGCGCGGATCGGGGGGATGACGTGCGGCCAGGCGAGCTCGGGCGCGTGCCCGCAGCCGAACACCGCGAAGCTGAGCAGCTCGATGAGCCAGATACTTCCCGGCGCGACGATCGGCTGCTTCGCCGTGCCGACGCTCATCGATCAGCAGGCGAATCAGCAGAACTGCGACCTGCAGTGCACGGCGCAGGAGAAGATCACGCTCGTGTTCCCGATCAGCAGCTTCATTCTCTCGGACAAGTCGACGCCCGGACAGAAGCTGCTGACCGCGAAGGTCGCGATGCCCATCGAGAGGCCGCTTTTGCAGTAGGGATTCCAAAAAGGAAAAGGACGAACGATTCATGGAAAAGAAAGGCGTGCTGATCCCGATGCTCCTCGCGTTCTTCGCGGCGATCATCTACATGGTCATCCTGTCGAGCAAGGAGAAGGCCCTCTCGCACGACTACGAGACCGCGAAGGTCCTCGTCGCGCGCGGAGACATCCCCGAGCGCACGGTGCTCAAGGAGGACATGGTCGAGACCGTCGACATCCCGCGCAAGTTCATGCAGCAGGACTCGTTCGAGTGGCGCACGCCGTCGGACTCGAAGCAGATCATCAACCTCGTGACGCGCACGCGCATCCCGAAGGGCAACCAGATCACGCTGTCGTCCCTGGTCGCGCTGTCGCCCGAGTCGGGCCTCAGCGTGAAGATCCCTCCCGGCTACCGCGGCGCGCTGATGCCGATCGACGGCGACTTGAAGCCGCTGATCAAGCCCGGCGACCGCGTCGACGTGCTCGTGACCTTCCAGGCCGTGATGAAGGACACCGGCCAGAAGGAGCGCGTCACCGCGACCATACTGCAGAACGTCCTCGTGATCGCGGTGGGCACGAACCTCGGCCAGGGGATGAACGCCGCGCAGTTCAAGAACTCGGCGGCCATGGAGGAGAAGTCCGCCGCGTTCGCCGAGCGCGCGAGCGTGGCCCTCGCTTTGAACCCGACGGAAGCGCAGTACCTCGCCCTCGCGATCAAGGAAAGCGGCGGCGACGTGACGGTGGTCATGCGCGGCCTCGGCGACGTCGAGATGCATCCGATGGAGATGGCGAGCTTTCACAAGCTGTTCCGGTGACGACGCGGACGATTCGATAGGACCGAGGAAGGCGTGACAACATGAACCGACAACTGTGGATGACGGCGGCGCTCGCGGCCCTCTTGGCGCCGGCCGCCTCGGCCCAAGGCGCGGGGGGCGGCGGGGGCGGGGGCGACGAGCAGCCGGAGGAGCTGATCGCGGTCTCCGCCGACGTGGTCGAGATTTCGGGTTCATTGGAGCGGGACATGGGGTTCTCTTGGACGCCGCTGACGACGGGCGTGAACTTCGGCGAGAAGACGATTCCGGGCATCATCCAGCTCGGCGACTTCGCGCGCACGACCGCGCTGCAGACCTCCCTCAAGCTGCTCGAGACCGAGGGCAAGGCCCAGCTGCTGTCGAACCCGAAGGTCATCGTCGAGGCCGGCAACCAGGCGAACTTCGTCGTCGGAGGCGAGCAGCCCTACCCGGCCGCGAACGGCAACGGCACCGTGACGACCGACTTCAAGAAGTTCGGCGTGATCCTGAACGTCGTGCCCGCGATCAATCCGAACAAGAAGGACACGATCCGCGCCGAGCTGCAGCTCGAGGTCTCGAACATGAACTTCTCGCAGACGGTGCAGGTCGGCAACACGACCGTGCCGTCCGTGGTGACGCGCCAGATCCAGACCGCCGTCCAGATCAAGAGCGGCGACACGCTCGTGATCGGCGGGCTCAAGTCGAGCACGAAGAACGTCTCGACGACGAAGATCCCGTATCTCGGCAGCATCCCGATCCTCGGCTGGCTGTTCACGACGAAGACGGTGACCGAGTCGCAGGACTCGCTGTTCCTGTTCATCACGATGGAGATCGTCAAGTAAAACGATGCCCGAGCCGCTGATCAGTTCCGAGTCGACGCTCACGACTTCCATGCGGGAGCCGGGGCGCGTCATCGTCTTCACGGGGCCCAAGGAGGGCGTCGGCAAGACGACCGCGTGCCTGAACCTGGCGCTCGCCTGGGCGGGGAGCCAGAACCGCAAGGTCGTGATCGTGCACATGGACCCGCTGTGCCGCAACGACCTGAACTTCGTGCTCGGCAACCTGAACCCGCCGTCGCTGGCGAGCATGATCCAGCTCGTCGGCGAGAGCCCGACCGGCGGCCTCGGGCGCCTGCTCAAGGGCCGCATCCCGTTCTCGCAGTGGGGCGTCGGCCTGCTCCCGCTCGCGGCGACGCGCCAGGAGTTCCAGCGCCTGTCGCCCGAGGCCGTCGTCAAGATCCTCGGCTCGCTCAGCGAGACCTACGACCTCTTCCTCGACGTCGATCCGTTCTTCCCGATGCAGCTGTTCTCGTTCGATCCGGCCGACCTCGTCTTCTGGATCTGCATGCCGCAGCGCTCGCACTTCGAGGCGACCTACGCGCTGTTCAACGAGATCAAGGCCCTGCACTTCCCGCTCGAGAAGTTCGAGATCGTCGTCAACCAGGCGAACCTCCCGGGCGCGCTGGCGCCGAAGGAGGTCGCGCGCTTCTTCCAGATGATGCAGAAGACCGTGCTCGCGTACATGCCCTGGGAGGACCTGATCCCCGAGTTCGCGAACACGCAGAAGATCCTCGTCGTCGAGCACCTGCAGAGCGACTGGGTCAAGGCCCTGCGCGTCCTGCTCGGGCGCACGATGGAGGTCAAGCCCAGCGTCAAGGACTGGGAGACCTTCGTGCAGGCCGAGGAGTTCGCGGCCTCGGCCGACATGCTCTGGCGGCAGGCGGACAAGTCCGTCGGGCCCGAGACCCCGAAGACCACGTCGCTGATGCCCGCCACGGCGGGAAACGTCCCGGACTTCTGGGACGAGCTCAAGGGCAAGATGCACAAGCTCGTCGTCGCGGGCATGGAGACCGAGCACATCCAGATCAGCGACGACCCCCAGCAGAACGACGCGAACCGCACGAAGGTCGGCTCGATCATCGAGAACTTCCTGCAGCGCGAGCAGAACCTCTCCCTGTCGCGCGCGCAGCGCGAGGCGTTCGTCGTGGAGCTCCTCGACGAGATCCTGGGCCGCGGCCCGCTGGAGCCGCTGCTGCGCGACCCGGCCATCAACGAGATCATGGTCAACGCGTTCGACAAGATCTACGTCGAGAAGAACGGCCAGCTCGTGCAGCTGCCGATGCGCTTCCGCAACGACGAGCAGGTCATCCAGGTCATCCGCCGCATCGTGGCCAAGAAGGGCCGCCGCATCGACGAGTCGGTGCCGCTCGTCGACGCGCGCCTGCCCGACGGCTCGCGCGTCAACGCGATCATCGCGCCGCTCGCGGTCTCGGGCCCGACGCTCACGATCCGCCGCTTCTCGGCCAAGCCCTACACCGCCGACCAGCTCATGAAGTTCGGCTCGACGACGGCCCAGCTCATCGAGTTCCTGCGCGCCTCGGTCATCACGAAGAAGAACATCCTGATCTCCGGCGGAACCGGCACCGGCAAGACGACGTTCCTGAACATGCTCTCGAACTACATCCCGGGCGGCGAGCGCATCATCACCGTCGAGGACACCGCCGAGCTGAAATTGCTGGCCGATCACTGGATCCGCCTCGAGTCGCGCCCGCCGAACATCGAGGGCAAGGGCGAGATCACGATCCGCGACCTCATCAAGAACTGCCTGCGCATGCGCCCGGACCGCATCATCGTCGGCGAGTGCCGCGGCGGCGAGGCCCTGGACATGCTGCAGGCGATGAACACCGGCCACGAGGGGTCGCTGGCGACGCTGCACGCGAACACGCCGTCGGACGCGATCTCGCGCCTGGCGGCGATGTGCCTGATGGCCGGCACCGATCTGCCGATGGCCGTCCTCATCGAGATGATCTCGAGCGCGGTCAACATCTTCGTGCAGATCACCCGCTTCCCGGACGGCAAGCGCCGCACGACCTGGATCACGGAGTGCGTCGGCCGCGACGGCACCAAGATCCTGACGCGGGAGATCTTCCGCTACTACCAGACGCACGTGAACGAGAAAGGCCAGAGCTTCGGCTACTTCACCGCGTGCGACTACGTGCCGCGCTTCTACGACGAGTTCAAGCTCAAGGGCCTGGAGATCCCGCGCGACTTCTTCATGAGCGAGCGCACGAAGAAGAAGAAGGGCCTGCCGAACGCGATCGACGAGCTGCTCAAGCAGGGCATCCCCGTTCCCGACAACGTCGAGGGCGAGGAACACGCGGGGGCGCACTGATGAGGGGCCTCCTGCTCGCCGCGCTGACGGCGGTCTCGGTCGCGGCGCCCGCCGCGGCCCAGCAGCTGTTCAGCCGCGCCGACATCGAGTTCCTCGTCGGCAAGAAGGACGAGCACGGCGCCGTCGTCGACGACGGCGCCGAGGGCCGGATTCAGATCTTCTACCACTACTTCGCGCGCGAGCGGAACCCGAACGTCAAGCCGCCGATGTGGGTCGAGAAGACGATCCAGCCGATGCTCAGCCACGCGGTCTGGTCGGACCCGGAGGACGGCCTGCTCAACGAGGCCCAGCTCTGGCAGTCGCCGGCCTCCGTCCTCTACGAGTTCTTCGAGCTCGTGCGCAAGAGCTTCCCGCCGGCGGACAACGGCCAGTTCGCGTCGCCGGGCTCGCTGATCCGCGAGTACGAGGACACGCGCGTCAAGTTCCAGATGTCCTACGACCGGCTCGTGCGCGCGCGCCTGGGCAACTCGCTCGCCGGCCGGGGCCGCACGGTGCTGGCGAACTTCGACTTGATCAACAAGCAGATGGACGGCGTGATGGACGGCCTCATCAACGGGAACACCGAGCGCTACCGCGCCGCGGTCATCGGCATCGCCGCGCTGAGCAACTCGGCCTACGAGACGCTCCAGGAGAACCCGCGCGGCTGGGCCCCGCCGGTCGAGCAGAACAAGAGCCTCGACAACGCGGCCCTCATCTTCGTGATCATCGGCATCGCCGTGGTCTTCGCGGGCGGCTTCAGCCTCGGCGTCGAGCACGAGGACTGGATCCACGGCCGGGTCGAGCTCTACAAGTCGAAGGCGAAGGAGTGGGCGCACGAGTACGAGCGTCAATTCGTGGTCATCAAGATCCACTACCTCGTGGGCGCGCCGATGGCCGTCGGCTTCCTGATCGGCCTGCTGACGACGGACGTGTTCGGCTTCCTGATCTTCTTCGGCTTCGGCGTCTACATGGGCCTGATCCTGCCGAGCTGGCTGCTGCGCATCATCCGCCAGCGCCGCGGCGTGCGCTGCGAGGCCCAGCTGATGGACTCGATGATCCTGATGTCGAACGGCCTGAAGTCGGGCATCGACCTCATCGGCTGTATCGGCATGGTCACCAAGGACATGCAGCCGCCGATATCGGAGGAGTTCGGCCTCGCGCTCAAGAACTACCACCTCGGCATGAGCTTGGACAAGGCGCTCGAGGGCATCGAGGAGCGCGTGCAGAGCCGCCTGCTCTCGTACATGATCAAGGCGGTCGTGATCCAGCGCTCGGTCGGCGGCAACCTGACCAAGATCTTCGACCGCATCGTCGAGAACATCCGCGAGGAGTCGAAGCTCGTCGAGAAGACCGCCGCGATGACGGCCCAGCAGCGCATCCAGGCGATCGTCGTCGGCGTGATGCCGTGGATCATGCTGCTCGTCATGTTCCTGTTCCAGCCGAAGACGATGAAGGACTTCTACTTCACGCCGCTCGGCTTCTTCACTCTGCTGTTCTGCACGATCTGGATCTCGATCGGGATGAAGGTCGTCAACAAGCTCGGGGAGATCAACGTCTGATATGGGCGGCATCGATCCACTGACGCATTACTTCCTGCTCGGGCTGGCCTTCCTCGGCTCGGTCGCGGCCTACGTGACGATCAGCCGCACGTTCGCGCCGCCGCCCGAGGACGACAAGAACGACCTCTCGAAGCTCGCGAACAAGGAGATGGGCACGAGCTCCGCCTTCTCGAGCCTGAATCCGAACGGCGGGCTCGTCGACCGGCTCGACATCCTCCTGCTGCGCACCTTCCATCTCGACGTCAAGCTCGAGGAGATCCACATGCTGCTCGGCCGCCCGGACAAGCCGAGCCCGCTGGACATCCTGCATCTGAAGGAGCTCTTCGCGGTGCTCGCCGGCGGCTTCATGGCGTTCTTCTTCGTCTCCGGGCTCGACGCCGACTACGTGACGGGCGCGATCTTCTTCGCGATCATCGCGCCGATCGGCTTCCTGATCCCGGACTCCCTGATGATGGCGCGCGTGCGCCTGCGGCAGGGCGATATCATGCGCAACTTCCCGACGACCGTCGACCTCATGGCGCTGACGATCGAGGCCGGCCTCGACTACATGTCGGCGATCGAGCGCATCCTGAAGAACATCCGTCTCGAGCAGCGCACCGAGCTCGAGAAGGAGCTCGAGAAGATGATCAAGGAGGTCCAGCTCGGCTACTCGCGGCGCGACGCGCTGACCAGGCTCGCGATGCGCACCGGGGTCCCGGAGATCCGCTCCTTCGTGGGCCTGATCATCCAGTCCGACGAGCTCGGCACGAGCCTCGTCGAGCTCCTGCGCAACTACGCGGCCGACATGCGCTTTCGCCGCTTGAACAAGGCCGAGAAGCTCGCCGCCCAGGCCTCGACGAAGATGCTGATCCCGCTCTTCATCTTCATCTTCCCGACCGTGTTCATCATGATGCTCGCGCCGATGATGAAGAGCCTGATCCAGGGAGGACTCGGCTTCTGATGAGCTCTCGAGCCCTCGCCGCTCTCCTGCTCGCCGCGGCCGCCGCCGCGTCGGCCCAGGACATGCCCAAGGTCAAGGACACCGAGGGCCTGTTCCTCGACATGTCGAAGGTCAACCTCGGCACGATCAGCTCCGAGGACGACAAGAAAAAGTACATCTACACGATCCAGCTCGAGAAATCGCGCCTCACGCGGCAGTCCCTCAAGATCGTCTACGAGAACGCCTTCGACCTCTACAAGGAGGGCCAGTTCGAGGGCGCCAACGAGCTCACGCAGAAGATCCTCGCGATCGACCCGGGCTACGAGGATGCGCGCATCCTCAACCGCGCGACGCTCGACCTCAAGGGCTCGCCGCAGCCGTCGGCCTCGCGTCACCGCCTCGTCGCCGACCGCTTCGAGGAGGGCATGACGATGTACCGCCAGGGCCGCCTCGTCGAGGCCTCGGACCGCTGGGACGAGGTCGTCAAGCTGTCCCCGCTGAACCTGAAGGCGCGCTACTGGCTGCGCCGGGCGCACATGCAGATGGCCGACGAGCATTTCCGCCGCGGCCAAAAGGCGTACCAGCAGCACCGCCTGCGCGAGACGCTCGACCAGTGGTACTCGGCGCTGGTGCTCAACCCGCACTATCCGCGCCTGACCTCCGCGATCGCGAAGGTCGAGTCCGAGGAGCGCGACCAGGAGGCCAACGAGAAGCTGCAGACCGCCTTGAACCTCTACGGCCAGGGGCTCGTGCTCGAGGCGCTCAAGGTGCTCGACCAAGTCCTCGAGGTGGGCCCGGGCAACACGAAGGCCCAGAAGCTCCAGGCCGAGATCCGCTCCGAGATCGCCAACCAGCACGTCGCCGAGGGGCGGCGGCTCTACGAGTCCCGGCAGTACAAGCAGGCGATCGAGGAGTGGAAGACCGCGGTCGAGTACGGCTACGACGAGAACGCCTCCAAGCAGCTCACGCAGCGCGCGAAGCAGCAGATGCAGCTCGAGGAGGCGGCTCGGGAGAAGGCCAAGGCCGCCCAGCTCGCGAAGGCCGAGGAGGACAAGAAGAAGGAGGAAGAGGAGAAGGCGGCCGCCGAGCAGCAGAAGAAGGAGAAGGACGAGGCGGACGCCAAGGCCAAGGCCGCCGCCGATCAGGCCGCGCAGACGGGCCAGCCCGCGGCGCCCGCCGCCGGCGCCGGCGCCAGCGACACCGCCAAGCAGCAGTCGCAGCAGCGCTACCTGGAGGGCATCGTCTTCTTCCAGCAGGGCAACTACGAGAAGGCGAGGGAGAAGGCCCAGGAAGCCAAGGACCTCGACCCGAGCAACCCGGACGCCGCCGGCCTGCTCGATCGCATCAACAAGCTCTACGGGGGAGGGCAGTAGCGCATGCGGCTTTCCGCGAAGTGGTTCCTGTGGTTCACCGGGATCGGCATCTACGTGATGTTCCTCGGCGGGATCTTCTACTACAACCTCTTCAAGTGGACGTTCGACGAGAAGCTCAAACAGGAGTCGATCGACATGGTCCGGCTCTACGCGCCGACCTTGATCGAGGGGCTCTCGCGCAACCCGAACGCGATCTCGATGCAGGAGCTCGACACGGTCTCGCGCTTCGCCAAGGACGACCGCGTCGCGTCCCTGCTCTACCTGAACAAGTACGGCGACGTGCGCTGGTTCCGCGATCCCGCGATGTTCGGCCGCACGTTCGACGAGTTCCAAAAGCAGATCCCGCTCCCGACCGACGCGATCCAGCAGGCCTGGTACGCGAAGACCCCGATCGTGCGCCAGGTGCCGAGCATGCAGATGTACGACATCGCGATCCCGCTCGCGCTGCGCGGCGACGTGCTCGGGATCATCGACCTCGAGGTCAGCCGCGAGGGCGTGGCGAAAGTGATCGACGCCGCGATGAGGAAGTACGCGGTCGGAGCCGTCGGCGTCCTCCTGCTCCTCGGCATACCGCTGTATTTCTTCCTCCACCACTTCGTCCTGAACCCGCTGCTGAACCTGCGCGACGCGATCGAGACGATCTCGTTCAAGAACCTCGAGCTCAAGTTCAAGGCCGGCAACGACGAGATCGGGGACCTCTCCGGGGCGATCGGCATCTTTCTCTCCAAGGTGAAGGCCGAGATCGCCAACGCGATGGCCAAGGAGAAGCAGCGCGGACTGGCCGAGGCGCGCTGGTGGGAGTCCATCCTGAAGGCCGTCGTCGCGAAGAACTCGCGCGCGATCGTCGTCGACGAGGACAACAGCGTCCTGTACACGAACTTCCCGATCACCGGCATCGTGACGGCCGACGGCAAGCTCCACCTGCTCGACGTCATCGACAGCCAGCAGCAGGACGTCCTGCGCCTGGTCAGCGTCGCGCTCGACAGGCCGAACCAGATCGTCGAGGCGGACACGATGTTCCGCTCCGAGCCCTGCCACGTGAAGGCCGTCCACCTCGACGAGGACGGCGAGGCCAAGCGCACCTTGATCCTCTTCGAGGTCAAGGTCGCCGGCGCCCGGATTTAGAGCCTATCCGAATACCGTGAAATTTCATAGAGTGGCTACGCCACGCGCCGAGTATCCCACGCCGAGGGATAC
>Ga0209415_10000793_pt1 | contig 59374 bp, 60 predicted proteins | sample PeaSoiSIISIP2007_FD_187696 | JGI IMG/M metagenome (GOLD analysis project Ga0209415, IMG submission 187696) | Peat soil microbial communities from Weissenstadt, Germany - SII-SIP-2007 (SPAdes) (version 2) | ecosystem: Environmental > Terrestrial > Soil > Wetlands > Peat | place: Germany... | reverse complement strand
CACGGATACAGGTGCACCATGGTGGCCACCAAACACCATCGTAGACTCACCGGCCGCGCCGGCGCGGTGGTGTGCGGCGTAAGTGGCAACGATGTGCTTCGTGCCGCCGGCCCCGGACGGGTGGTCCTGATCGCCGGTCCTGGTCGCGACCGGCTTGTCGCCTCCTCTGCGGCCGGGAGCCAGGACACCCTCATAGGCGGCTCGGGAAGAGACACCTTAGTGGCGGGATCGAGCGGCGATGACGTGCTCGAGGCCGGTACCGGCGACGACAGCATCGACTGTGGCAACGGGGGTGACACCGGCGGTAACAGCGGCGGCGGTACCGGGACCGACGAATCAGCTCGCCATGGCTCCGCACAGCTGACCGTCGTGGGCGCCGACTCGGGCGACGACACCGAGAACTCCGACTGCCAAGGCGGGGGCACAGACAGCGCGGCGCTCGAGTTCCAGGGCTCGGTCAACAGCACGGATGGGTCCACCACGATGAACATCACGTACAACGACGTCAGCGACGCCGCCCAGGCGTGGCTCGATGCCAACGGAGACCCGACCTCAGTGGACATCTCGCTGGTCGGCGCCAGCATCGAGGTGGACGGCGGCGGCTCCCTGGCGGTCGGCGACGACGTCGAAGTCGCAGCCAACGCAAACGGGACCGCCCTCGTGGCGGTCGACGTGCAGGCCCAGTTGGTGGGGAGCTCGGGGTTCGACGATTAGGTGTTCGTGAGGAGCCCGCGACCTGAACAGGGCGACCTCCAACAGGCTCCCAGCGGCATGGTCGCAGAGCCGCACGTCACGGCGGTGACGGCGTCCCGGTGGGCCACCGGCACGAGATATCCCTGTTGAGCAGGCATTTTCGTGAACCTCGGCAACGACGCAATCGGCTGAGTACGGTGATGTCGCCAGCGTTGACGGCGAGGGGGAGCCATGGGCACACGTCGCAAGGTCCTGTTCACTGTGGCCGCAATCGCACTGCCGGCCACGAGCGTTCTAGTATTCGGGACGCCGACGCTCTTCGCGGGGGCGACCACCCCGGCCTTCCCGGTCACGTGCAAAGTGGACGCTGACATCACCTTCACCCCTCCACTGACCAAGGCCGGCACGCACACGACGAACCGTGCCGCCACGACCACGGTGGCCATCACCAGCGGCAAGCTCAGCGGGTGCCTGTCAGGCGCCTCGGCGGGGGCGCCTACGAAGGGGACCTTCGCCGCCACCCTCAGCCTTCCGGCCACGAGTATCGGGCGGGTCGGAGGGGTGAAGACCTATGCGACCGGATACTGCCCTGCCTTCACGCAGACGTCGACGCTCAAGGCCGTGAGGAAACTGGCCTTCGAGGTCATATGGACCAAGGGTGAAGCTGGAGATTCGGTGTTCACCACCAAGCAGGTGACATCCGCCACCAACAGCGATATCGAATACGGATGGATCCTGTCTGCCAAAGAGGGCCTGGGCTCGTACGCAGAAAAGTCCCTCAATCAGTTCGATCTGTACTTCGATGCCACCGACTCGGCTGCCTTGCAGAGCGGATGTTCTGCTCTACAGACGGTGAGCTCGGCCACCTTCGACTCGTCCAACAGCGTCGGCACCCTCTGAGGTCGCGGTATTCGTCACTTGTGCGTGCCGAGCTCGATGGCCTTGACGAGCAGCAGGATTACCGCCACGACCAGGTAGCCGCGCAGTAGGTACATGGCGACGAGCCTCCCGCGGGACCATTTGGGCCGATCGAGGAGGTTCAACGGCGGCATCCGCCATGTGTCGCGACGTTCGGTGGGGACGGCCTCAGCCGGTGCGGGGTGTCGTCGCCTCCCCCGTAGGAAGAGAGCCCCGGCCACGCCATAACCGGCCAGGAGGGCGACTCCGAGGACCAGCGACAGGGCCCGAACGTTGATCGTGGAGAACATCGTGGTCGCCATCAGGATGAGAGACATCATGAGCAGGATCGACACGATGAAGGAAGACACGATATTGAGCCACGTCTTGTTGACCCAAGGCCCCAGGACGCCTTTGTCGTTGCACAGCAGGAGCAGGAACACCGTGGCGCTGGGAAGAAGCACGCCGGCGAGGGCCTGCACAGCGGTCGTGATGATCCCGAGCGGAGCGCCGGGAATGAGGATCAGCGCCGCGGCCAGAGCCACCATCCCGGAGAACGTGCCGTAGAACAATTTGGCGTCACGCCACGACCGGTGCAATGAGTGCCGGGCACCGAAGACGTCGCCGAATGCGTACGAAGTGGACAGTGTCACCGCAGCGGCACCGATGATCGAGGAATTCAGGAGGATGATGGCGAAGATCGCCCCGGTCCCATGCCCGATATAGCGCGTCAGGTCGCGGGCCACGCCTTCGGCATTGGTAAAGGCCCCGAAGGCCTTGGTGTGGGCGAAGGCTGCTGCGGGCACTGCCATCAGAATCGACGCAGCGAAGACGACGACGAGCGAGCCGATGAATGTGTCGGCCCTTTCATAGTTGATCCAGCGGGGGGTGATCCGCTTGTCGATGACGTTTGACTGCTGGAAGAACAGTTGCCAGGGAGCCACGGTGGTCCCCACGATGGCGATGATGAGCAGCACCGACGTGGAGTTGAATCCTCCCCTGACTCTGGGTACGACCAGACCGTGCACGAAGGACCCCGTTGACGGGTGGCTGAAGATGGCCAAGGGGATGACCAGGAAATTGGCGAATACGAACACGTACATGAACCGTTCCCAGCGTCGGAAGCTGCCCGAGACCGTCATGAGGATCAGTCCGACGGCAGCGATGGGCACGGCGAGGTACTCGCTGATGCCGAAGTACTCCAGAGCCAGGCTGACACCGATGAACTCGGTGGCGATCGTCAAGAAGTTCAAGATGAAGAGGTCCCCGACTGAGAACGCCCCCCAGAACCTGCCAAATCGTTCGATGATCAGGCGGGCATGGCCCACGCCGGTGACCGCGCCTAGTCGGACCACCATCTCCTGGTTGACGATGAGAACCGGGACGAGCAGGGGCAGCGTCCACAGAAGGGTCAGGCCGAAGTTCTGTCCCGCCTGGGCGTAGGTGGCGACGCCACCAGCGTCGTTATCGCCCACCATGACGATGAGCCCCGGGCCCATGATGGCCAGCAACACCAACAGGCGCGCCGGCCATGATCGACGGGTGGTGTCGTGTTGCCCGACCGTGCCGAAAGCACCCTGGATGTCCCCCACGTGGGCGTCGTCGAGCACGGCACTCGTGGTTGCCTCGTCGCCCGTATCGGGCATTCCTCACCTCCCTTCGTGCTGAGTGCCGGACGTGCGCTTCGTGCACGCACGCCAAGGCCGCTCAACCCTCGAAGGGTGAGGCTCCCGGGGACCGCGGGGGGTTCGGCGTGCGCGTCGGAGCTCGAGGAATCAGACGTTCATGGGGGCCACCACGATCCGCCGCGCCCAGCCGCACCCGGCGGGCGAGGTGGCCTCGGCGCAAACCGGGACCCCGGTGGCGCAGCAGCTGGGAGCCGGTCGTCATGGCCGAGCCGCCTTCATCCCGGCGCCGTGCCGTGCGTCGCCATTGGCCAGTCGTTCCCAGGCGTGGCTCGCCGACGCGCACATGGAGATCCCCGACGCGCCCCGCCAGGTCGCGGGCGACCTCCACGAGGGGGACGCTCAACGATATTCGTGTGGAGAACCATCGCCGGGGTCATGTGGGCGCCAATCCGCGTGTTGGCCGTGAGCGCGACTGCATGCCTGTGACTGTGTTCGTGCCCAATGGGGCGGCCTGCCTGGATCGTCACATCATATGCACAGGTGCGCAGGCGTGAGGGAACTTTGCTACCGTCCGGCCATGCCGCTGGGCACGCGCATGACGGAGTCCTCGCAGGTGTCCGATCCAGGAGAGCCGGCTCGACAGATGCCTACGGAACGGCAGATCGACGCGGCGGTGCGTGCCTTGGCCTTGGCCGGTGAGCCGAGTCGACTGCGAATCCTTTGGGCCTTGTCGAGTGACGAGATGGACGTCACCTCGTTGGCCACTCTCGCCCGCATCACCGCCACGGCCGCGAGCCAACATCTGGCCAAGTTGCGATTGGCCGGACTGGTCACGGCACGTCGGCAAGGACGGCGCGTGCTGTACTCGGCGCACAGATCCCATGTCAGACGCCTGATCGCCGAGGCGCTGTTTCATGGTGACCACGAAGTGAGCGGTGAACCCGCTCATGATTAGGGCCCCGAGTCGCAGTTCGGACCTCCACAGTGTTCGCGCTGCTCTTGGTCGCCTTGTCAGTGGGACTGGACAACTTCGGTGCGTCGGCTGCCATCGGCGTCTCCGGTGTGGACGGAAAGCTGCGACTGCGAATCGCGTTGATTTTCGGGGTCTTCGAAGCCGCCATGCCTGTCGCCGGCCTGCTTCTCGGGCAGGTACTGGCCCACGATCTGGGAGCGGCCTCCAAGCCCTTGGCCGGTAGTCTGCTCGGTCTTGCCGGTGCCTATGCCGTCGTCACGGAGTTGCGGGGCGAGAAGCGACGGGATGGGGGCGTCGGGCCCAGCGTCAGGCGCCTCGTCCTCATCGGGGCCGCGCTGAGTATCGACAACCTGGTCATCGGTTTCGCCTTGGGTGCGTATCATGTCGCCCTCGTCACGGCCGCGCTGACCATCGCAGCGGTTAGCGTCACCCTGTCGTTGCTCGGCCTCGAGATCGGTAGGCACCTGGGTGCGCGCCTGGGGCAACGAAGCGGTGTGGTGGGCGGATCCGTGCTCATCGTGGTTGGAGTGGCCGTCGGAACGGGCCTGTTGGGACAGGGGCGGGCTTGATTCGGGCCCGTCACTGGGCCTGTCACCGGGCCTGTCCGCCCAAATCGATCTCGTGAAGTCCATGCCGACACAAGGAGTGACTCGATGACCGACCACGCCATCTACGACTACGTGCCCCACCACCGAACGAGAACGAAGCTCGAAGGTGCAGGCGCCGGACCGGTCAAAGTCGCCGAGCAACTTCCCAAGGGCAATGGCGCGGCACGGTTTAACGCCTGGTTCGCAGTGCAGGTCACCAAGGGGGTGGGCACGATGTGGTGCGCCTATGCCTTTACCGCCCTGGCCCTGATCAGCCTGTCCCAGGCGATCAAGAGCCACAACGCGGTCACATTAGTCTCCTGGATCTCGCAGACGTTCCTGCAGTTGGTCCTGCTGTCAGTGATCATCGTCGGGCAGAACGTGCTGGCGGCTGCCGCCGACAAACGGTCCGAAGCCACCTACAACGACGCCGACGCCGTTTTGCACGAGGCGGTGAAGATCCAAGAGCACCTTTTGGCGCAGGACCACGTGCTCGACGAGCTCGTCCAACGGCTGTCGAGGGTGGAGGCCCGTTCCGGTTCCTGAACTCGGATGCCAGCGGGCGTGTCGGCGTGAGATGCTCGGGTTCCGCTCCCCGGTCAGCGCAGGATCCCGGTGTGCCCAAGGGAGTAGCGTCCGGGTTGGGGCCACACGCACAGGCCGTGGGGGCCGTCGCCTACCGGGATACGAGCGATCAAATTTCCGGTCGTCGTGTCGATGGCGTACACGTCGGAGTCATAGCGACCCGAAAGCCACAGCACTTTACCGTCGGCAGACACTCCTCCCATGTCAGGGCTGGCGATGTCGTTGCCACGGCCGACGTTCGGACCGGTCTCGGGAGGAAGAACCCAGGTAGCGACCACTTGTCGTGTGGCAAAGGAGATCACCGAGATCGTGCCCGAGTCGCGGTTGGAGACGTACAGGTACCGCGAGTCTCGGCTCACGTAGAGCCCGTGAGCACCCTTGCCCGTGGGGAGGAATCCGAGCACCCGGAATGAATTGCCATCAACTTCCCAGACGCCGTTAGCCCGGAGATCCGCGACGTAGAAGATCTTCCCGTCCGGCGACAGCTTCACGTCCTGAGGTTCGGAACCGGCTCCCAGTCCCAGCGTGCCGACCACGGACTGGCTGGCCACGTTCACCTTCATCAGCTTGCCCGAGAACTCGCACGACGCGATGAGATAGGTGCCGTTGGCCGAGAAGTCCATGTGGTCCACTCCGTGACAGGGCACCGACAGGGAGTGCACGAGGACCATGGTGTGGGGGTCACGAAAGTCCAGCCGTTGTAGCGCCTCGGCGACGACGATGGCGTAGCGGCCGTCGGGAGTGAAATACATGTTGTAGGGATCCTCGACGTGCACGGGCGTGCCCGGATCACCCGTGACGGGATCGATCGGGGTGAGACTGCTGCCCTGATCGTTCGTGACCCACAACGTCTTCAAGTCCCACGACGGCACAACGTGTTGTGGCAGCTGACCGACGGCAAATTCCCGGACTACCTTGTAGGTCACAGGGTCGATCTCGTCGACCGTGTCGCTGAGGCTGTTGGGAACATAGATCATGGGTCGAGCGCCTTGAGCAGCCGGACTCAGGTTCCCGGCGCTGTCGGCGGAATAGATGTTGCACGGATCTACGACCGCCGGCATGCCGGGTAGGGCGTTGGTGACAGGAGGACACGCGCTCCCCTGGCGAGCTGGCGCGGTGAGGGGAAGCGATCGCGACGGCGAGCGAGCCGGGGGCCTGGTGTCCTTGGTGGTGGATTTCGAGACGTTGGCGATCACGACGACGACCACGACAAGGACGACCAGGCCGACCAGCACGGCCGCCCAGCGGCGCATCAGAGTGGCGGCGGGCAGGCGCCGGGGGCGTGGGCGTGGAGTAGAGGACATCGATCGTCAATTATCGTGGTCGCCGTCGGGATCCGAGGGGATCCAGTGCCGCGACTTCTCCGACATCCATCGGGTCAGTCTGCTACGACTTTCGGTTGCGACGCGATCATTGGTCGATTCCTCCCGTCATCACGCTGCCTCGGCCTCGGGAATCTCGGGTGGCACAGGAGCAGGTTGGGGCCGGGCCAGGAACCCGAGCCAGCCGGGCAAGAACCAGCTCCAGCGGCCGAGGAGCTTCATGGCCGACGGCAACAGCACGATGCGCACGATGGTGGCATCGATCAGCACGGCCGAGGCAAGTGCTACTCCGAGCTGTTTGAAGTCGATCTCGCTCAGGGTGGCAAAGATGGCGAAGACCGCCACCATCACCAACGCCGCGCTGGTGATGACGCCGGCCGTCGTGGTGATCCCTTCAGCCACCGCCTGGTCCGGGGCAAGCCCACGGTCGTGACCCTCTCGGATCCGACTGAGGATCAGCACGTGGTAGTCCATCGACAGGCCGAAGAGCACCACCAGCAGGAACAGCGGTATCCAGTCGATCACCCCGCCGACGTCCTGTGCCCCGATGAGAGACCGCAGGTGCCCGTACTGGAACACCAGCACCATCACCCCGTAGGCCGCCCCCACCGACAGGAGGTTCAACCCGATGGTGAGCAGAGGGATCACCACGGAACGGAACGCCAGCAGGAGAATCAGGAACGCCAGGCCCAGCACGAAGACGAACACGAACGGCAGGTGTTGCTTCATGGTCTGGTTGAAGTCGACCGATCCTGCCGTGGCCCCGGTCACATAGGAACGGGTCCCAGCGACGCCGCCGATGGTGTCGGGCACGACCCGGGTGCGCAGGGCCATGAGTGCCGCAGTGGACGTCGGGCTCGTCCCGCTGCCGGCGAGGGAGAGCGTGACGACGGCGACAGTCCGGTCGGAGCTGACCATTTCCACCACCGGTCCACCCATCTCGCCGTGGCGGTTCACGATTGCTCGGCCCAGGGCGGCGATGCCGCCGGTCACATCGGGGGCGGTGACGTCCTTTGCCGTCACGACCACCAGGGCCGACATCGGCGCCCCGGGAAAGGCAGCCTCGATCCGGTCGTATGTCTGCATGATCGGCAGGGCGCGGGGAAGGCCGACGCTGCCCGGATCGACGGTGCGCATTTTCAGGGCCGGCGCCGCCAACGCCAGAAGCACGCCGGCCGACAGGACCACGGACAGAACCGGCCGGCTCAGGACCCGCTCGACCAGCCAGGTCCACATCCGAGACCGGCCCTCGGCCCGGCGCCGGGCGATGAACGGCACCCGCCCCCACTCCACTCCGTCGCCGAGCCGGGCCATCACCGCCGGCAAGACGGTGAGAGACCCGACCACGGCCACCGCCACCACCAGCATCGTCCCGATTCCGAGGGAGATGAACACCGCGTTGCCGGCCAGGAGCATCCCCGCCATGGCCGTGATCACGGTGAACCCGGAGGTGAGCACGGCTCGCCCCGACGTCGCCGCCGCCCGGGCCAGCGCAGTGCCGCCGTCGTTACCGGCGTGACGCTCTTCGAGTTTCCGCCGCAGGTAGAACATCGAGTAGTCGACGCCCACGGCCAGGCCCACGAGCAGGACGACCGGCTCGATCTGCCCTTGCGCCACGGGATACAGGTGGCTGATCGGCTTGATCAACCCGAGCGCCCCGATAACCGCCGTGAACCCGAGCAGCAGCGGCACCCCGGCCGCCACCAGGGACCCGAATGCGATGAGGAGGATGACGAGGGTGACCGGGAGCGAGGTGTGCTCGGCTCGATTGAAGTCCCCGTCATAGGCCTTGATCAGCGCCTTGGTGGCGCTGGCCGACCCGAACTCCTCCACCCGCAGCTGCGGGTGGTCACGGGCGGTCACCGCCGTGGCCGCCAGCGGGCCGTCGACGTTGGTCTGGGCCTGGTTGCTGTTCCCCGCCACCTCGAAGCTGACCAACATCGACCGTCCGTCGGCCGAACGCAGGGCCGGGCTCAAGACGGCACCTGGGACCGACACCGGCGACTGGATGTCGGCGACCGTCTTCAGCATCCGCAGGCGGGTGACGAGGTCGCCGACGCCGGCCACCAGGACGGTTTCATCCCGTGCGGCCATTGTCCGGCCCTGGAGAAGGACCTCCTCCCCGCTGTGGTAGGGGAAGGCCTTCTCGAAGACGCTGGTGCCCTGCCCGGACTGACCGTTTCCCATCTGGGCGTCGGTGAGATTGCGTTGGCCGACAACGCCCCCGACGAGGTACGCCGCCACCACGAACACCAGCCACCCGAAGATGGCCTTCCGTCTGTTGCCGGCGCTCCAGGCACCCGACGCGGCGGCGAGATTCCGGGGGACACGCATCCTGCCCCCATTGTCAGCCGGGCTACGGGAGCGGGGTAGGGAACAAGGTCCCTCGCTGCCCCGGGGGAGGGGATCCTCTGCGACCCGTGCTCGCAGGGCCGAACGACCCCCTGGGGCGTCTAGGCGGAAAAGGCTCGGCTGAACTCAGCGGCGAGCGTCGCGGCGGCGTCCCTCAACCTGCCCACATCCGGACCGCCAGACAGCAGCGACCGCGACGCACTGGGCATGACGCGGTCGGGGCACGAGGCGAATACCCGGGCAACGTCGGAGGATGTGGCACCCTGTGCGCCCACACCGGGCGCCAGGAACAGCCCCTGTGCGCCCAGGAGGTCGAGGGCCGGGTCCATGTGGGTGGGGCCGACGACGGCACCGATCGGTCCGATCTCGCCAGGCGCCAGGTGAGCGTTGAGCTCGCCGATCTCAACCAGGAGTTGCTCTTCGACGCTGCGCCCGGACCCGCCGAGCGCCGACTGGACGTCCCGGCCCTCGGGATTGGACGAGCGAGTGACCACCAGAAGGCAGCTCCCCGAATCGTGCGCCCGAGCAACGAAGGATCCCATGGCGCCCAGGCCAAGATAGGGGTGGACGGTGAGGGCATCGGCGCCGAGGGGGGCCTCCGCGCCGAGGAACGCTTCGGCGTAGGCATGGTTGGTCGTCCCGACGTCGCCCCGTTTGGCGTCCACGATCACCAACAGGCCCGTGCCGCGGGCCTCGGCGATCAGGCGCTGCAGGGTCCGGAACCCTCGCCATCCGTGTCGTTCGTAGAAGGCGGCCTGGAGCTTGACCAGGCCGACGGTTCCGGCCGCGGCGCGCAGCGCGATGTCGGCGAAGCGGTCCAACCCCTCCGGCGTGTCCCCGACCCCCCAGGCATCCAAGATCGCTCCGGAGGGGTCCAGCCCCCACGCCAGCGGGCCATACTCCGATCGCGCCGCGGCGAAGCGGGAGGCGAACGTGTCGGCCACGCCCACATCCTACGGCCGCGTCGGCGGCACACGCGGTCCTGAGACCGGCGCGCCGATCACGGGCTACCCTCGCTCGATGACCACCAGTCCCCAATCCCATCCCCGCCACGAGGTGCAGGCCGTCGTCGATCGCTACCACGAGTTGCGCCGCCGCATCGACGAGGGCCTCGAGCCCAACGGCTTCGGGGCGCTGGCCGACTTCTACACCGACGACGCCGTGTACGTGGACGCCGCCTGGGGCCGTATCGAAGGCAAGGAAGCGATCGCCCACTGGCTCGGGCACTCGATGGTCGGTCTGGGAGACTGGAGGTTTCCCGTGGAGTTCACAGCCATCGAGGGGGACGACGTCGTGGTGAAGTGGACCCAGATCATCCCCGGCGCCCGGTCGGACGGCACGCCCTTCACCCAATCGGCCTACTCGCGGCTGCGCTACGCCGGTGACGGGAAGTTCTGTTATGAAGAGGACACGTACAACATGGTCCACGTCTTGGAGGACGTGGCTGCGAGCGGGTGGGTCCCCAGTGAACCCATGAACCTGCCCCCCGAGCACCCTGATCGCAATTGGGCGCTGCCGCAGACCTGACGCGCCGTCCTTTCCCCCGCCCGCTGGGACGGGCTGAAGTAGCGTTGCTCGAGTGCCGCGAGATGGAGTAGGAGCCGTGGGGGAACCGGTCGATTTTGGTGCGGACAACGGCGCCTCGGTCATCGAGGCGGTTACCCGAGCTGCGGCTCAGGGGCCGCTGGCAACAGAGATTCTGAGCGGTGCGCCGGTCGTCCTGCGCTACGCCGACGTGGAGTCGCTGGCGCGCGATCCCAGGGTGGCGGGAGTTGGCCTCACGGTCTTCGATCTCCTGGGCATCACCGAAGGGCCGCTGCGCGAGTGGTACGGCGGTCTCATGTTCACAAACGAGGGTGACGTGCACCATCGATTGCGGGCCCTGGTAGCTCGGGCCTTCACCCCAAAGGCGGTGGAGGCAATGCGCTCCACGGCGGCAGAGCTCGCCTCGAGCTGCCTTGTACCGATCGCCGAGGGTGACGGCGGGGACCTCGTGGAGGCCAACGCCTGGCTCGCCATGCGGGTCATGTGCCGACTTCTCGGTGTGCCGGATGAAGATGTGGCCGTGTTCGGCAGGTGGGCGGATGCCTTGAGCGTCACATTTTCCTACATGGAGCCTGACCAGATCGATGGAGCCACGTCGGCCATCACCGAGCTGCTGGAATATGTTGCCGACCTCGCCGAGCAACGCCGCGCCAGTCCCGGACCCGACCTCATGACTGCGCTCCTCGAGGCCGAGACCGACGATGACCGACTGACGCGAACCGAGCTCGTCTCGATGGTCTCGAACCTGCTCGTGGGTGGACACGACACTACAACCAGCCAGATCGGCTGCAGCCTCTACGCCCTGCTCAATGAGCCCGAGCAAACCGACCACCTGCGGGCCAGGCCCGACCTTGTGCCGAGCGCAGTGGCCGAGAGCATCCGCCTGCAACCCAGCGTCCCGGCCATGCCCCGGACCGTTGTCGCCCCGATCACCGTCGCAGGCGACGTAATCCCGGCCGGCTCGATGGTCTTCCTGTGCACGGCGGCCGCCAATCGCGAGCCATCGGCCTGGAAGCATGCCGACCGCTTCGAAGCGGCGCGATTCACCGAACCGAGCACGCCCCGCCTGCTCACGTTCGGGGCGGGCCCGCACTACTGCCTCGGTGCGGCCCTGGCTCGGCTCACCATCGAAGAATGCACGCGTGCCATGCTCGATCTGGACGCGACGCCGCGACTTGTCGAGGACCCCGCATCGATCCCGTGGCGGACGGTACTCGGGCGGTCTCCTGTTCGCCTCCAGGTCTCGTTGAGTTGACCCTGGATCTCACCGCCGAGGCGGCTTCCGACATCGTCTGGATCCGGGGCGAGCATGAAGCACTCGGGGATCGATCAGGGCGCTGACGTCTTGCTCGGCGGAGGCGCCGAACCCTGCAACGACGAGAACGGCCGAGCCCCTGTGGGCGCATCGACCGCAACCCCCTCGCCCCAACGGGAGAAGGCAATGGTGCTCGCCCATGGCTCACCCCCACCTGAGCCACGGGCGGAGTACAGCGCGGGGAGCTTCGAACGCGAGATCAGCTCGAGCTGTGCCGAGCCCGTCACCATCGGGCCGTGAGGGATCTCGCCCTTGATCCGGGAGAGAGGTGGCCTATGTGTCCGGTGCACCGGTGCCGTCGAGGATGGGGCGATCACCACCTGTGCCAAGGCCGCTGACGTCGTCAAGCCTTCGTTGACCGACGGATACGGGCCGTCGGACTGCTGGAACGAGATCCACGTGCCGGCGTTCGCCAGGGCGGTCGCCGCCGGGAGCCCGAGTTGGTCTCGCAGTGAGGCGGCATTGCCCTGGAGGTAAGCCATCTGCCCCGTCACGACCACCGTGAACCTGTCATCGCCGACCGAGACGGACTCCTTGCCCGAGGAAGGTAGGGCGTCACCCTCCACGATCTGGGAGAAGCCGTCGGTGCTCCACACGGCCCGGTAGTGAAAGGCGTCGGCTGTCCGGGCCGCGGTCAATGCTTCTTGCAGGAGTTGCACCGCACTGGGGGCCCGGACCGTCGGAGACTGGGCCGCCGCCAGTCCGATCTCGGTGCCGAGGACGGCGACGAGCACGACCATGACCCAGGTTGCCACCCGGGTGCCCCGGGTCCTCACACCGGACGTCCCGTCATGAGCGCAGCGTACGGCGTGGCGTCGCACCACTGACTTCGGGGCACGCTCGGACCTGCGTCCGAGCACCCGGGACGTCGCTTCTCGCCCGGGAGGGCCGGGACGTGTCAACTCTCGGCGCTGTGGTCCTCACCGTGCCGGCGTTGCGCTTCGACGGCGCCCCGGAGCAGCAGCTTCAAAATGTTGGCGGTCAGCGCCCCCACCTGCTCCGGCGTCTGGTCGAAGTCGACAATGAGTGCCTGGGTGGTGAACACCGAGAGGTTGAGGGCGAAGCCCAGTACCAGATCCCTGGGCGGCTCTCCCACTCCACCGGCTCGCTTCCAGGCGACGTTCACGCAGTAGTTCATCCCTCGGAGCCGGAAGTCACGTCGGAGCGCGTCCACCTCGGCGAGCACCGCAGACGAATGGGGCCGGGGTGCGCAGATGTCCCAGAAGGCCGCGCCGAAGATCGAGGCGCTTCTGACGTGGAACGTCAGCGCCACGCCATCGATCAACGCGTCGAGATCGTCAAGGAGGATGGGGAGACCCTCCATCCAGTCGTCGAGGTCCTCCACCGACCGAGGCAGGCCGCAGGCCTCGAACATGTCCCTGACCGTGGCGGCGATCAACTGGTCGTGGCTCGTGTAGTGCCGGAAGATGGTGCGGGGGCTCACGCCCGATACCTGGGCGATTTCGTCGACCGTGGCATCGAAACCTCGTCGGGCGACTACCTCCATGGCGGCCCGCCGGATGCGGGTTCGGGTCAGGTCTCGTTGCTCGTCGGCCAATGAAGGAGGGTCGTGCCCCCGTGAGTTGTCCACTGCTACCCGCTCTCGGAGAGTTGACCGCTATTCGGGACGGTGCCACCCACACCAGAGGCCATGACCGTCTCCTCGTTCGGGATTGACCCTCGGGTCAATGACCAGAAAGTAGTCCCCCTACCACTGCGCCGGCCTCCGCCCGGTCCGTCCCGCCTCGATCAGCCGTCTCCTCCCCGGCACGACCCACGCTCAAGGGTTACCCTCGCCTGGCACGTGGGGTTCCCTGGCCGGCCATGGACGAACCCCCCTGGCTCTGCCGACGCCGCGCAAGGAGGAGACGCCATGGCTCAAACCGTCGATCTCGTCCTGGAGGGAGGAGGGGTCAAGGGCATCGGCCTCGTCGGCGCCATCGCCGCGCTCGAGGAGCACGGCATGACGTTCGCCCGGGTGGCGGGCGCGTCGGCCGGCGCCATCGTCGGGTCACTGGTGGCAGCCGGTATGGGAGCCGCCCAGTTGCAAGGGTTGATGGCGTCCCTCGACTACACGCGCTTTCGCGACGACACCCGCCTCGACCACCTCCCCGTGGTGGGCAAGGGCCTGTCGCTGTGGCTCGACCACGGCATCTACGCCGGCGACTATTTCCACCGATGGGTCCGGGACCAACTGGCCGGGCTCGGGGTGCACACTTTCGCCGATCTCTACCAGCCCGACCCGGGCAGCAGCCTGCCGGCCGGTGAGCAATACAAGCTGGTGGTGATGGCCTCGGACGTGAGCCGGGGCCGACTCCTCCGCCTGCCTTGGGACTACACCGCCGACGGCATCGATGCCGGCACGCAGCTGGTGGCGGACGCCGTACGGGCGTCGATGTCCATTCCGTTCTTCTTCCGGCCCGTGACGTTGGAGGTCCCCAGGGCGGCACCGTCGGTGCTCGTCGACGGTGGGATGCTGTCGAACTTCCCGGTCGACACGTTCGACCGCACCGACGGAAAACCGCCGCGCTGGCCGACCATTGGGATCAAGCTGTCGGCACAGCAGGTCCCCAATCAGGTGGAGCACGTGGTGAAGGGGGACCTGAGCCTGGCTCTCGGCATGCTCGGCACCATGCAGAGCTGGCACGATCAGATGCACTTGAACGACCCCGCAGTGGTCAAACGAACGATCTTCGTCGACACCTTCGGCGTCAACGCCACGGACTTCGCCATCGACAAGTCGACCCAACAGAAGCTGTTCGACAGCGGGCGGGCCGCAGCGGAGCGGTTCCTGGCGGCTCAGAGGTAGAACGCAGGCTCCCCGAGATCCGTCGCCTTGTTCTCCGGGTGCCTCGTCGCTGCCTGGCGACGGGCCCCGGCGCATCTGAGACGAGTTGCTCCGGCTGGCTCAGCTGCCGTCGGGATAACCGCCGCGGTGCAGGACCATCGGATAGTGCGGCAGCATGTCGGGCCTTCTCACCGAAGCCCGCCACCCGTCGGGGTAGGGCTCCAACCCCGAGAACAGCGGTGACTGGGTGGCGTTGAGCTCTTCACCTACCAACCGCTCGAGGGACCAGCGGAGCCGGGCGATCCTGTCCTCTCCGAAGCGCGACCCCCACTGCTCCTCGGTGGCTCCAAGGATTCGGCGGTACTTGTCCTGCGCACGACGACCCTTGACTGTGAGTCGGACACGCTTGCCGCGACTGGCGGAGGGATCGGGTTCGACCACGACGCAGCCGTGTCGTGCCAGGAACCCCACCGCCATGGCATTGGCCTCCTTTGAGACCCCGGTTAGTGCGGGGAGATCCCTGATTCGGACGCCCGTGTCGTCGAGGACCCGCAGGGTGTTGGCACTGATCGGGAGAGAGATTCTCGACTCGCGCTCGAAGTCGAGGGTGAAGGCGAGCAGCACCTGGGACAGCAACGCGGACAATTCGAGAGGGCGAAGGATTCCGGTTTTCGCCGCGACCGACGCGGCTCCCCGGAGGGACGGAATCTCCGCCTTGCCGTTCTGGGTGGGATACACCACGGGGAGGTAGTCGGGCAGATCGAAGTCGAGTTCGCCCACCACCGCCTGCAGCGACTGCCTCAGTGTGTCGAGATCCGAACCGAATCGAAGCTGCCAGCGACCCTCGATCAGGCCCGCCAGCGGACGCCACACATCCTGGGCACGCCGGCCAGCGGCGGTGGGGCGTACCAATAACTCGTCGTCGCGACCCAAGGTGGCGCGTTCGGCCCGACCCGGCTCGACCACGACGTACCCCCATCGTTGGAGACCCTTCAGCGAGTTCCTCGTGGTTCGGGACTGGGTACGGAGCTGGACGACCGAGATGCCGTCCTCGACGACGTAGCGCATGACGTTCGACCACATGACCTGCGACACCAACCAGGGACCACCGCTCCGGGCCTTCGCCGTGTCGCCGCCGGTCGTCCGGTGCGGCATCCGGTGCTCGGACTCGTTGTCGAACTCGACCGTGAAGGCGACCAAGGTCGCCGAGAGCAGGGTCGGCAACGGGAGCCCGGCGGCCATGCCGACCATGATGCGGGGCTGCGGCCAGCGAGGCAACTGTTGCGCCATCCATTGCTGCTGCCCAGGTCCTGATCGGTGGCGTCGGTCCTAGACTGCCGCCCGTGCCCGATCGGAAGCCACCGCGGCTGGAGGGTGACGAGCGCGACACGTTGCGAGCGCTCCTGCAGTATCAGCGTGATTCGATGGTGCGCAAGGTCACCGGAGTCGACGAGGCTGCGGCGAGACATCCCCTCGTGGACAGTGGCACAACCCTGCTCTGGCTGATGAAGCACCTGTCACGGGCGGAAGCGCTGTGGATCCAGTACCGCTTCGCCGGCGAGCCCGCCGAACTCCCCGACGACACCGTGCATCCTGATGACACCCTCGCCGCTGCCGTCGAGCAATACCGCACCACCTGGGCCCGCACCGACACCATCGTGGCGGCAGCCCCGAGCCTCGACGAATCGTGCCGAGATGTCGGGGACGAGGCTGCGGTCAACCTGCGCTGGGTCTTGATGCACCTCCTCGAAGAGACGGCGCGCCACGGAGGTCACGCCGACATCCTGCGCGAGCTCATCGACGGCAGCACCGGCCGTTGACCGCAGCTGCGCCCGGCGACCGACCGCCGATCGACCGCTGAGAACGGCTGGGCCCGCCCGGTTCACCGACCAACGGATCATCCCTCGGGACGAGGGGGCATGACCCCAAGAGGCATCTGATTTGGAGCGCTTCGAGCATGGGTGGCCCCCGTGGGGAGAGAGACCCGATACGGCGCCTCCGACGCATCGGGCCCGCACTCGAACACCCACCGCTCGTGGCGGGGCCAATAGAACATGCACCCCGGGGATGGGGCCACTTCGCCCCCGTCCCCCGGATCTCGGGGGCCGGGCGTCGACGGGGCGGGCACGGAGGTGCGGTGGGCCTTCCTCGAGCGTCGAGATGGTTCGAACGTGCTGCGGATCACGGCGGAGAACGTCTGGAACAGGATCACGACATCGCGCCACAGGGACCAGTTCTCGATGTACTGATTGTCGAGGCGGGCACGTTCGTCGATGGAGGTGTCGCCCCGCAGCCCGTGGACCTGGGCCAGTCCCGTGAGACCGGCCGGCGCCCGGTGCCGGGCCTCGTAGCGCGGCACCTCGGCCCGGAACTGCTCGACGAAGAAGGGGCGCTCCGGGCGTGGGCCCACCAGCGACATGTCGCCCTTCAGGATGTTCCACAGCTGAGGGAGCTCGTCCAACCCCGTCAGCCGGAGGACTCGACCGATGCCGGTCACCGCCTCGTCGGCGGGGCTCCACTCGACATCGGATCGCGAGTTGACCCGCATCGACCGGAACTTGAGGACCTCGACGGTGGCGCCGCGCTCCCCCACCCGCTGCTGGCGGAAGTGGACCGGGCCCGGGCTGGTGATCCTCACGATCACCGCGATGACCACGTACAGCGGAGAGACGACGACGAGCGCCAGCGCTGCCAACGACGCGTCGAACGCCCTCTTCACGAAGCGGGTATGGCGGCGCAATAGGGACCGGCGCAGGCGCAGCAGCGGATAGCCCCACACGTCGTCCACGTTGCGGCTGTCGGTCGCCGTGGCGAGCTCGAAGAAACGAGGCAAGACGTGGATCTCGACCGAGGCGTCCTCGCACGCCCGGAAGACATCCACCATCTCCGACTCGCGGGTCACGCCGAACCCCACGATGACGCGGTCGATGCGCTCCTGGCGCAGCACGTTGCGGAGGGCATCCACGCCGCCGAAGAGCGGGAGTCGGAGGCCTGCGCTGTCGACCGCGTCCAGGAACCCCACCGGCTGCAGGCCGTACTCGGGGTGCTCGTCGAGGGTGACGGCCATGTTGGCGCTGACGTCGCCGGCCCCGACGAACAAGGTGCGCTCGGCGAACCATCCCCGCGTGCGCAGCACCCGCATCAGCCAGTACTGGCCGCATCGCGCCACGATGAGCGCCGCGGCCACGGTGGCGGCGGTCACCACCAGCCTGTCGGTGGAAACCCCCGGCACCTCGGCCAGCGCCAGGACCAGGAACGGCGCCGCCGCACAGGCCGCCAGCGATCCCGCCTCCCGGGCCACGCTCAGCGTGATGCGCGGGCGATAGTGACCGTCGAGTGCCAGGGCGGCGCCAACTGCCCCCACCGCCGCCCACGTCCACCACGCCGCCAGCGACAGGCCCACCGCGGCCACCACGGCGACCGACACGGCAGCGTCGAGGAACCACACCGCGCCCATCGCCGTGCCGGCGGTGACACGGGCCACGGGAGGAAGACCTCGCACCTCGGCGCGGCTGGTCTCGGTGTTGACCCAGGACCGGTAGTTCAGTGCGACGGACACGGCTCTAGGCCCCTTCGTGTCGACGGCCGGACACCGGCGGCCGACTAGGTCGCGGCCCGGTGGCGACGGCGGCTGCGGCGGACCATGATCCCGCCGAGCACCACGGCGCCGGCGCCGACGACCACCATGCCCTCGATGTCGGCGCCCGTGAGGGCGAGCCCTCCGGAGCTCGAGGCCGCCTTGGTGACGGGCGGGATGGTCACGTGCGGCGGCACCGCCGTGGCGGGAGGCGTCGAGCTGCCCGTCGTCGTCGTGCACCCCGTGTAGCACGTCGAGGTGGCGTACGCGGCCGACGGGACAACGGCGACCCCCAATGTGCTCAGTGTCAGGACCATTCCCAAGGCGAAGAAGCGTCGTCTCATCTCGCTCCTCCCTTCCGTCCACGGCTGTGCTGTGGGAGCTTCACCGAAATCGATCGTCACCACTCAGTGTGCTCTTGGTGCCGCGCTGCGCCCAGGGGAGAACGTCCCTTTCCGTTGCCGGGACCGTCTTGCGACCACAAGGGGAGGCGCATGCTTCGCAGAGACGGCCCGCTTGCGCCCTCCCGAGCGTGGGCCCGGCCGACGGCGCCGCCGGGCGGCCGCCCGGCCGCCGTCTTCAGGATTGTGGGAGCGCCCTCGCAGGGGCGGGTGGCGACGGTCGAGATGCGACCGAAGTGGTGACGACCTCGGTCGCCGCCACCGCCGCCGTCGATCCCGGACCCCTCCGGGCCCGGCGGCCCATGCGGATGAACAACGTCACCGACACCGACACGTAGGTGGCCCAGACGATCAACTGCAGCACGGTGGGATGGTCGGCATACCCGAGCAGGCTGTGAAAGACGTCGCCGAGCGAACTTCCCTCGTTGAGGACGCCGCTCGTGTTCCACAGCGGGTGCCCGAGGACGGTGACCCAGCCGAGCTGGTTGAGGTCCTCGACGGCGTCGGCGAGCAGGCCGGCCGCGAACACCATGAGCACCACGCCGATGACTCGGAAGAACAGCCCCAGGTTGAGGCGGCGGCCGAGCTTGTAGATGACGTACGCGACCACCAAGGCCAACGCCAGCCCGAGCAGGGCGCCGAGCAGCAGCCCGTGACCATGGCCGCCGGTGGCGGACTGGGAGCTCGAGGCGAACACGATGGCGAGGGTGAACACCATCGTCTCGAGGCCCTCGCGCCCCACCGCCTGGAACGCGAGGACGCCGAGCCCGAAACGAGCCTTGCCGTTGAGCGCCTCCTCCGACCGGCGCCGGAGATCGTCGGACAACGTCCGGCTGTGGGACTGCATCCAGAACGTCATGTACGTCAACACGGCCGCGGCGAGCAGGTACGTCACCGTCTCGAAGACGGTCTGGACCGTCGAGCCGTCGTACTGCTTGATCACCAGGTAGGCGGCGACCCCCCCACCGATCACGACCACCATGGCGACGGCCACCCCGAGCAGCACGTCACGGAAGTGGCGGCGTTGCCCGATCTGGTCGAGGTACGCCAGGAGGATGGCCACGATCATGCTGGCCTCGATGCCTTCGCGGAGGAAGATGACAAAGGTCGGAATCATCGGGGAACCCGCATTAGGCCCGTCATAGCTCGACTATTAGGTAACCCTAAGAAGTGCCGGTGTGTCAACCCCCTGAGGGTGCCGAGGAACGCCGATCCCTTACCTCCCGAACGAGGCGGTGCCGGTAGAGTGCCGACGCGTGGGGACGCCCCTTCGCCATGGCGGCTAAGCGCTCGGGGGCGCTCCGAATCCTCGCCCTCGTCGTGGCGTTGGCCGTCGTGGCCGTCGTGCTGCTCGTGGCCACGTCCCGCTCCTCGGGCGCCTCCCAGAGCGACACGTCTCCGGTGAACCTCTCCACACCGGTCGACATGGCCGACGGCATGGCACACCCGTCCGCCATCGTGCGCTCGGGACGGGCCCGGATCGAAGTGCTCAGCCCGACCCTCCTGCGCCTCGAGTACTCGCCCTCGGGCACCTTCGAGGACCGCCCCACGGTCAACGCCATCGACCGCCGGATGCCGGTGCCCGACTATCACGCCGGCGTGTCGGCAGGCTGGCTCACGGTCCAGACCTCCAAGGCCACCCTCCGCTACAAGGTGGGATCGGGCCCCTTCACCGCGCTCAACACCACGTTGCGCTTCGTCGACGGCGGTGCCCAGACCACCGTTCGCCCCACCTGGGATTGGGAGTGCCCCTTCGACCAGACCTGCCAGGCGGGCGCGGCGTCGCTGGCGGGAGGGGCGACCCTCAGCTACGACCAGGGCGGGTACCAGAGCAGTGCAGGGTATGTGGGCGAGCTCCGACAAGGTGCCAGCGCCACGTGGAGCGTTCTGGGCGCACCGGCGGGACGGTCGGCGCTCTCGTTCCGCTATGCGTCTGTGACCCCACTGGGCTCATCCACTCCCCCACGCACCATCGATCTCTTCGTCGACGGTCGCCGCCTCACCACGCTCCGGGCGGCCGCGACCGGCGGCGCACAACCATGGGCGACCCTCACGACGACGGCGTCGTTGGGGGCGGGCCCCAACTCGGTACAGCTGCGCTGCGACCGGGGCGACAGCTGCGGCGTCGATCTCGACTCCCTGTCGACGGCCCCCGCCGACATTCCCACCCCCGTCCCGCAGACCGACCCCCTCGGCGGCTGGTTCCGGGGATTCGACACCTTCACCTACGAACCGCTGCATCCGTGCGCGGCGGGGACGGGAGGGGCCACGTGCCAGAACACGTTCGAGCCCTTGCACACCGACGGCGTGCTCGACGAGGCCGGCTGGCGGTTGCTCGACGACACCCAGAGCGCGCTCTGGACACGACCGGGATGGGTCCAGCCCCGACCGCGAGGCGGAGACGTCGAGGACGGCTATCTCTTCGCCTACGGCCATGCCTACGCCGGCGCGTTGCACACCCTCGCGCAACTGACCGGCTCTGCTCCCCTGCTCCCCCGCAAGGTCTTCGGGGTGTGGTACTCGGATTACACGCCGTACTCCGCGGGCTACATCGAGGACCAGCTCTACCCCGACTTTCAGCGGGCCGGGGTACCGCTGGACACGCTGTCGCTCGACACCGACTGGAAGTCGCCCAACGATTGGGACGGGTGGGAGTGGGACAGTGCGCTGTTCCCCCATCCGAGCTCGTTCTTGGATTGGGCCCACTCCCGCGGCATCGACGTCACGTTGAACCTCCACTCCAGCATCGCCCTCGACGACCCGGAGCTGCCCACCGCACAACAGGTGGCCGGCACGACATTGACCAAGACCAGCTGCATGGCCGGGATCTGCCGGGCCTGGGACTGGAGCGCGGTCTCCCAGGCCGAATCCAACTTCGACCTCCAGCAGAGCTTCGAGCGACAGGGGGTGGCCTTCTGGTGGCTCGACTGGTGCTGCGACGCGTCGACGGTCTCCATGCGAGGGGTGACCCCGGACTCGTGGATCGGCCATCTCTACGCCCAGGAGATGGTGAACCGGGGTCAGCGGGGCTTCGTGCTGGCGCGCATCGGTTCCTCCAACGGCAACCCCCAGAGGGAGTACCCGGCCGGGCCGTGGTCCGACCACACCTCGGCCATCGCCTTCACCGGCGACGCCTGGGGAACGTGGGACACCCTGGCCGAGGAGATCGCGCTCACGACCGACGAGGCGACCATCGGTGAACCGTACGTGAGTGACGACGTGGGCAGCTTCCTGGGCCCGCCGCCCCAGGGAACCCCGGATCCGGCCGACCTCTACGACCGGTGGGTGCAGTTCGGAACCTTCCAGCCCATCTTGCGGCTGCACTCCAACAACGAGCAACGACTGCCCTGGCAGTACCCGCAGCCCGTTCGCAGCATCACCGAGGAGTTCCTCCGGCTGCGCGAGGCGCTGCTCCCCTACACCTACACGCTGGCTGCGCAGGCACACGAAGACGGTCTGCCCATCGCACAACCGCTGTACCTCGACTACCCGGAGCAGGCAGCCGCGTACACCCATCCCGGGGAGTACCTCTACGGGCCCGACGTGTTGGTGGCACCGGTGACGTCGCCGGGGAGCGTGGCCACCACCACCGTGTGGTTCCCGCCGGGCCGATGGGTCGACTACTTCACCGGGGCCACCTTCACCGGCCCCGCGACGACGGCCATCTCGGTCCCCCTGGACCGCATGCCGGTGTTCGTGCGAGCGGGCGGGATCATCCCCGAACAGGCGTCGCCGACCGGGCCCTCGTCCTCCACCGCGCCGCATATGGACCTGGACGTGTTCTCCGGGTCGAGCGGGACCTTCCGTCTCTACGGGGACAGTGGAACCGGGCTGGGTTACACCAAGGGCCAGTACACCGAGACGCCGATCACCGACTCCGTCGGGGCAGGGAACGGAGGTGGCGGGGCCACGGCCGACCGTGTCACCGTGGGCGCGGCGCACGGGCACTACCCCGGTGAGCCCACCGCCATGAGCTACCGCATCGACATGGTGGACCTGACCCCGCCCGCCTCCGTGACGTTGAACGGTCGCAGCCTCCCGAGGATGGCGTCGGGCTCCGACGGCCAAGGCTGGGACTACGAGGCGGCCACGTCGACGGTCGTCGTCGACACCCCCGAGCTCCCCACCGACCGGGCGGCCACCGTCGTCGCGTCCGGAGGCCTTCCGGTCAGCCTCCCCGAGCCGCCCACGCCGGCACCCTGAGAAAGGGCGCGCTCCCAGGACAGTGCGTCACCGAGGACTGTGAACAGGAGTCTCAATGACAGGACACACTCGACCACGCAATGCCGACGCTGGTGGCCCCACCCGCGGTGACCGGGACGCTGATGTGGTACGTCGCCCACGCCCTCGCCGGGATCGATTGGAGCGCGGTCATCGTCCCCTCGCCGGTGTAGGCAGATGCCGGTGAGCTCATGTCGACCACGCAGGTCGGTGTGGCCGGAGCACTTGCCAGGTTCCTCACCTGGATGTCCACGATGACCTCACTCGAGTTGGAGGGCGTGACGTCCTGGATGGTGGCCTGGTAGCCGGGGCCACCGATGGAACCGACGAACACGAAGGCGGCGAGGGCGGCGATCACCACCACCACCACCATGAGCACCGTCAACTCGAACAAGGAGCTCTCGGCCCGCAAGACGGTCGGGCTCCTGGGGAGAGGAGGCTCGAACTTCGGCAACGGCGGGGGCGTTCTCGGTGGAGATGAGATGGCCATGGCGCGGTGCCTTTCTCTGAGCCGACAGATCTCGGTCGGGTCCTCCTTGCTGCGGTCCTCACCTCCATGCTGGTCCGCGGCGAAGCATCTACCCAGGGTCTTTGGTCCGCGATGGCGGAGAATTCGCGGGGTCGGCACCGGGGTCACCTAGGGTCCGACGGTGCCCGAGGGCGAGATCTCGATCGACGACCCACGCAACGACGACGTCGGCACGCTGCTCGCCGTCCATCTGGCCTTCGCCCGCACCCACACCCCGCCCCAAGACGTCCACGCCCTCGACGTCGAGGGTCTCCTCCACGGCGACGTCACCTTCTTCAGCTTCCGACGCGGCGGTGAGCTCCTCGCCATCGGCGCCCTGAAACGACTGGACCCGAGCCATGCCGAGGTGAAGTCGATGCACACCGCCCAGGCGGCGCGAGGCCTCGGCGTCGGCCGGGCCATGCTCGATCATCTCGTGGCTTTCGCCCACGATCTCGGCTGTCGCCGGGTGAGCCTCGAGACGGGGTCGATGCCGGCCTTTGCCCCGGCCCGAGCCCTCTATGCGCACGCCGGTTTCGAACCGTGCGGACCCTTCGGGGACTACGGGCCCAGTCCCAACAGCACGTTCATGACGCTGTGGATCGACCGCCCGGAGTCCGCGCCATGACCCTGGAATGCCCGGTCCTGACGGCAAAGGCCCCCGGCCGGCGGGCACGCCCGTGCCGGGGACGGCACGACCGCCGGCGCGACCGCCGGGCGACCGCACCGCGCCCCTCGACCGTGCCCTATCGTCGCGACCGGGCGGGGTCGTCGAGACTCCCCCATCGCTTCGCGCCACGCACAGGGGAAGAGGACGCCGTGAGCCAGAACGACGATTGGTCGCCCGACGAACCGTTGGGCACAGAAGCGTTCGAACAGGGTGACGAAGCGCTCGACGAGGACTCCAGGATCGACTCCGGTTTCGTAGAAGAGGTCGAAGTGGACCCCTCGCTCGACCCCACCCTGCAGGTCGACGAGCGCGAGCTCGAGGAAGCCGGCGCCGAGCTCGATGACCCCGAGGACCTCGTCACCCTGGACGGAGGCATGGACGACCCCGATGGCCTGGGAGAGCCGACGACCCGGGCCCGATCCCGGCAGCAGGACGTTGGTGGTTGGCGTCTCGACGAGCCCCTGGCCGGCGACGAAGAGCCCGATGGCGGCGCGACCCCGTGACGGGCATGGAACTCGACGCGCACCATCGGGCCACGGTGGAGAAGATCTTCACCCATCCCTTGAGTCACAACATCCAATGGCACGACGTCTTGTCACTCCTGCAGAGCATGGGCTCTGTCACCGAGGAGCACGATGGCCGCTACAAGGTGCGGTTGGGAGCCGAGACCGAGACCTTCGAGGTCCCCCGACACCACGACATCGACACACAGCAGGTCGTCGCCCTGCGACGGATGCTCAAGGCCGCCGGGATCGCTCCGGAGCAGGGTTGACCTCCCACCAGGACCGACGCCTCGGCCCGGTGAACTCATCGATGGCGGCCCGGCAGGGCGGGACACGGTCCACAGAACCGGTCGACGCCGATGAATTCCGGGGCTCCGCAGCGTCGTAACCCCGTGTCGACTTCGATGCTGGACTCCCCCGTAGGATCTGGTGGCGTGACGATCAGTTCCCCTGGCCTGGCCCCCGGTGATCTCGACTGCTACCGCCGCGAGCTCACCGCCTACTGCTACCGGATGCTCGGCTCGAGCTTCGACGCCGAGGATGCGGTCCAGGAGACCATGGTCCGGGCCTGGAGGGCCGGCGAGAGCTTCGAGGGGCGATCCAGCGTCCGGTCGTGGCTCTACCGCATCGCCACCAACGTGTGCCTGGACCTCCTGCGTGGGCGCCAGCGCCGGGCCCGGCCGATGGAGCTCGGGCCATCGCGTCCCCCGGTGGAGTCGTCGCTCGAGGGCATCCTGCCCGACGGCTCCTGGGTGTCCCCTGTCGCCGACGACCGGGTGCTGCCGGTCGAGGCGGACCCGGCCGAGATGGCCGCGGCCCGCGACAGCATCCGGCTGGCCTTCGTGGCCGCTCTGCAGCACCTGCCCGCCCGCCAGCGGGCGGTGCTCATCCTGTGCGAGGTGCTGCGCTGGCAGGCCGCCGAGGTGGCGGACCTGCTCGACACCAGTGTGGCCGCGGTCAACAGCGCCTTGCAGCGGGCCCGGGGCACGCTCGCATCGGTCGACCTGGGTGCACCCCAGGGGGCAGTGGACGCGCCGCAGGCCCAGCTCCTGGCCCAGTACGTCGACGCCTTCGAGCGCTACGACGTGAACCGGCTGGTGGCGCTGCTGCGCGACGACGCCGTGCAGTCCATGCCGCCGTACGCGATGTGGCTCGAAGGGGCCCGCGACATCGGGCAATGGATGCTCGGTGTCGGCCACGGCTGCCGGGGTTCCCGTCTGCTCCCGACGTGGGCCAACGGCTGCCCCGCCTTCGGGCAGTACCGGGTCGATCCGCTCGGGGGACACATGCCCTGGGCCCTGCAGGTCCTCGAGACAGACGGAGGCCGGGTCGCCGGCATCCACTCATTCCTGGAAGTGGAGCGGATCTTCCCGGCCTTCGGCCTCCCCGCGCACCTTCCTGCCTAGGCCGGCCAGGTCGAGCAATCTCGACAGGGCAGGCGCCACGTCCTCGAGGTGCATGCGCCCTCCGGCGCGGCGCACCGCCAACTGGAGCCGGGCCAGGTCGTCGACCATAGACAGGTCAGGTGCCCCCTGGCCGCTCAGGATCGTCACCAACACACTGTCGTCGGTCCAGGCGAGCACGACCCGGGCCCATGGCACGTCGTCGACCATCACAGGTTGGACGCCGCGCCCGGGGGAAACTCAGCGGCCCGACGCCGCGATGAATCTCGGCGCGCCCCGCCGTCGTATGGGGCACCCGAGCCAAGACGAGATCGAGATGATCCGGACCGCAACCGGCAAGAGGGGAACGACGGGGCGCAAGCAGTTCACCGCCGTCCTCCAAGAGCCCCAGCAAGGGTGGCTGGACTTTGTGGTCATGCCGGGTTCGGCGGCATTCTCCGGCACCCGGGGCCTCGTGAAGGTCGGGCACCGTCGACGACCACCCCGTCAGCAGCTCGTTCACGGCCGTGGGTGACGACACCCACAAGCTTCCGCTCAAGGCGGAGGTGCGCGAGGCCATTGGGAAGGAAGCCGGTGACCGCGTGACCGTCCGCTTGGGGCAACGGGTCGTCGGCGATCCCTAACCTCGGCGCGAGACGGCGTCCTCCTGGAGTCCGTCCCAGGACCATCGAGGCATCGCCAGATTCCGAGGCACCGCCGTACCGTGGGGCGCAGAGGCGAGCACGTCCTGCACGCCCCACTCCATGTAGGCGCGCAGGCTGGCCCGGAACTCGGGATCGTCGGGGAGCCCGGCGTCGTCGGCCGCCTGCACGAAGCACTCGACGAACCGGACGCCGAGGTCGTCGTGCGCGCCTGTTCCCGCATGGAGGTCGAGCATCCCCGAATGGCCGCCACAGGACTCGGAGAAGCGCGCAGGTCCGCCCAAGACCTCGGCCCAGTACCTGGCCAAGCGCTCCACGTGCTGGGGATGCCCGGGGTGCGAGAAGGGGTGACTCAGCTCTGGGTCCTGCAGGCATCGCTCATGGTGCGCGACGGCGAGTGCGAGGAAGGCCGGCTCACCGCCGGCGAACTCGAACATCGACGGACGCGCCACGGGTCCGCTCAGATGAGGCCATTGGACGTGAGCCACGCCTTGGCCACGGCGGCGGGCTGCTCCTTGTCGGCGGTGACGTCGAGGTTGAGCTTCGAGATCTCGTCGGTCGTCAGCTTCGCGTCCAAGGCGTTGAGGGCCGAGGTCACTGCTGCTGAGTCCACCGACTTGCGAATGACGGGGACGATGTAGTCGGCCCCTTCGAGGTGCTTGTTGTCGGTGAGGGCCACGAAGTTGTTGCTGACCACGTTCCCGTCACTGGAGAACAGCTCGACCACCTGGACCTCGCCGTTCTTGAGGGCCGCCACACTGAGCGGCCCCGCTTCGTCGAGGGACTTGAAGCCCGCGAAGTTCAAGCCGTAGACCTGCTTGAGCCCCGGCTCGCAGCCGGCGAAGGTGGGGCACTCGGGTGGGCCCCCCAGTGTCATCTTCTGTGCATAAGGCGCCAAGCTCGAGATGGTGGTCAGGTGGTCCGCAGCGGCGGTTGCCTTGGTCACCGCGAAGACGTTGGTGTCGAGCGCCTTCGAAGCGGGCAGCACGGTCACCCCGAACGACGCCAGCGCCGTCTTGTCGGCGGCGATGGCGGTGTCGATCTGGGTGCCCGCAGGTTGGGGATTGCCGCCGTGGAGGTAGCCGAGGAGGGAGGCCGCGTAGTCCGGCTCGAGGTCGATCTGGCCATGCTCGAGGGCGGGGACGACGACGGCCCGGGTGCCGAGCGCGGGCTCGACGGTCACCAGGTAGCCGGCGTGGGTCAGGACATCCCCGTACAGGTTGGCCACGATCTCCTGTTCCTCGAAGTTGGTCGCCCCGATTTTGATGGTCGGCTTCGAAGCCGAACCGTTGTTCGTACTGCTGCTGCAACCGGCCAGTACGAGGACTGCTGTGACAACAGCGGCGGCGGTGCTCAGCAAGCGTCGAGGCCCCATGGGGGAACCCTCCTCTATGGTCGGTCGCGCTTTCTCTGTCCGACGGCTAGCGCTAAACGTCGCCGAGGGCCGGGATCGATGATCCTACGAATCCGCTGAGGATAGTCAAGTCTTGTGCCGTCACGCTACGGCGATCCCCTCGGCGCGCGTCGATGGTCCCAGACCGGTCGGCATCTTGCGCCGGAGGGGCACAGGCGTGACGACCCGCTGCAAGGCGCCCAGCCCGAGCGCCACCAACCCAGCGAGCACGGCCACCAGGACCGCCCCTGCAAAGGCCTCGACGGTGTTGTTCGTATTGAGCCCGGAGATGACCGGAGTCCCGAGGTCGGTGTAGCTCACGTAGGCGGCCAGCGTCGACGTGGCCACGACTTCGATGGATGCCGTCCTGACTCCGGCCATGAGAAACGGCGTGGCGAGCGGCAGCTCGACGGTGCGCAACACCTGACCCCCGGTCAGTCCCATCGCTTTCGCGGCGTCGCGCACTTCGGCGTCCACCTCGCGCATGCCCACATAGGTGTTGGTGAGGATGGGAGGAATGGCGAGGACGACGAGGGCCAGAAAGGCGGCGAGGAACCCGCCCCATCGCAGTGAGATCCACGGCACGATGGCGAACAAGGTGAGGAGGGCCAGACTCGGAACGGCGCGTGCCGCGTTGGCGGCGTTCACCGCCACCAGCCCGCCGCGCCCGGTGTGGCCCAGGACGAGGCCGATGCCGCCTCCGATCACGAGCGCGCCGAGCACCACGGCGAGAGACAGCTCGGTCTGTCGCCACAGCAACTCGGGAATACCGGTTGATCCGGACCAGTGGGCCGAGGTGGTGAACCAGTCGGACACGCCGGCGACGAAGTGACGGAAGTGGCCCCAGATCGCCATGTCAGTTCGCCCCTGCCCTGCGTGCCGAGCGGGACCAGGGGATGATCAGGCGCTGGAGGCCGACGAGGAGCAGGTCAAAGAGCGCGGCGAGCAGCACCGACAGGACCAGGCCCACGATGATGGGGGTGTAGAAGCCGATGTTGAAGCCGTAGGTGATCTGCTGGCCCAGTCCGCCGAGTCCGATCAGCGCCGTCACCGTGACCAACCCGATCACCGTGGCGGCGGCCACCCGAAGTCCGGCGAACACATAGGGCAGCGCCAGGGGCAGGTCGACCCGCACCAGGGCGGAGGCCTGCGAGTACCCCACGGCGGTGGCGGCCTCCCGCGCATCGGCGGGTACGGCATCGAGGCCTGCCACCGTGTTCCAGATCAGGATCAGCAGGGTGTAGCCCACCAGCGCGATCTCCGCCGTCGGGTACGACGCGACGTATCCGGTGATGGGCCCGAGAATGGCGAAGAGGGCCAGCGAGGGGACGATGTAGAGCGCGCTGGCGAGCCCGAACACCGGGGGTCTCACGACGCGGTAGCGCCATGCCAACAAGGCGAGCGGGAGGGAGATGACGAGCCCGATGCCGAGGGCCAACAGGCTGAGGCTGATGTGCTGAAGCAGATCGGAGCTGATCTGGCTCCACTGACCCGTGACGTAGCTCCACTCGAAGAAGGGCTGGACCGTTCCCATCCGCCCGACTCTACCGGCGGGAGGTTCGCGTAGCGCAGGGGATTCGGGCAAGAGCGGTTGCTATCGTGGCACGATGATCAGGTTGGAGCGGGTCTCCAAGCGCTACGGCGGCGGAACCGTGGCGGTGGCGGACCTGACTCTGGAGATCGGCGACGGGGAGCTCACCGTTCTGGTCGGCCCGTCGGGCTGCGGCAAGACGACCACGTTGCGGATGATCAACAGACTGATCGAGCCGACCTCGGGCCGAATCCTCATCGCGGGAGAGAACGTGCTCACCCAGGATCCCGTGCAGATGCGCCGGGGCATCGGCTACGTGATCCAGCAAGGCGGGCTCTTTCCGCATCGGCGGGTCTTCGACAATGTCGCCGTCGTGCCCCGGCTGCTCGGCTGGGACGGGCACCGCGTGGAACGACGCGTCAACGAGCTGCTCGAGTTGGTCGGTCTCGAACCGAACAGCTATGCCCGCCGTTTCCCGCACGAGCTCTCAGGAGGCGAGCGCCAACGAGTCGGGGTGGCCCGGGCGCTGGGCGCCGACCCCCCCGTGCTGCTCATGGACGAGCCCTTCGGCGCGGTGGATCCCGTCACCCGACAACGACTCCAGAACCAGTTCCTCGAGCTGCAACAGGAACTCAAGAAGTCGATCGTCTTCGTGACCCATGACATCGAGGAGGCGGCCAAGCTCGGTGACCGGATCGCCGTGCTCTCCACCGGCGGTGTGCTCGAGCAATACGACACCCCGGCCGAGATCCTGGGACGGCCCGCCACCCCGTTCGTGGCCGACTTCGTGGGAGCGGACCGTGGCGTCCGCCGCCTGGCGGTGGTGAGGGTGGAAGCCGGCGACCTTGCGCATCCGCCCGTGGTATCTCCCAGCGCGGCCATGGAAGAGGCTCGAGCGCTCGCCGAGGGGTCGGAGTCCCAGACCGTGGTGGTGGTCGACGACAACAGCCGGTTGGTCGGCTGGGTGTCGCCCGAACCGGGGGCGGCGGGACTTGTCGGGTCCCGCACCGAGAAGTTCGCCGCGCAGGTTCCACTGGGCACGACCTTGCGGGCGGCCTTGGGCGAGATGCTCCAACACGACGTGCGCTGGATCCCGGTCGTCGACGACGAAGAGCACTATCTCGGGGTGCTCACCCCGAATCGTCTCCACGCCGCCATGCGGCGTTCGGTCGGCGGTACCCCTGTCGAGTCCTGAACGGCGCCGCACGCGCCTCGCCCCGGAGCTGGGTTGATTCGGGTACCGGACGACGCGGACGGGTGCCACGCAAGGGCAACCCCATGCCGGTTTCCGCGTGGCACCGTCGGTATCATCTGCTTCGATGCTCGGGGGCCCGGCGGCACGGTCGCGCGGAGTTTGTGGATTGGTGCCTTGACTCGCCTTCGGTCGTTGCGGCATAGGTAGCTCTCGGTGAGAGCACACGCCATTGATCCCGACGGCGGCGGAAAGGCGCTTGTCGTCGAGGACCTGAGCGTGGGATTCGGGGGGATCATCGCCCTCGACCAGGTGTCGCTGTCCGCGGCTCAGAGCGAGATCGTCGGAGTCATCGGGCCCAACGGTGCCGGCAAGACCACGCTGTTCAACGTCATCTGCGGGTTCGTGCGCGCCCACTCGGGGGTCATCACCTTCGACGGTGCCCCACTCGAGCACCACCGTCCCCACGACCTGCCCAAGCTCGGGATCGCCCGGACCCTCCAGGGTGTGGGGCTCTGTGCGGGGTTGACGGTCCTCGAGAACGTGATGATCGGGTCCGAGATCCGACTGCACAGCGACATCGGATCCGCCTTCTTCGGCCTGTGGCGCTCGAGCCGGGAAGAGCGGCGCGTGGCACGCCTCGCTCGTGAACGCCTGGAAGAGCTCGGCGTGGCCCAGTACGCGCATCAGCTCCCCGCCACGCTCCCCTATTCCATCGCGAAACGCACTGCACTGGCTCGATCGCTCATGGCCGAGCCCAGCCTCCTCTTGCTCGACGAGCCGGCCAGCGGGCTCTCGAACGACGAGATGACCGAGCTCGGGACGATGATCAGGGATCTGCGATCACGCATGGGTGTCCTGCTCGTCGAGCATCACATGGACCTGGTCATGTCGGTGTGTGACCGCTTGATCGTGCTCAACTTCGGCCAGGTCATCGCGGACGGAACCCCCGAGTCCGTGCGCGCCGACCCCGAGGTCGCCATGGCCTACCTGGGAGACGAGGTCCACCAGTCATCGACCCCCCCCGGGGGTTCCGGTGCTTGAGGTCCGAGAGCTCTGTGTCTCCTACGGCGCCGTGGACGCCCTCAGGTCGGTGACGTTCTCCGCCCGACCCGGCTCGATCACGGCGGTCCTCGGGGCCAACGGCGCCGGGAAGACCACGTTGCTCCGCGCCATCAGTGGACTGGTGAAGCCCCGCTCGGGCGGGATCCGCTTCTCCGGCGAAGAACTGCTCGGAAACTCCGTCGAGAGCATCGCCCGGCGAGGCGTCTCCCATGTCCCGGAGGGGCGGGGCGTCATCGCCGAGATGACGGTGGAGGAGAATCTCCGGCTCCCCACCCTGTGGTGCATGGGCCGTCACGAGCGTCAGGCCGCCATCGAATCGACCTTCGAGCTCTTCCCCCGACTGAGCACCTTCCGCCGGCGGCACGCTTCGACGCTCTCAGGTGGAGAGCGCCAGATGCTCGTCATCGGCCGGGCATTGATCTCGCGTCCCCGCCTGCTCCTGCTCGACGAGCCGTCACTTGGGTTGGCACCCCTCGTGACGGCGCAGCTCATGACCCTCCTGCGGGACCGGACCGAAGGGACGGACCTGACGGTGGTGTTGGTCGAACAGAACGCGCGCAGCGCCCTTTCGGTCTCCCAACATGCCGTGGTCCTCAACCTCGGCGAAGTGGTGGTCTCCGACCAAGCCTCCGTGATCGCGGCCGACAGCGAGCTGCGACACCACTACCTCGGCTTCTAGGTAAAGGAATGAGCCTCTTCGTCAACATCACACTCGACGGCCTCGCCAACGGGATGATCTTCGCGGCGTTGGCGCTGGCGCTGGTGCTGATCTTTCGCGCCACACGGATCGTCAACTTCGCCCAGGGCGCGATGGGCATGATCACGACCTTCATCGCCTCGAGCCTGCTCGGTCAGGGTGTCGGCTACTGGTGGGCCTTCGTCGCCGTACTGACGATCGGATTCGTGTTGGGTGCACTCGTCGAGCGCGTCCTGGTCCGCCCGCTGCAGGGCAAGTCCGAGCTCAACCCGGTCATCGTGAGCATCGGGCTCCTCGTCGTGCTGGAGGGTATCGCCGGGGCCATCTACGGCAACGCCAGTCGTGGCTTTCCCGCCGCGTTCTCCCAGAGCGGACTCACCGTGGGGCACACCAAGATCGCTTTTTCGCACTTCGACGTCTTCATCCTCGTGGCGGTCTTCGCCCTCATGGTCGCCATGCTGTTGCTGTTCCGGTTCACCACGCTCGGTCTCCGGATGAGAGCGTCGGCCTTCGCAGGTGAGATCTCGAGACTGCTCGGTGTCCGAGTCGGGATGTTCCTCACCCTCGGTTGGGCCCTGGCCGGCGTGGCCGGGTCGTTGGCCGGGCTGCTGGTGGCGCCGACGAGCTCCTTCGGCCCCTATTTCATGGATCTCGTCCTGGTCTACGCCTTCACCGCCGCGGTGGTGGGCGGCCTCGAAAGCCCCGTCGGTGCGCTGATCGGCGGACTGATCACGGGGCTGTGCGTCTCGTACGTGGGGGGCTATCTGGGCTCGGGCCTTCAGCCCCTGGGCGCCCTGGCCCTCTTGATGGTCGCCCTCATGGCTCGTCCGGAAGGCATCTTCGCCCGACCACCGGCCCGGAAGGTCTGACATGACACAGGTGGTCCCGCCGTCGAGGTCGTTGGCCGGGGGGCCGTGGTGGCGCCGCATCCGCCTGCCGACGCAACCGCTGGCTCGCCACCTGGTCCTCGCTCTCGGTGGTTCGGTCGTCCTCTATCTCGTCACTTCCGCCCTGAGCCCGTACAACGACTACGAGGTCGGCGAGATCGCGTTGTTCGTCGTCGCCCTGGCCGGACTGAGTCTCCTCACCGGGGTCAACGGCCAGATCTCCCTGGGCCACGGCGCCTTCATGGCGGTCGGCGCGTACACCACCGCGCTTCTCATGACCCACACCCATGTCAACTTCCTCCTCGAGCTGCTGGCGTCGATAGCCGCCGCCGCGCTCCTGGGCCTCTTGATCGGGATCCCAGCCGCCCGCCTGAAGGGCCCCTACCTGGCCGGCATGACGTTGCTCCTCGCCCTGGCGCTGCCGCCCATCGCCGACAAGTGGAGCAGCACCTTCGGGGGCGATCAGGGCCTCACCACGACGGTGCCGGCCGCGCCGGGATCCCTCAATCCCGAGAAGTGGCTGGCCTGGATCCAGATCGTGGGCGCGCTGATCACACTGGTGCTGTTGGCCAACCTCCTTCGCAGCCGCTACGGGCGCTCGTTCCGAGCGGTGCGCGACGACGAGATCGCCGCCTCTCTGGCCGGCATCCACGTGGCGCGGACCAAGGTCACCGCGTTCGTGATCAGTGCCGCCTGTGCCGGGCTGGCCGGCGCGTTCCTCGGGCTGTCCACCGGGGTCGTCAATACGGGGGAATTCCCCCTCACCCTCTCCATCCAGCTCCTGGCCGCCATGGTCCTCGGGGGAACGGGCAGTCTGATGGGCATGTGGTGGGGAGCGATCCTCTTGGTGTACCTCCCGCAGTGGTCGACGTCGCTGTCGGGGCACTTCAGTCTCGGAAGCGGGGCGAGCGCATACCTCGCCACCATCATCTTCGGTCTCGTCCTGATCGTGGTCATGATCGCGGCCCCCACCGGCATCCAGGGAGGCCTCAGGTGGACATGGCGACGACTCTCGAGCATCGGTTCCGGGTACAGCGGAGGGCAGGGCAGTGGTTGAAGGAACAGACGACGACAGAAGAGGAGCAGCGATGAGACATAGCAATGGCAGATCCATCGGCAGGTGGACGCGTGTCCTCGTGACGAGTGGCTTGGGACTCGCGCTGTCGGCGACCTTGTTGTCGGCCTGCAGCTCGACCCCGAAGGCCACGTCGAACGGGGCATCGGCACCGGGCGTGACTTCGAACAGCATCACCCTCGGAGCCACGGTGCCACTCACCGGGCCGGCCGCGCCGGGGTACGACGAGATCGCGCCGGCCATGGACGCCGTCTTCGCCTGGGTCAACGCCCATGGAGGGGTCTACGGCCGCCAGATCCACTACACCTACCTCGACGACGGGTACAACCCCGCCAACACCGCCACCTTGACCCGAAAGCTGGTTCTCCAGGACAACGTGTTCGCCGACGTGGGGTCATTGGGCACGCCCACCCAAGCGGCCGTGCAGGGGTTCTTGAACACTCAGAAGGTGCCTCAGCTCTTCATCGAGTCGGGGTGCAACTGTTGGAGCGACCCGACGTACCCCTACAGCTCGGGATGGCAACCCCCGTACACCGTGGAGGGCAAGATTCTCGGCAAGTACGTCAAGGACAACTTCGCGGGCAAGAAGATCGGGTATCTGTACCAAGGTGACGAGTTCGGCCAGGACCTGGTGAAGGGACTGGACATGGAGATCCCCTCGGCGTCGGTCGTCTCCCGACAGACCTACGACGCCAGCACGCTGGCCGGGCCCCTATCCAACCAGATCGCGGCGCTGAAGGCGGCCGGAGCGCAGGTCGTCGTGATGGCGACGATCCCGGCGGCGACCGCGCTGGCGATGCTCCCCGGCGCGGCCATCGGCTACCTGCCCCAGTACGTGCTCTCCAACGTCGGCGCCGACCCCCCCACCGTCGGACCGCTGTTGTCGGCCTTCACCCAGAAGGGTGGCGGCACCGCGGCACAAGCCAAGGCGGCGGCCGGACTCCTGAACGGGGTGATCACCGATGCGTACTTCGCGCCGGAGTCCGACGTGTCCAACCCCTGGGTCCAGGTCGAGAAGAAGCTCCTGGCCGACTACGCGCCCAGCCTCTATGCCAAAGCTGGGTTGGACGGCAACACCCAGTACGGCGTGGCACTGGCCTACACGGTGGTCCAGGCCCTGCAGGCGGCGGGACGGAACCTGACCCGGGCGGGGCTGCTGGCGGCCATGGCCAACTCGGGAAAAACGTTCGTCACCCCCGGTTTCGTGCCCCTGTCGTATTCGAGCGGCGTGCACTACGGGTTCCAAGGAGCCGAGGTCATCAAGCTCAGCAGCACCGCACCGCCGGCGGTGACGCCCACGGGTAGTTGGATCGGCGCCACCCCGGTCACTCCGGTGCAGGTGACCGACATCGGATCGGCCCCGGTGACGAGCTACACGGGCAGGACCACGACACCACCGAGGACCTTGGTGTCGACCTCGTAGTCATTGGTCCGTGGCAACGGGCCACGGGGAAACCGGCGTTGCTGATGGCGGAGGTGCCTCACCTCCGCCATCAGCGCGTCGAACTCCAGGTGATCACATGGTCGCCGGCGCCGAGGCCGGAAATGTCGAGACGTCGGCCGGCGCCGTCCCAGCGGGCGTCGACTGCGTGCGCGTGGGGGCTCCACACCCGATGGCCGTCGACGACGACGACCCCCCGTTCGGGGATGGGCAACGCCACCTCACCCTCGGTCCCGCCCGGAGCCCTGACCACCATGGTGTAGCCGCGGCGAGCACCGGAAGACCCCGACCAGCGCCACCACGCGGAGAGGGGTCCAGCAGGAGTGGGCACACGCCCTTGGGCCCAGTTCAAATCGGCGCCGTGCGGCTCCACCCGCCAGGACGTGAACCCCGGAGAGGTCGGCTCGACACCGAGGACGTATTGCTGCAGGAGCGCACCGACCCCCGAGGCCCACCGGTGCATGAGCGAATCGTGCTGGGAACCGAGCTCGTAGGCGGGAGTCCCGTCGTCACGAGACGCCTCGTAGAAGGTCGAGGGACCCAGGCGCAGCATCGTCCCCCAGGCCCGATCGATCAAGTCGATCCCGGCCGTGTCGTCGCCAGCGGCGAAGTCGGCCTGCACCTCGAAGGCCTCGGCCCACGGCACGAGGCTGTCGTTGTAGTTGTACTGCTTGCTGAAATCGTCGGGGTCGGACCCCATCCCCCATTCCCAGCCCCACTGCGTGAACGGAGCACTCCAGTCCGCCACGTCCAGATCGGGGTCTCCGGCCAGGAACGGGCGGTCGAAGTCGGTGGAGCCGGCCGGGTTCAGCGCTCCCCACGTCCCGGTCTTCGTCCAGTCGTAGATCCGGTCGTTGTGGCCCTGGAGATAGGCGAGGATGCTCCGGGACTGCGCGGCGGTGGCCAGTCCGTACATCACGGCCATGGAGTTCCCGGCCTCGTCGACGTGGTCCGAGCCCACGAAGTCGACGAAGGCGCCTTTGGCCGGATCCCACAGGTACCGCTCCACCGCCTCCTTCAAGACGGTCGCCTTGTGTCGGAAGGTGGCCGCCGTGGTCGGATCGTGGCGTGCCCCGGCGAGCTCGGCCATCCCCAGGAACCCCGCGTAGTCCCACAACTGGTCCTCCAATGACTGGTCGTCGGCCTTGGCCGGGTTCTGGGGGCTCGGCGGCACGGGGAGGATGTTGGTCCGGTACAGCCCGTCGGGCTCGTGCAGGGCCGACACGACCGACGCCTCGTGGCCCCGGAGCCTGGAATAGAACTGGCCGAGGATCGAGGGGTCTCCGTAGAAGGAATAGAGAGCGCCCAGGTCCCGTTCGGTGAATCCGTTCTGGTCGGGGACGCCGTCCGACGAGGAGACGACGAAGGACGTCGGGCCTGATCTCGCCGCTTGGTAGGAGCGCATCGCCACCGGAAGGGCGAGCGGGCCGAAGGCGTAATACGCGGTGTCGTCGGCCGAGGAGTCGTACCACAGCCACAACGAGCGGTCGCGCTCGGGACTGTCGAAGAACTCGTAGCCAACGCCGGGGGTCGTCGTCATCATGGACAGTTGCATCGTCGACGCGGCCGAGTACCAGATGCGTGTGAGCTCCGGGTCCGAGGCCAGGAACGCCCCGGGCATCTCCTGATCGGGGAGGGCAAGCGTGGCGGGCGCGGCGTTTGGATTCGACACGAAACGAAACCCGACGACGTCGATGGGCACATGGGCGGGGAGCAGCACGTACCGTGCTGCGTACCAGTCACCGTTGGCCAGGGTGATCCGGCCCGTCTCGCCCGGACTGACGGTGCGGAAGAAACCCGGGAGGTCGCTGACGGGATCGGCGGTCGCACCGGGACGGGTGTAGACCCCGGCCACCACATGGCCGAAGTCCACGATGGTCGGAGCCGGGAGCGTCACCGTGCGCCCGTCCTTGGCACCGAGCGCGGCGACGATGGCGGCCGAGTCGGGCAGCGGGCGTCCCGACGCGGCGACCGCTGCGACGGGGGCCACCAGCCGGCCGGGCACCTCCGAGAGCGACGTCTGCGCGATGTAGTGGCTCTCGGTCTGTCCCGCCTGCTGGGCCGGCGCTTCCGGCAGGACCGTCGGTGGCGCCGGGCCCGACAGGATGGCGCCGAGGAGCCCGCCGCCCCCCACCAGCACGAGTGCCAGGCCGAGCACGACCCGAACGCGGCGGGTGGGGCGACGCACGGGACATTATGGCCACGACACCGGTGGACCGCGGCAACCCGACACTAGGTCTCCTGCGCCGCTCTGACCGCCGGCTGGAGGATGTCGGCTACGGGATGTGCAGGCGCTGCGTGAGGAATTGCAGGACCTGGTCGAGCGCGGCCCGGGTGGGCGTTCCCTCGCGGTCGTCGAGATGGTCGGTGAGCACCGAGTGGGCGTTCTTGGGGTGCCCGTAGGGATTGCCCGGCGAGGAGTCGAGCTCCACGGCGATGAAGCCGTCACCCAACTCCCGGCGCAGCGTCTCGAAGCGCTCGGCGAAGCAGAACGGGTCGTGCGAGAACCTGAGCCCGAGGGCACACGCTCCCTCGGCCACCCGTGTCTTGACCCGAGCCAGGTCGGCGTCGGAGATCCCGATGTCCGCCTTGTGCTTCTTCGTGATCGGGAAGGGCAACGACGGCTGGCTCAGGACCGGCGCCACGACGGTGTCGTCCACCATCATCGCCAGCGCGAACCCACCGGTGAAGCACATGCCGACGACGCCGACGCCCGGCCCGCCGCATCGTTCGTGCTCGTCGGCGGCCAAGGCACGGAGCCACACCGTGATCGGACTCGTCTTCTTCAGGGCCAGCACCGAGAACTCACGCGAGATGCATGCCGGGCCCAGTGACGTCACCATCGCCGCCGACGAGGGCTCGGCCCCGGGTCGACCGAAGAGGTGGGGCACGACGGCCGTGCACCCGATGGCAGCGACCCGGCGGGCGAACGCGGCCACGTGAGGGGTGATCCCCGGGATCTCGGCGATCACGATCACCGCCGGGCCCGAACCCAGGCGGTAGAGGTCCCGGGTCTTGCCCTGGGCGGTGTATTGCTCTTTGACGAAAGCGGCGAGGGCGTCGGTCGTGCCTAGCGATGCCACGGGCCGGCCTGTCGATACGGCGTCATGTCCATGCCCGGATAGCGCAGGGACACGTCGGTGAGGGTCTGTTCGTTCCAATAGTCGTCGCCGGGGCGGGGGAAGCCGAAGAGGTCGCGCTCGCGCACCGTGCAGTGCGGCATGAGCTTGGCCCATCGCTGGGGTGCCTGCTTGGGCCACGCCATCTTGCCGCCCCACGTCGTCCCCCTCACCTGGAAGTCGACCAGCAGCGAGAAGCGCGAGTGCCGGTCCCCGGTCAGGTTCGAGCCGCGGTGCAAGATGTCGGTGCGGTAGACGAGCAGGCTCCCTGCCGGCCCGACGGCGGAGACCTCTTCGTCGGCAAGGGCCCCGAATTCGATGTACAGCGGCGAAAAAGGGACGTCCCGGCCGCGCTCGTAGGGGACGATCCTGGTCGGGCCGTCCTCCTCGGTGACGTCGGACAGGAAGATGAACGTGGTCAGTTGCTGGTACCGGCCGTCGAGACGAGGGACCACCAAGCTGTGGCTGCCATAGTCACGGTGCAGGGGCTGGTCGTAGTTGCTGGCCCCGGCGTACTTGGCCCACAGCTCGACCTTGTACAGGTGCAATTCCTCAGTCCCGAGATAGCGTTCTGCGGCGTCGACCAGATCCGGGTGGAACGCCAGCCGGTTGAGGTCCCAGGACCGGTAAGGGAACTCTTCGACCCCGGCGAACTGGCTCTTGGCGTAGTCGGCATAGGCGGCTGGATCGGAGAAGTAGTCGTCGGGCCTGGGGAAGTGCAGCCAGAGAGCCTGCTGCGCCGCCTGCAGCTCGTCGGGGGCGAGAAAGCTCTCGACGAGGGCGAACCCCCGCTCGCGTACCTGGTCGAGAGCGTCATCGGGTACCCGCACAGCTCCGCACAGTACGCCAGCCGGCGTCGCGCCGCCGCCTTCCGACCCGATCGGGGTACCCGAGAACGCGTAACCTCCGGAGATGCGCGCCGTTCAATTCGACATGGCCGATGCCGCCTTCCCGGCATCACTGGTCGACCTGCCCGAGCCCGATCTGCCCGGAGCGGCGTGGGCCCGCGTGGCGGTGACCACGGGAGGGATCTGCGGCAGCGACCTCCACCTGTTCTCCCACAACACGGGCCCCTCTCCCACCTTGGTCACGATGGGATCCTTTCCCTTCGTCCTCGGCCACGAGATCGCCGGTCACGTGATCGAAGCCGGACCTGGGTGTCCCCTCCCGCTGGGGACACGGGTGGTGGTGGACCCGTGCCTCCCCTGCGCAGTCCGGGGCATCGACCCGCCGTGCTCGAACTGCGCGCGCGGAAGGACGTCCTCGTGCCTCAACCTCGACAGTCGGGTCGTGACCGGCGGCCGCACGCTCGGCTACACCCAGGGCCTCGGCGGCGGGTGGGGCGAGCAGGTCCTGGCGCATGCCTCGATGCTGCACCCGGTCCCCGACGCCGTACCCGACCGCGGCGCCAGCCTCTACGAGCCGGTGTCGATCGCCTGCCACGCGCTGATGCGCGCCGCGCCCGATGACGGAGACCCCGTGCTCGTCGTCGGTGCCGGGGTCCTGGGCCTCGCCATGGTGGCGTCGTTGAAGGGGCTCTTCCCCGGTTGTCCGGTGACGGTCCTCGCCCGGCACGCCCACCAGGCCGATGCCGCCGCCGCCTGCGGGGCGGACCATGTCGTGCGCAGCGATGCCAAGGGCGGTCACTTCGAGGATCTGGCCCGCCTCACCGGGTGCCGGATCGTGGGCCGCAAAGCCGACGTCATGCTCATGGGGGGCTTCCCCTACGTCGTCGAAGCCGTGGGGGCGGCGCAGTCGGTCACCGACGCGCTGCGCGCCGTCGCCCACTGGGGAACCGTCCTCCTCCTCGGCGCGGCCGGTGTCAGCGAGGTCGACCTGACGCCGATCTGGTACAAGGAGGCCGCGCTGGTCGGTTCGATCGACCACGCCGTCGACGCGCCCGCCGCACCCGGGCTGGCGGGGGGGCCCGACCGTCACTCGGTCGACCGAGCCCTCGACGTCCTCGCCGCCGGGCTCCTCCCCTTCGACGTCGTCGTGACCCACGAGTTCGCCCTCGAGGACTACCGCGTCGCCGTCGAGACCGCCGTCGACCGGGTCAGCTCGCACGCCATCAAGGTGGTCTTCCGCCCTTCGTGACGGGCACCGAGCGCGCATCGGGGCGGGGCGCCCGGCCCGCCTGGCGGCCCGGCCCCGCCCGCCGGTGACCACGCCCGGTCCGACGTGGCTGTTCGGGCCACGTCCCCCCGGGCGAAAACCCCAGGTGTGATCAAGGTCGGCTCCCCGCCGGCCGATCTCGACAGGGTGGGTGATTCGGAGAAATCGCAGCAACTGGCCAACTCGATGTTCGGGGCCCTGCTCGCCGTCGTGCACCAGATCGGTGGAGACGCGGCGGTCACCGAGGTCCTGGCCCGATCAGGTGAGCTTCGATCGGCCGCCGATCTCCGGCGCCCCGACGGGTGGAGCTCGTACGAACAGGGCCTCGCGCTGTTCACATCGGCAGCCGACGTGCTCGACGATCCCGATATCGGGCGCAAAGCCGGCATCGAGGTCTTCCGCCAGTACGCGGGTACCGAGGTTCTGGCGCTGTTGCGATCCATCGGATCGCCCGCCGACATGCTCCGTGCCTACCCGGCCATCTCGGCCAAGCAGTCGACCATCACGCGCTCGGAAGTCGTCGACGTCGACGAGACGCACGGCCTGATCAGCGTCGTGACCCCGGGTCACACCAGAGACCCCCTGTTCTGTGGATACACGCTGGGGGCCCTGTCGCAGTTTCCGGTGTTGTTCGGCATGGAACCCGCCGAGGTCGAGGAGCTCGAGTGTCAGACCCGGGGCGACGCCCGCTGCCTGATCAAGATGGACTGGGATCCCAAGTCGTCGGTCGAGGCGAGCCTCGAGCGTGAGGTCGTCGTCCTGCGGGAGCAGGCCGCGGTGCTGACCAAGCGCTTCGAGTCCCTGGAGTCGGTGGCCAAGGACCTGGCCTCCACCCGTGACGTCAACTCCATGCTCGAGACGATCACCCGCCGAGCCGGTGTCGCCGTGCGGGCCCCCCGGTACCTCCTGGTGGCGCAGCTGCCGGGCGACGTGGTCCCCCGCGTCCACCACGTGGGCTTCACCGACGTCGAGGCCAAAGAGGCCGCGCACGACCTCATGCGGGCCGATTCCGAGTTCGGCGACCCCTCGCGCCTGGTGGTCGACATCGAATCGTCCCGCGGCCACTTCGGCCGCCTCGCCGCCTTCTATCCCGAGCACTACCACTTCCTTCCCCAGGAGCGGTCGCTGTTGATGGCCTACGCCGGGCACGCCGCGGCAGCACTCGAGACAGCGGCCGCCCTCGACGACGCCCGGGACCGCAACGCCACGCTCAGCGCCCTGCTCGCCCTCGGGAAGGCCCTTGCCACCGCATCCACCCGGACCGAGGTGGCGCAGCGTCTGACCGATGCCACGCCACTGGTGGCCGGCGTCGACCAGGCCCACGTCCTGCTGTGGGACCCGGGCGACGCCCTGCTGGCCCGGGCGGCCTCGACGGCACCGCCGCTTCTCACCCATGCGGAGCCGGGGCCGGCAGCACTGCGCAACGGCGCCCTGGCCCACCGATTGCTCGAAATGGCGACGCCGACGGTCGTGGCCAGGACGTCGGACCCCATCCTGTCTTCGATCCTCGCGCTCACGGGCCTCCCCCACGCTGTCGTGGTCCCCATCGCGGCGCGCAACACCCTCTTCGGCGTGCTGGTGGTGGGCGCCGACCACCGCGAGCTGAGAGCCGACGACACCTTGTGGGAGCGCCTGAGCGGTGCCGCCAGCCTGGCCGCCACCGCGCTCGACGGCGTGGCGCTGCTCGAAGAGGTACGCCACCAGGCTCTTCACGACCCGGTCACCGACCTGGCCAATTCGCGACTCTTCGAGGACAGGGTGACACAGTCCTTGTCCATCTCCCGACGGAGCGGGATCAGGCTCGCGCTCCTCTTCGTGGACCTCGACCGGTTCAAACTCGTCAACGACAGCCATGGACACAAGGTGGGCGACGAGCTGCTGCGCGCCGTGGCCGAGCGGCTCCTGGTGACGGTGCGGGCGGAAGACACCGTGGCCCGCATCGGAGGCGACGAATTCGGCATCCTCCTGCAGCGGATGGCGGACGCCCGTCACGCCGAGGTCGTCGCCACCAAGGTCGTCGCCGCGCTGGGCAAGCCCTTCTTCATCCGCGGTCTCACCCTGTCGATCGGAGCGAGCGTGGGAGTCACCTCGTTCCCCGAGGGTGCGGACACCTACGACTCGGTCATCTCCCGTGCCGATTCCGCCATGTACCGGGCCAAGGCCGACGGGCGCGGTCGCTTCAACACGTACCGACCGCCCTCGGAGTCCCGCCTGGGCCGCGCCCGGGGATAGCGGGCCCGAGGGCCGCTCACTGCGAAGACCCGCTCCCGTAGGGGCGGGTCAGGATCTCCAGGAGATGGCCGTCGGGATCGGGGAAGTACACGCCCCGGCCACCGTCGTTGCGGTTGATGGTCCCGGGCCGGCTCCGGCCGGGGTCGGCCCAGTACTCCAGCCCCTGTTCGGCGATGCGACCGAAGACTTCGTCGAACTCCTCCTCGGTGACGAGGAACGCATAGTGCTGCGAGATGATCTCACCGTCGATCTCGTGGAAGTCGAGCGAGACGTCGTTGGACAGCTCGACGACCAGGAATGGCCCGAAGCGCGTCGGGGGCGCCAGCCCCAAGGTCCGTGCCAGGAAGGTCGCAGACACGTGTTGGTCCCGACACCAGACGATGCTGTGGTTGAGTCGGACGCTCACGCCGACCCTATCGTCGGTCGTGTCAGAAACCCCGAGTGCGGGTGTGCTCCTGCGTCGGTGGACTGCTCCTGTCGGCCCGCCTCCAGCCCGACCTGGTTCCGCGATCGATCCCCTGTCCCGTTGCCGACGGCCATCGGGCTCACTCCTGTGGACTGGCTCTGTGAACCTTACGGCGCCGGAGTGGCCTCCGCTTACGGGGCGACCAAGGCGTCGGTCAGTCCTTCGATGGCCCCGAGCCCCGCGGCCAGCTCGCCGTCGAGGTGGTAGCGGGCGGCGAGCGCCGTCGGGGCCGTGTAGCTCACCTTGGTCCGGTCGCCGTCCGCCCACACCAACACCTTGAGCGGCAGATCCAGCGCGACCAGCGGCGCGGACACCATGACCGGCGTCCCGGACTCGGGACTTCCGAAGATCACGACTTTGGTGTCGCGCAACTCGAGGCCCCGGGCCTGCGCCTCCCCGCTGTGATCGATGACGGCGAACAGCTTGAGCCCTTTGGCCGCCAGCAGGTCCGAGAGCCGAGCCACCGTCTCGACCACGGAGCGGGGGCTGTCCTTGGTAACGATCCCCTCTGCAGCTTCGGCACTCGCGTCGGTCGGGTCATCCGTCATCTTCCACCTCCGGGCCCGTCCACCGGGGTAGTCCCCCGGTCCCGTGGACAGGCCCCGCCATTGTGGCCCGGAAGACGGCCTGCGGGCCCGGGTCCGCTAGCGATCCACGGCGTTCTCGAGCTGTTGCTTGGACATCTTGGACCGGCCCTTGATGCCACGACGTCGAGCCTCCTCGTAGAGCTGGTCGCGGGTGCGACCGCCCGGGCCGTGATGCGATCTCAGGCCACCGCGCCGGCCCGAGGAGATGTCGTCGGTGGACGTGCGGCTCGGCTGCTGGGCCTTGCCGCTCCGAGCACATTCCTTGTTCACGGTGCGGGCCGCGATCTCCTCCGCCAAGTCCTCGGAGTCCCCCCGATCGATCAGCCCTTCCTTGATGTGGTCGTATTGGCGCTCTCGCTTGACACTCCATGCACCCTGGGGCATTCCCGCTCTCCCTTCCGTCACCAAGAAGCGACCACTCCTCTACCCGATCTGGTCCAGCTCGAACACGGCGCCCCGAAAGAACGCTGTTGTTCCACCCTGGTCGATTGGCTAGAACGGTGCCGATGAACCCCATGGAGAAGGCTGTCCGCCGTATCGATGGGTTCCAGCAACACCACACGGTCCCTTCCTTCTTGTTCGGCGTCATGAAGAAGTTCGGGGACGATTCTGCGGGAACTCTGGCCGCGCTCATCGCGTATTACGGATTCCTTTCCCTGTTCCCCCTGCTACTCGTACTGACCACGCTTCTCGGCCTGTTCTTCGCGCACGACGCCGCGCTGCAGCAGCGCATCATCGACTCGGCCGTCGGGCAGTTTCCTATCGTCGGGAAGCAGCTTTCGGGCCCTCATGGAGTCAGCTCGTTGCGATCGGGAAGTGTGATCGGGCTTGTGATCGGACTGATCGGACTGGTGTGGGGATCACTCGGCTTGAGCCAGGCGGCTCAGCGTGCCATGGCCGAGGTGTGGAACGTGCCCGGAGTGATCCGTCCCGGCTTCCTGCCGCGTCTGGGGCGGAGCGCTGAGTTCTTGGCCCTCCTCGCCTTCGACCTGGTGCTTACGACCTTCGTCGTGGGGCAGGCCACCATCGGCCATGGACAGCTGTGGTTCCAGGTGCTCGCCGTGATCATCAGCCTGCTCGCCAACATGCTCGTCTACATGCTCGGGTTCCGCATCCTCACTCCAAAGTCCATTGCGACGAATTGGCTGGTCCCGGGAGCACTCCTGGCGGGGTTGGGGTGGACGGTCCTGCAGTTTGCCGGCACCTTGCTGGTGGGCCACACCCTCCGGCATGCCAATGAGACCTACGGCTACTTCGGCAGCGTCCTGGGGCTGATCTCGTTTCTGTACCTGGCCGCGGAGGTCACCGTGTACTCGGCCGAGGCGAACGTGGTCCTCAAGAGGAGGCTGTACCCGCGCAGCATGGTGCAACCGCCGCTCACACCTGCCGACCGAGCCGTCCTGAGGGCGGCCGCTGTCCAGGGGGAACGACGCCCCGAGCAGCGAGTGCACGTGGAGTTCTCCCCCACCCAAGGAGACGACTGAGCGCGTCGTGGTCGCCGGGCCAGCCGACAGCCGCCGTCGCCGTTGCCCGGCGCCATCCCCGTGTGGACCGGCTTCGAGCTTCCGTTGACCGGCGGCCTGCTCACGTGCCTCGCAATACTCCGCGTCAACATACTCGAACCCCGTTCAGATGATCCGAGTCCCCGCGTCGACGGTTTCACCCCGACACCTCGGGGGTAGATGACTGCTGAACGCCGCGACAACCAGCTGCGCAAGCAGGTGCGCAACGCTTTCGAGACGAACGGAGTCAAAGTCATGGGATTGATCCTCTTCGTGCTTCTGCTCGCCCTGCTCTTCGGCGGCCTCGGATTCGCCATCCATGCGCTTTGGGTCGTGGCGGTCGTCGTGTTCATCGCCTGGTTGATCGGGTTCGGCGTCGCCCGAGGTGAGGGAGCCGGCGGGCGAGCACGCTGGTACCGCTGGTGAGCACCTTTCGAGAGAGACGGACGTCGCACTCGACCTCATGATCGAACGGGAGGTATGAATCATGCGAAACGCATGGAAGGGACTCGTGGTCGGGGGTCTCACGGGGGTGGCGGCTGGTGTCGTCCTCGACGCCGCGGCGCGCGCCTCGCAGAAGGCGGTGGCCATCGGTGAGCAAGTGCGGGACCACGCCCCCGAGGCGGGGCGATGGCTGCACACGGTGACGGGCAGGGCCAGCGACAAGATCCATGACGCCGAGGTCCCCGAGCACGTTCGAGACGCAGCGCTGCGGGTCAAGGAGTCAGAGGCGGCGCAGCGTGCGGCTCAGGTCAGCCAGGACGTGGCCTCGGCCGCCAAGGAAGCCGCTGGCACGCGTCCGGGGTGACAGCGTTCAGCTCCCTGGGCGCCAAGGGCGACCGGCCAGGGAACCGCTAGGGATGTGACGTGTGGCGCGCCAGCGCAACCAAAGCGATGTCGTCGTCGTGATGCACCTTGTCGAGGACCATGGCCGCCAGCACCCCGTCGCACAGGTCGTCGGGCTTGATCCGTCCGCCTGCGGCGGAGACGAGCTCGGCCGCACCACTCTCGAAGCCACGGTGGCGGTCCTCGATCAGGCCGTCGGTGAAGAAGAGGAGGGCGGCTTCCTCGGCAAGGGTGCCCCGCCATTCGTGGACCGCGGACGACGGAGCCCCGAGAGGCGTGGTGGGCTTCACGTCCAGGAACTCTTCGTCGTCGATCGACACCAGGAGCGGAGGTGGGTGCCCCGCCGACACGATGCGAAGCTCCCCACTGCGCGCATCGGCGTGGGCGACGAGGAGGGTGACCATGCGCGTCAATTCGAGGTCGCCCCAACCGTGGCGAAGCATCTCGATCAGGTGCCTCGGCCCGGTCGCCTGGTTGGCGAGGACCCGGACCGCGGTCCTGATCTTGCCCATGTCGGCGGCTGCCTGCATGTCATGGCCGGCGACGTCTCCGATCACGACGGTCACGACCTCCGACGGACCCCGGATGACGTCGTAGAAATCGCCACCCACGTCATTGTCGAGCGTGGCCGGGAGATACCGAACAGCGATCGCCAGCCCTGGAACGTTGGGCACGTGGTCGGGCAGGAGGCTTGCCTGCAGGGTCTGTGCGGCATGACGGGCGGCATCGTTGCGGTGGGCCGCCGCCACCACTTGGGCCACGCACGAGGTGAAGTCGTCGGCCAACGCCACGTCTTCGTGTCCGAAGCGCCGTCCCGACCCGGCCGACACCAGGGTGATCGAGCCCAGGATCCTGTTCTCGGCGACCAACGGAAAGGCCATGTAGCTGGTGAAGCCGAGGCGCTTCAAGAGGTCGTAATGATGCTCGTCGCGACTGGTTTGCCGAAGGAACTCATCTGACATGGTCGCCGACCAGCGCACGCGTCCGCTCTGCATCACCGCGACGCTGGGATGTCTGCCGGCCGGATCGGGCGCGTAGTCCGCACCGAGCTCGTCGGCAAGCGCTTGCAGAGCGGAATCGGCGTGGCGGGCCGCCATCCGCACGATCCGCCCGTCCCAGGTGAGTGTGTCCACCAGGCACAGATCGGCCAACGTCGGCACGGCCACAGCCGCCAATCGCTTCAGGGTGTCGCTGTACCCGTCACCCCGGGAGATGATCTCGGCCGCCTGCAACAGGAATGCCTGGTGCTCGTGGCTTGTCTGCAATCGCTTCCAGGCTACGCGCTGCTCTGCCTCCTGGACACGTTGCTGCGTCTCGTCCCGGAGGTACCACACCCGTCCCAGTGCGATGTTGCGCCGGTCGACGATGGGCGTCGACGTGCAGGCCATCACCCTGCCGTCTTTCAGCTCGAAGTCGGCGGGCAACTCGTCAAAGGGCCGATCCCGGCTCGCGGTCAGGTGCTCGAGAACGGCATGGGGGTGCGCCGCCAGTCGGATGCAGTGTGCCAGCAGCGCAGTTGCCTCGTCACCCACCTCGATGGCGTCCTCGGCCAGGTCCATCAACTCACAGAAGCGGCGATTGAAGGCGAGGATCCGATTGCCCGCCGACATGGCGAAGACCCCTTCGTCGGAGCCCTCGACCAGGAACTTGGTCACCTCGACCAGGAATTCCGTGGCCCGCCGCGCTTCTCGCTCCGCGTCGATGATGCGGACCTGTTCGAGGGCGAGGGCACATTGGCGCCCGACCCCGGCAAACAGAGAGATGTCGTCCTCGCCGAACTCCCGGTCCAGTCGCCAGGCGAAGACCACCACCCCGATCCCCTTGTCCTTGACCGACATGGGGACTAATGCCCAGGACTGGTGATCGGAGGCATAGGCGGCGAGCTCCGGATACTCGGTGTCGCGTTCGGTCCTCGATCGCCACAGCGTGATCGTCTGGGACCGCAGCGTGTCGCAATGGGGCAGACGGGCACCGAGGGGGGCCGGCTCTTGAAGGCGGGCGACGGTGGCGTCGGTCAAGCCGGTCGACGCCACCGCCACCAACGCGTTGTCCGTCGGATCGAGGGCCATGAGGACGGCGGCGGAGGCGGCGACGGCTTGCGCCGCACCGGACAAGGCCACCTCGACGACGTCGGACACATCGTGGCTTGCGGACAACGCCTCGGTGACCCGTTGGAGAAGCTCGAGCTGTGTTGCGGCGGACCGGGCCGACGTCACGGCGCTGCGAAGCTCGGTCGTCTCGGTCATGAGAACCACGACGCCCAGAGCTGAGCCCGACGCGTCGTCGAGGCGGTAGAAGGAGGAGGTGAACGTCCGCTCGGCGCCAGGGTCGGCGAAGGTGCCCCATGTCTCGAAGTCGACGACAGGAGTTCCCGATGCGATCACGTCGCGCAGGAGCGCTGCCGCCGGATCGACGAACGGCGCAGGAAGCACCTCGTCGATCCGCAAGCCGACGACCTCCGCCGCATCACCGCCGTCGAGGGCGGCCAGACCTCGGCTCACGAGGAGGAAACGCAGGTCGGTGTCGAGGACCGCTACTCCGAAGGGACCGCGATCGACGAAGGCGCTGATGGCCGCGGCGGCGTTGGGATGTGGCCAGAGGCGCGCCGCGAGGTCGGGGGGGACCTGGCCAGGCACCTTCATCTGACTCATCGCTTTGGCCTCCCGAGCCCTGGGGGTCAATCGAATCGTGGTCCGATCTCAAGGTACTGATTTTCGATTTTTCAGGCTGCATGCCGGCCTGTCAACCGCCTGACACCGCTGTCAGCCGCTCAGGTCCTCGACAGGAGCACGCACGGCCGTCGCGGGTCCCGGACTTTCCGCAGGCCCGCGGCGATGGCACGATGCGTGACCACGCTCGTGAGACCCCCGGACGCGCCCCGAGGCGCCAGAGAGGCGGAGGAGTGATCGACTCCATCGAACTGTCGATTCCCGCTCGGGCGGACCTCCTCCCGTTGGTGCGCCTGACGGCGGGGGTCGTCGCCGCCCGGGCGGGCCTGGGCCTGGACGATGGGGAGGACCTCCGCCTGGGTGTCGAGGAGCTGTGCCTGTCGCTGGTAGGCCCGACCGGAGACGCGCCCGGCCGCCTGACCCTCCTCTACAGATGGGACGACGACAAGATCGAGATCGAGATCGAGATCACCTGCATCCTTCGATCCACCGGTGCCGGGGGTGACGCACCGGCCGACCGGGACGGTGATGACGGCGGGGACGCGTCGACAAAGGCCTGGAACCACAACGAGCATGTCCGTCGGGACCTCTCGTCCCAGATCCTCGATGCCCTCGTCGACGAACACGGGGAGACGCACAGCGTGGATGGCCCCGGTGCCTGGCTCCGCATGCGCCGCACCCCACCCGACGCGCCGTGAGGCACGACGGCCTTCGACTATTTCGGCCCCATCTCCGTGGTGTCGATCTCGAACCACACGGTCTTGCCGCGCCCGTCGACGTCGGTGCCCCACTCGGTGGCGAGGGAGTCGATGAGCGCCAGGCCCCACCCTCCGGCCGACAGCCCTCGTCGAGCCCGTGTGACAGGTGGCCTCGGATCACCGTCCGCCACGGCCACCCGCAGGCACCTGCCGTCGAAGGTGAGAATCAGCTCGAGGGTGGTCCGCGCGTGCCGCACGCCGTTGCTGATCAGCTCGGTCACCAACAGACTGACCGTGTCCCGGAGGCTGGGGAGGCCCCATTCGGCCAGCGCGGACAACGCGATTCGACGAGCTTCGGCAGCGCTCGCCGCCACGGCCGGCAGAGGTGTTCGGGACTCGATAGGGGGAACCTACCCACATCGCACCTCGTCAACCGGTGGATCGGCCCCGGCAAGCCAAGGCCGTGACCTCGGGAAAGAGCGGAAGGTCGGCGCCATTGTGGATGCGATCGATCGCATCGGCCGGTGAATGAGAGGATGGGGGCCTCCGGGGACTGGTACCTGCCGAAGACCGACGACACGAACCAAGGGACCACCGCCGGCCGTTGGGGCCGGGGGACCACAAACGAGGAGGAGATGGCGGTGGTCGAGCCTGGATTACAGGTGAGTGTCGAGTCGGCATCCCATGGGGCCGGGTCGTGGCCGATGTTGCGGGTCAGCGGAGAGGTGGACATCCAGACCTCTCCCATCCTCGAACAACATCTGGCCAGGGTGCTCGACCAGGGCAGCACGTCGATCGTCATCGATCTCGCCGAGGTGACCTTTCTCGATTCGACGGGATTGAGCGTCCTCGTCGCCGGGCTCAAGCGCTGTCAGGGTTCGGGAGGGGACCTCCGTGTCGCCTCCCCGCAACCCAACGTCCGACGGGTGCTCGAGGTCACGGGTCTGGCCGATGTGTTCCACCTCGACGGCCCCGACCAGAGCACGTTCTGATTCGACGGGACCTCTTCGGGGTACGGCGGGGAGGAGACCCACGAGCCGCGGGGTCGCCCACCACAGCCGATGACGTGAGGTGCCAGTCGCATGAGCAACGAGCACACCGTGGTTTCCGACGCCACCCGGCTCGCCGAAGCCCGAGAGGCACAGGCGCGCCATGACCCCGACCGACCGGTCACACCCGAGGAGGACGAGGCCATCGAAGACCGAGAGGTCGACGACGACGTACGGGCGCACTTCGAGGAGATGGTCGAGCTCGGCGCCCGCGAGGTCGGCGAGGGACGCATTCCCTGAGGCTGACGGGCAAAACTGGTTTGGCGCCGTGACGGGCCGGGCATAGGGACACCGCCACAACGGTCGCCACCAGCACCATAGGGGTCAGCACCAGCACCGCGGAGATACCGTCTCTGCCCAGGTCGAGGAAACTATCTTTGGCCTGGGACGGTGGACTGGCACGTTCGAGGATGGGTGGATTCATGAGGACACCCGAGGAGCGCGGGGCTCACGAGTGTCGCCGGCGGGACGCGCCGTGGTGACGTCCGCGCTCGCCGGCCCTTTGGAGCTCCCGGACGCCTTCCGGCACGAGGCGTTCTTCTACGCGGGCCAAGCCCAATTCCTCGAGGGGGCCAGTGCGTTCATCCGGGACGCCGTCGACGTCGGGGAACCCGTTCTCGTCGTCGTCAGCGCCCGCAAGATCGATCTGCTCCGAGAGCAGCTCGGGTCGGCCGCGAGCGCGGTCCGGTTCGCCGACATGGCCGATGTCGGGGTCAACCCCGCCCGGATCATCCCGGCCTGGGCGGATTTCATGAGCGAGCACGGCGCCGGTCCGATGCGAGGCATCGGCGAGCCGATCTGGGCGGAACGGAGCTCGGAGGAGCTCGTCGAGTGCCAGCGTCACGAGGCCTTGCTCAACGTGGCCTTCGCCGAGAGCAGCAGCTTCCGGTTGATGTGTCCCTACGACACCACCGCGCTCGGTCAGGACGTCATCGACGAAGCATGCCGAAACCACCGTTCATCCGGAGAGACGGCGCGCACGGGGCCAGTCCCCGGTACCCCGGGGTCGGCGAACTGGCTGGCCCGTTCTCGGTGTCCCTGCCCGAGCCACCCGGCTCGCCCGTCGAGTTCATGTTCGGCACGGGATCGTTGGCGGTGCTGCGGTCCCTCGTCTCGCGTGAGGCCGGCCAAGCGGGGTTGAGCCCGGGTCGGGCCGGCGACATGGTGACCGCCGTGAACGAAGTGGCCTCCAACAGCCTGCGCCATGCCGGGGGGCGAGGCCGGCTCCGGATGTGGCACACCCCCGATTCGGTCATCTGCGAGGTGTCCGACGACGGCCACATCGACGACCCTCTGGTGGGCCGCGTCCGCCCGGACGTCGACGATCGAGGCGGACGAGGCCTGTGGATGGTCAATCACCTGTGTGAGCTCGTCCAGCTCAGGTCCACCCCGACCGGCACCACCGTGCGCATGCACTTCGGTCGTCGCCCCCCGACACAGCAGGAACAACGCCGTTCGCCCTGACGGGCGCGCCGGCAGGGCGGCGACGTGCCCTGGTCCTGCACCCGGGCGCTTTTCGCCGGATCGAGGTTCATCCCCAGTTCTTTTGGGGTATGTCCACCTATACCCCGCGCCGGGGCAAGTCCGCGCCACCAGGAATGGGCACGTTGAACGCACCTCGCCGCCGGAGCACCATGGAAGAAGAGCACCGTGGAAGAAGGATGTCGCCGATGACACCAGAAGCCCCTTTCGAAGTCGCGGAATCCGAGCAGCGCGGTGTGCCGGTCCTCGGAGTCCGAGGCGAAATCGACGTGGCCACCTCGCCCGAACTCGGTGACCTCCTGACCGGTCTGATCACGGCGGGGACCGAGCTCGTCATCGTGGACCTGACGGAGGTCACCTTCATCGACTCGACCGGCCTGGGCGTCCTGGTCGGTGCCGTCGGCGACATGCGCGCCCGAGGGGGAGACCTGCGCTTGGTGGTGACCCAGCCCCAGATCATCAAGCTCCTCGAGCTGACCGGTCTCGACGAGGTGTTCACCGTCATGTCGGACGCAAGCGACGCGGTGAGATCATGACCAGCCCCATGTCCGTTCCCGGATCCGTGGGCGCCCATGGCCTTAGCCGGGTCGAGCTGTCGCTTCCGGCCGATCCACAGATGCTCTTCCTGGCCCGCATGGCGGCGGCGGCCGTGGCAACCCGCGCCGAGCTGAGCTACGAACAGGTGGAGGACCTCCGCCTCGCCATCGACGAGTTGTGCGTCGCACTGCTCGACTCCCGTTCGGGGGCGGGGCAGATCGCGCTGCTCTTCCAGTGGGACGCCGAGGGAACCTTGGACGTCGTCGGTACCCTGGTCCCCGACGGCGACCCGTCGCCCTCGACCAACGGAAAGGCGCCGGAGCGAACCGGCCCACCGCTGTCGTACGAGCTCTCTCAGCGGATCCTCGACGCACTTGTCGACGACCACGGCGCAGACGCCATCGGTGGGGTCCACCGGGCTTGGCTGCGAATGAGGCGCCAGGAGCTCTCGGTGTGATGTCGACCCGTGCCCGCCCCCGCCAGGAGCTCAAGGAGCTGTTCTTCGAGTTCGCTCGCAGCGGGGACCGCGACATCCGGTCGCAGCTCGTCGAGGCCCACGTCGGGCTCGCCCATCACCTGGCCCGGCGGTTCGTCTACCGCGGGGAGCCGTACGACGACCTGGTCCAGGTCGGCTCGCTGGCGCTGATCAAGGCGGTGGACCGTTTCGACCCCGATCGGGGCGTCGAATTCACCACGTTCGCCAGCAAGACGATCCTGGGGGAGCTCAAGCGCCACTTCCGCGACAAGGGCTGGGCCATCCGCGCCCCCCGTCGCCTACAGGAGCTGTACCTGCACCTCAACCAGTCGGTGGCCGTGCTCTCTCAGGAGCTCGGTCGCTCACCGACCATCGCCGAGCTCGCGGCCGACACCGATGCTCCCGAGGAGCAGGTGTTGGAGGCACTCGAGGCCGGACGCTCGTACCGGTCGGCGTCCCTGGAGAGCTCGGGTCCCGACGAGGAGGGCGTCGGGTCCCGTCTGGGTGCTGAAGCACCGGAGATGGGCAGCGTCGAGTGGCGCGCCACGCTCGCGCCCTATGTGCAGGCCCTGCCCGAACGCGAGCAGACGATCCTCCGGCTCCGGTTCGTCGTCGGCCTGACACAATCGGAGATCGCGTCTGAGATCGGCATCAGCCAGATGCACGTCTCCAGACTTCTCGCCCAGAGCCTGGCCACGTTGCGCCAGCGCTGCGGCGACGTCGAGGTCCGCCCCTGAGATTCGGGACAGATCCTGCCGGCCCGGCTTGCCGCGTGGCGGCGACCGTCGGCAAACGTCGTCAGGCCACGGACTCGACAGCCTCAGCGAGCTCGAGTCCGAGCGGAGCGTCGCTTTCGACCATTCCGTCTTCGTTGGCGTGCGCCGGCACCGCCTCGGCTTCGACCTGGTCACGCGATGCCCGCACCAGCACCCCGGCCACCACCGCGGCGCCGGCGAGCAGCACGGCGCTGATGGTGAAAGCCGTCGTGTACCCGTGCACGGCCGCGCTCTGCACGGCGGCAATGCTCCTGGCATGGCCGGCCAGGTAGCTGGTAGCCGCGGTGGCCGCCACGGTGTTGAGCAGGGCCGTGCCCAGCGAGCCCCCGACCTGTTGCGTGGTGTTGACCAGCGCGCTGGCCACCCCGGCGTCCTTGGGCTCGACCCCGATGAGGGCGGTGCTGCTCATGGGGACGAAGGCCATCCCCATCCCCAGGCTGACCAGGATCTCGGGGGAAAGGACGTGGGCCAGGTACGAGCTGTCGGCGGTCAGCCCCGTGAACCACAGGAGGCCGCCGCCGGCCAGGGTCAACCCGGCGATCATGAGGCCACGGGGACCGATCCGGGGCAGGAGCCGGCTGGCCAGGCCGGCGCCGACGATGATCCCCCCGGAGAAGGGAAGGAAGGCGAACCCGGTCCTGAGCGCCGAATAGTGCAGCGTTCCCTGGAAGAAGTACGTCAGGAAGAGGAACGTCCCCAGCATGCCGCTGCCCACGAGCAGCGACGCCAGGTAGGAGCCGCCCCGGTTGCGGTCGAGGACGACGCGCAGCGGGAGCAGAGGGTGTTCGCTGCGCAGCTCGACGGCCACGAAGGCGGCCATCAACACGGTCGCGCCGGCCAACAGCGCCACGGTGAGCGGCGCGGCCCAGCCGTGGGTGCCCGCCACGGTGAAGCCGTAGACGAGAAGGAAGAGCGCGCCGGTGACCGTCACCGCGCCCGGGAGGTCGTAGCCCCCCTTCGACTGGCCGCGGCTCTCGCGGACCACCCGGCTGGCGGCCACCGCCGCCACCAGTGCGATGGGCACGTTGATGAGCAGGGTCCAACGCCACGACGCCAGCTGGGTGAGGGTCCCGCCCAGGACAAGGCCGATGGCCGCTCCTCCCCCGGCGATGGCGCCGTACACGCCGAAAGCCCGGGCGCGCTCCCGAGGCTCGGTGAAGGTGACCGTCAACAGGGACAGGGCAGCGGGGGCCATCACGGCGGCCAGTGCACCTTGCAGGGCGCGGGCCCCGAACAACATGGCCGAGTCCTGCGCCAGCCCGCCCAGGGCAGAGGCGGCGCCGAAACCGAGGAGCCCGATGATGAACATGCGACGCCGGCCCAGATAGTCGGCGATCCGACCACCGAGCAGCAGCAAGCTCCCGAAGGCCAGGGTGTACGCGCTCATCACCCACTGCCGGTTGGCGATCGAGATGTGCAGCGCACGCTGGGCCGAGGGCAGAGCCACGATCACCACCGATGCGTCGAGCACGATCATGAGCTGGGCCACGGCGATGACCGCCAGGGACCAGTACCGCTTGGGGTCAGGTGCTTCGGTCCGGTCTGCGGTCGTCGACGCCATGTCGGTGGTGGTCATGGGGCACCTCGTTGCGTGGTCGTGGGGAAGGATCGGGGGTCTCCGCCGGGCCTGGATCCTGGCCCTCTGGGGCTCGGCCGGGCTATAATCGGAACGAAGGTTCCGGTTTCAGAGATACTATACGGAACGTGCGTTCCGTTTGTCAACCGGCTGTTGGGGGCCCAACGTCATGACGACCAAGGCACACACCGCCCCGGGCAGCGGCCCGGAGGCATCCGGCGCCGAGCGCGACGACGTGGACCCGGGACGGGCCGGGTGCCGGCCCATGCGGGCCGATGCCGTCAAGAACCGTCAGCGCATCCTCGAGGCAGCCGAGGCGATCTTCGCCACCGAGGGCTTGGCGGTCCCGATCGACGCCGTCGCCGAACGGGCGGGGGTCGGCATCGGGACCTTGTACCGCCACTTCCCCACCAAGGAGGCGCTGTTCGAGGCGATCGTGGCGGCACGACTCGAGTACCTCCTGGAGCTGGCCAAGGCACGCGCCGGCGCCAGCGATCCCGGCGAGGCGCTCTTCGCCTTCCTGGGTGAATTCGCCCACCAGGCATCGGCCAAGCACGACCTCTTCGACGCGCTGAGCTCGGCGGGGATCGACATCAAGTCGACCTGCGCGGAGATGGTCGACGAGATGAAGCGAAGCATCGACGTGCTCCTGCAACGGGCCGTGGCGGCGAAATCTGTGCGCGGCGACGTCTCGACCGACGAGATGATGGGGATGGTCGTCGGGGTCTGCCAAGGCGGCGGCCACGCCGGGTACGACGACGCCACCGTGCAGCGCATGGTGGGGATCGTGTGCGACGGGCTCCGGCCGCCGGTCAAGGGCTGACCAGGATCGGCCTGCGACACAACACATCCGGCACTGAGCCATGATACGGGCGATGCCAGAAGCCGAACTGCCCGGTGTGACCATCGCCTATGACGTGTTCGGGCCCGCCTCGGGTGAGCCCGTCGTCCTCGTGTGCGGGCTCAGCCAGCCGGCTGTGGGCTGGCACTTCGCCATGATGCCGGCGCTCACCGAGGCCGGATACCAGGTCGTGACCTTCGACAATCGGGGGGTGGCCCCGTCGTCGGCTCCTCCCGCGCCGTACACCGTCGACGACATGGTCGACGACACCATCGGCTTGCTCGACCATCTCGGGCTGGAGGCCGTGCACATCGCGGGCTACTCCATGGGCGGGTGGATCGCGGAGACACTGGCCTTCCGGCATCCCGAGCGGGTGCGGTCCGCGGTGTTCATCGGCAGCTGCAACGTCGGGACCTCCTGGGAGAAGGCCATCACCACCGTGGAGCGCGACCTGGCCCGGCTCGACAACGAGCTGCCCACGTGGTTCAACGCCGTGGAGACGATGCGGTACCTGCCCAACCACGAGTTGCAGCAGGACGAGGTCGTCGACCAGTGGCTGGCCCTGATCGGCGACCTCGAGCCGTGGCCCAACCCGGGTCGGCTCGGCCAGTACGAAGCGGCCCTGGCCTGGTCGCTCGACGTCGAGCGGACCCGGCGCTGGCCGGAGCTGTCGAGACCGTGTCTGGTGCTCTCCTTCGAACACGACGTCGACTCCCCGCCGGCGCGGGCCCGCCAAGCCGCCGACGCCATCCCCGGCGCCCAGTTCGTCGAGGTGAGCGGCGCCAGCCATCTCGGCATCTTCACCCACGCCGACGCGGTGTCGAGCGAGGTGTTGCGCTTCCTGGCCGAATCCGCCCGAGAGGGTTGACCCACCCCGCCCTCACCCGAGGGGAGTCACCCCAGAGGCGCACCCACCTCGGCCATGAGGTTCTTGTAGGCCTGCTCCCCCATGGAGGTCCACATCTCCACGGCGGGGGGCGGCATGTGGGCGAGCATCTGGTCACGCTGGGCCTGGGTCATCCGCCCGCGGATGAGCCCCAGGATCAACCAGATCTTGTCTCCGCTGAAGTTGCCCATGGCGTGCCCCGGAAGGGCCCCCCACTCTTCCAGTGACATGTGCTCGGCACACAGCGGCAGCACCCGGCGCTCCTCCTCTCCGAGGTGCTGGTCGAGCCGGCTCCCCAGCTCCCCCAGCGCCTCGGCCGCGTCCACCTGCGCGGAGGTGTCGCCACCGGCCCACGCCGACAGCGCGCCCTCCGACCGCTGGACGAGCTCGACGACCTCGGCATGTTGCGACGCCATGAGATCCAACAGCTCGAGCTGGTCCGGGCACCGCTCGCGCAGCAACGGGAACATGAGCTGTTCCTCCCCGTCGTGGTGCACGTGGAGGAAGTCGAGCACGTTGTCGTACAGGTTCGTGATCAGCTCGACGCGCTGGGTGTCCGAGGCATCGACGCCGGGGACGAGCTGTGGAGCACCTCCGAGGGTGTCCCGCAGCGCCTGGTGCACGGCGAACATGTCGGTGACGTCGGGACGAGGGGCATCGTGTGCGGTCGTCATGGCAGCTCCCTGGTTCTCGGCTCTGGACTGATGTCGCCCGGCAACTCTAGAAAATCGGGACCACCCGTGCCCAGATGTCGGGAACAGGGATCACGCCGTCGCCCGATCACGCCGTGGCCCGTTCCGGTCGGGTGATCCACCACAGGCGTCCGAAGGCGATGACCACCGCCACCTCGGCCAGCCAGAGGGCGACCCGGATGCGGTGATGGCCCACGTCGACCCAGACCAGGCCCACCGCCACGGCCACGAACGCCGACACGGCCAGGGTCACGTTGACGAGTCGACGGGCCCGCGGGCCGCGACCGGGAGGAAAGGTGATGGTCGGCAGTGGGGCGGCCGGCTCGGTCGGGGATGGTGAGGGTCGATAGTACTCCTGCGCCGCCTTGCCCAGACGCCTCGTGGACCGGGCCGAGGTCGCCGCGCACACCGGGATGCTGAGGACGGGCACGAGGTAGCTCACGATCTGGATCACCGTCAGCGCCATCGACACCACGCCGCCCGATCGGGCCGAACGGAGCTTCACGCCGATGATGACGGGTACCTGGCGCAGCGCCGCCACGAGCGCCGACCACAGGCCGCGCCGGGGATGCTTCGTGCGAGGAGAGCCCACCGAGCTGAGTGCCTCGGAAGCGGCGGCCACGGTGCGGTACCGGCCCTGGATCACGAGCAGCTCGGCGGCGCGGACAGGATCGCGGGGGTCCCGCCCGTGCAGCGCGGCGATCTCCAGCACCATGAGCAGTTGATGGACGTACGTCGATGCCACGGCGGCCGGCATCCCGAAGTAGAACGACGTCCCCGTGACCGCGCCGTCGCGTCGCGACAGGCTCACGGTCCGTCTCACCAGCCTTCGACCCCGCTCCTCCACGCTGTGCTGATCGCTCTCGACACGCCGTCGTCTCCACCGCTCCACCTGGGGAACCAGGTGCGGAAGCGCATAGAGCACGGCCAGCTCGA